>Ga0272441_10004569_pt1 | contig 24898 bp, 17 predicted proteins | sample SSMProp6N_FD_193582 | JGI IMG/M metagenome (GOLD analysis project Ga0272441, IMG submission 193582) | Marine sediment archaeal communities from Little Sippewissett salt marsh, Falmouth, MA, United States - SSM-Prop-6N | ecosystem: Environmental > Aquatic > Marine > Wetlands > Sediment ...
CGGATCAACCGGCGCAAGGAGGTGCTCTGGGAGTTCTCGCTGGGCGACCACATCGAGGAGATCTGCTCCCTGGCCGGCCTGCCGATGCCCATCCCCTTCGCCACGCGCCAGCCCGACGGCACGCTCGTGCCCCGCGGGCCGGCCGACTGGGCACACACGAACACCGTGGAGTGTCTGCCGGCCACGCCGCTGGGCGCGCGCGACCCCCGCTTCCGCGCGGGCAATGTGCTCCTGAGCTTCCGCTCGCTGGACACCATCGCCGTGGTGGACCCTGAGAAGGACGCCGTGGTGTGGGCCTACGGGCCTGGCACGCTCGACGGCCAGCATCAGCCGACCATGCTCGCCGACGGCCACATCCTGGTGTTCGACAACGGCACGGTGCGCGGCCACTCGATCGTGCGCGAGCTGGTGCCCGAGACGGGCGAGATCGTGTGGGAGTATGCCAACGGCAGCGCGTTCTTCTCGCCCTTCCGCTCGGGCAACCAGCGTCTGGCGAACGGGAACACGCTGATCTGCGAGTGCGACGCCGGCCACCTGTTCGAGGTGACGGCGGACAAGGAGATCGTGTGGGACTTCTGGTCGCCGTTCGTCGCCCAGGGGGCGTCGCACCTGGGCAAGCGGATCCATCGGGCCACGCGCTACAGCCCCGCCGCTGTGGTGCCGCTGCTCGAGGCGCGCGGGGATCGGGTGATCGCGGAGGTGGACTACGATGGCCGCCCTGTGAGGACGGTGCAAGATCTCATCGGGCTGTATCAGAAGGAAGGGGGGCCGTGCTGAGTGGGGCCGGCGGGGTGCAGAAAAAAGTCGGTGTAGAAGGGAGTAAAACGGCTTGCGTGAATGCAACGAGTTTGATACAATGCCGAGCTAAGAGTGCCTGCATCGCTGCTGTGGAGGGTGGAGCCCCTCCCGCCGTGCAGGGGTAGGCTAGTTCCATTGTGGGTCCCTGAGTAAGGAGAAGGAGTGTACGATGGTCGACATCAATACGCTGGGTGACTTGAACGCGCTTCTGGAGTTGGTTCGAGAAGCTCACCGCAAGAGCGAGATGAGCTACCAGGCGATCGCGGAGCGCTGCGGCGGGCGGCCGGACGCAGGGACGATCTATCGGGCGATCAACGGGCAAACGCGGCCTCGCGCGGACACGCTGTTTGCCATCGCTCAGTCGTTGGGTGTTCAGCCGATCTCGGATGCGCAGGCCCGCACGCACAAGATCGCGGGCTTCCAGCTTCCCGTCGTTGCCGAGGGGCACGCGAACGACACGGATCGCGAGATTCTCTTTGAGCCAATCGAGCTCGATCAGGAAGATGCGGTGTCGTACGAGGGTCTGGTGGCGGTGAAGGTGCAGGGCAGCTCGCTCCTGCCGCTGGCCGCGAATGGCCAGTGGGTGGTCTGCAATCCTGCGCTGCACCCCGACGACGCGGCTGCACACCCTGATTTCAACGCTCCCATCGCCCTGGTGCGCCTCTACGATGGCTGCCAGCTCATCAAGCGCTGGTACCACGACCGCGAAGGCAAGCGGGTGTTCCTGACGACGGTGAACGACTCGATCCGCGACACGCGCGGGTTGCCGGTGTGTCGCGAGGTGCGCGAGCACGACGTGCTGGACGCGTGGACCGTCGTGGGCGTCCGCTGGTAGATTGCCCGATGGGGCTGCTCGCCTGGCGCCGCGCGACCGGAGGGCCGCGCGGTGAGCCGGTGGAGTGTGCGCCGAGGCAGTGATGTATCGAGTGCAAGCGGCCCGCGATTCCCGGGCCGCTTGCGCATGTCCAGCCGGCACTTCTCACCAGGTCTGGGCGTGAGCGCAGCATCTGGCGGCCAGGGCTGGTGAGAAATGCGGGCCAGGGTGGCGGCGGGGAGGGGTCGCAGGCCCTCAGGCGGCCTGGACGGGGGTGAGCGTGGCGGTTGCGGACCAGGCGCTGGCGCGGGCTCGGATGGTGATGGCGAGGGTGGGGATCCGGATGCCGAACTGCGGGCAGTGCCAGGCGGGCTCGATGGAGAGGCGTGCTGTGCCATCGAGGCGGAGCCGTGCGGCGGCCGGCCCGTTGGCGATGAGCACCTCGCGATCGCCGCAGCGCTCGACCGTGGCGTCGGGGTGAAGATGGAGGCGGGAGGCGATGTCGTGTGTCCGCCCGCTGCGGACCGAGTCGGTGATGCGAAGCACGCGGCGCTCCCAGGTCATCGCGCGATGATGCACGGGGCGGCCGGGCAGGCGGAGGTAGCCGTCGTGCCAGCCGCTCAGGCGGAGTGTGCCCGGGCCGGCGTGGGCCTCGACGTCGTGCGGGCGACCGCGTCGTGCGACTCGGAAGGCGGCCCAGAACTCGCATTGGTCCTGGCCGTCGAGCTCGATGGTGTTGTGGGCGGCGGTGGATCGGACGTAGCTTCGGTCGGGGCCGCTCAGGTAGTCGCACAGGCCGGTGTCGACGACGAGGGGGCGGCCGTCGACGGTGAACTCGAAGGAGAAGATGTCGCCGTGGGCGTGGCCGGGCTGGTGGTCTGGCCCCACGGGGGCGGCGTCGACGAGCAGCAGGTCGTCGCCGTTGCGGGCGAGGTGGTAGCCGGTGCGCAGGAAGGAGGCGCCGTGGCGGGGCCGGTGGGCGATGGGGCGGCCGAGCACGTTTCGCGCGTAGGCGAGCACGCGGCTGGTGAGCGGGGCGATGCCGTGGGCCGAGTCGTTGAGGAGGAACACCTCGCCGTTGCGGTCGGTCATCTGAGCGAGGAATGCGGCCGCTCGGGCCGCGACGTCGGGCAGTGGGGTCTGGCGTGCCCAGGCGGCGTCGGCGTTGATTGCGTGGAGCAGGTTCACGAGCACGAGGGCGTGGTACATGGGGGAGCGCTCGACGTGGCCGCCGTCGGGGAGGAACTGTTCGTGGGCGAGTGTGAGGAGCAGGCGGCGGGCCGTGGAGCGCCAGGCGTGGGCCGCCGGGCCGTCGAAGAAGCGCCCGAGCAGAGCCAGCGCCGCGGCGTTGGTGAAGAGGTGGTTGCCGTCCAGGTGGCGTTCGAGATGGGCGCGCAGGTGGTGGCCCTGGGTGAAGAGGGAGCCGAGGAGGGCGTCGCGGGTGTCGGTGGGTGCCTGCTCGAGCCAGGGTCGCAGGCGGGTGGTGAGCAGGAGGGTCCAGTTCATCGTCCGCACCGAGAGCGGGTAGGGGTCCCAGGCGGGCGCGGAGGGGCGTGGGTGTGCGCGGAGCCAGTCGGCGAGGAGGCGTGTGGCCTGGTGGGGCGGCGCGTCCCACAGGTAGTCGAAGTAGTGGAGGTTGTAGCGCCACAGGAGCGGGAGCTCGGGGTCGTTCCAGCGGATGGGGGTGGCGAGGTGCTCGGTGCGGTTGAGGAAGGTGAAGCGGTTGGCGGCCAGGTCGTCGGGCTCGATGGCGCAGCGGTGCATGGGCAGTGCGGGCGCGGCGAGGGCGAAGGACGGGTCGCGGCGGGCCGTCGAGTGCACTCGTGGGGCGGCGGTGCGGTGGGGTGCCAGGAGGCGCGTCCAGGCCAGATGGGCGAGCTGGCGGGGCCTCAGGTGGCGGAGCGTGTGGAAGGCCAGGGTGCCCTGGCGTGCGATCTGAGTGAGCGGGTGTGCCAACGTGAGCCCTCGGGTGGGAGGATGCGTCTATGGCCTTGGGGCGCACCGAGTCCCGAGGGTGGCTTGTGGCAAATGCTGTGCCGAGGATGTCTGCGTGGCTGCCGCTGGGTTCGCAAGGGCTGATTCTCGCAGCACTTAGAGCCTTGCCGGCCCGCGCGGCATCCGCCCTTGGGCAGCAGACGGCTGTCCCCCCCGCGGCGCATCTTGCGGCCTTTCGTCGCGAGGGGCAGCGGCACTGGCGCCCGTGGGCCGTCTCCTCCCGTGCCCCGTGCGGTTGGAGGCCCCGCGAGCGCCCAGCCACGACCCCCACAAGTGGGGGCGAGACTCGCGGCCCTCTTGCATGTGGGCGCGGGTGGGGCTACAATTCTGGCGACGCTTGGGGCACCATGCCCATCCATGGATGATTTGTTCGACCCTCGCACGGAAGCGACGAAGGAGCAAGGGATGGCATCGAGTCGCGACGAACTCATGGCCAGGATCGAGTCGGGCAGTGCCGTGGTGGGCATTATTGGGCTGGGCTACGTGGGGCTGCCGCTGGCGCGGGAGTTTCTCAAGGCGGGGTTCGCGGTCAAGGGCTTCGACATCGATCCGGGGAAGGTCGAGCAGCTCAACCGGGGCGAGAGCTACATCCCGCACATCTCCTCGGAGTTCCTCAAGGACCACACGCGCTCGGGGGCGTTCGAGGCCACAGCGGACTTCGCGCGCCTGGCCGAGGCGGACGCGATTCTGATCTGCGTGCCCACGCCCATCGACGAGCACAAGATCCCGGACCTGAGCTACGTGGTGGAGACGACGCGGACGATCGCGAAGACGCTGCGCGCCGGGCAACTGGTGGTGCTCGAGAGCACGACCTACCCCGGCACCACGGACGAGGAGATGCTGCCGATCCTGGAGGCCACGGGCCTGCGTTGCGGCGAGGAGTTCTTCATCGGCTACTCCCCCGAGCGCGAGGATCCCGGCAACCCGAGCTTCTCGACCTCCACCATCCCCAAGGTGGTGAGCGGCATGACGGAGGCGTGCCGCGAGCTGGCCAACACCCTGTATGGGAAGGTGGTGGTGACCACGGTGCCCGTCTCGTCCACCCGCGTGGCGGAGGCCACGAAGCTGCTCGAGAACATCTTCCGTGCGGTGAACATCGCGCTGGTCAACGAGCTCAAGGTGGTGTTCGAGAAGATGGGGATCGACGTCTGGGAGGTCATCGAGGCCTCGAAGACCAAGCCCTTCGGCTACATGCCCTTCTACCCCAGCGCCGGCTTCGGCGGCCACTGCATTCCGGTGGACCCGTTCTACCTGGTGTGGAAGGCCCACGAGTTCGATGCCAACGCCCGCTTCGTGCAGCTCGCCGGCGAGGTGAACACGATGATGCCCTACTACGTGGTGAGCCAGCTTGCGCGGGCGCTCGGGGGCCAGGGCAAGTCCGTCTTCGGCTCGAAGGTGCTCATCCTGGGCGTGACGTATAAGCCCGACGTGGCGGACCTGCGCGAAAGCGTGTCGCTCAAGCTCATCGAGATCCTCATGGCCGAGGGGGCGGAAGTGGCCTATCACGACCCCTACGTGCCCACGCTGCCGCCCACGCGGAAGTACCGGTTCGCCATGCACTCGGTGGATCTGACGCCGGAAACCATCGCAGGCTACGATGCGGTGCTCATCGCCACGAACCATCGCTCCGTGGACTACTCGCTGCTCAAGCAGCACGCCAAGCTGGTTGTAGATACGCGTAACGCTATGGGAGTGAAGGGGTTAGCGTGGGAGAATGTTGTTAAGGCCTGACCGCGGCCCCCCGACATTGAACCTGGCCAGAGAGCGGGCGAGCCCCTCGGTGAACGAGGGGCTCGCCCGCTTTGCGTACCCGGCCCGGGCGTGCGGAATGCGTCGGGGCGCAGGAGAACGCATCGGGGCGCTGGGCGGGGGCTGGGGTGGGGGAGCGCGGGTCGGCTCGCAGGTCGAGTTGTATCTCATTGGCACAGAATGCTTTACGGGAGCGGTCGCTCGTGCGGAATCGAGCCTGGCAGGGTTTGGCAAGCGGTTTGCACTCGGCTTCCGAATGGAACCTTACCAGAGCTTGCTCCCGCCTGCCGGAGCGCGGCGTGGGCAAGTCAGTGGGGCCTGTGGATTAGGAACCTGTTCACGGCGTACTCCCCGGCGGACTCGGCAGCGGGTCTGGCGGGGCCAATGCCAGGAAGGCACGGACGCGGCGTGGATTCGGCATCGGCGATGGCAGTCACGACGACAGTTCGAGCGGCCTGCGGCAGGCGCGGGCCGAGCGCTGACGCGGGCGACGGGGCCTGGTGGGCCACGGTCGCCCGTGGTGCGCGCTGCGGCCGCGGCGGCCCGCTGGGCCGCACGGGCGCTCATGCCCCCCGGCAGCACGAGATAAGGAGATGCTCGATGGGAGCGCTGGCATCCGCCGCCAGGGCGGCTTCTCGGACGGTGTGCGCGGGCGCGCTGCTGCTCGCAACGGCGGCCGGCTGTAGCCGCCAGGACTTCTCGCGGCCGACCGTGCACAACCCGCTATCGCACATGCTCGACTCAGGGAAGGCCTACGTGCCGCCCGGCAAGTCCACCGCCGAGGTGCGCATGGAGCGGATGACGAAGGCGCTGGCGGCGCACCGCTCCCAGCCGGCAGCGGATGCGGGCGACTACCGCCTCGGCCCGGGCGACGCGCTCAAGGTGGGCATCTTCGCCCTCGAGGAGCCGGGCAAGACGGCCTTCCTCGACCGCACCGTCTCGGAGAGGGGCCACGTCACGCTCCCCTACATCGGCAAGATCCAGGCCGGCGGCGTCTCGGCACGCGACCTCGAGCAGCAGGTCGTGCGGGCCTACGCCGGCAAGTACATCGTGGACCCGCAGATCACCGTCTCGATCACCGACTACCGCAGCGTGGCCGTGACCGTGGCCGGCTCGGTGGACAAGCCGGGCGTCTACTACCTGCGGCGCAACCAGAGCACGGTGCTCGAGATGCTCGCCCAGGCCGGCGGCCTGACCGAGGAGTCGGGCGACGCGGTGCTCCTCGTGCGCGCCGAGGGGACGAAAGCCCCGCAGGACCCCGACGCGGCGACGGAGGCGGCGGAGGCCGCTGCCGAGAACGGCCGCGCCGTGGCCGTGGACCTCAAGGAGCTGATCGACGAGGGCAACCTGCTCGTGAACCTGCGCGTGGGCAACGGGGACATCGTGACCGTGCCGCCGCGTCCGAAGGCGTTCGTCTACGTGCTCGGCTACGTCAGGCGGCCGGGCGCCTACGAGCTCAAGGACGGGATGCAGGTGGACGCGCTGCGTGCCGTGGCGCTCGGGGGCGGGCTCAACAGCGATGCCCGCGCCTCGAATTCCACGCTGATCCGTGAGACGCCCACAGGGCACACGGCGGTGGCGATCGACCTGATCAAGATCGCCCACGGCCTCCGCCCGTCCGTCTACCTCCAGCCGGGCGACACGCTGGTGGTGGGCTCGGGCATCGACGCGCGTCTGGCCGAATATATCAAGCCGAGGGCCACGCTCGGCGCCACGGCTGGCTTCTGAGCGGCGGCTCTGCCCCGCGTCTCGCAACCCCGCAGTGAGAAGAGAGCAACGATGACCGACACGACTGCCACGGCTGAGGGTTTCGCCCCCCCCGCGCACGAGGCCGAGGGCCTGGTGCTCAAGGACTACGTGCGCATCCTGCGCCGCCGCGCCTGGGTCATGCTCACCGTGCTGGTGATCGTGATGACGCTCGGCACGGTGTGGGTGTTCAAGGCCACGCCCATCTACGAGGCGGCGGCGAAGATCCTGATCGAGCGCCAGTCGCCGCGGGCCGCCAGCTTCGAGGAGGTGGTCCAGCTCCCCGCCTCGGAGCAGGAGTACTACAAGACGCAGCAGGAGCTGTTGCGGAGCCGCGCGGTGATGGAGAAGGCCCTCGAGCAGCCCGGCATCGCAGCGCTGCCCGAGGTGGCGGGCAGCACGAAGGCCGAGCCCTCCGGCGTCGCCCGGGTCCTGGCGGGCCTGAAGGCCATGTTCGGCTCGGAGCCCCAGAAGCCGGCCGAGCCCTGGGAGCGGCTCCGCGACTGCCTGATGATCGAGCAGGTCAAGGACACCCGCCTGCTGAGCGTGAAGGCCGAGAGCTCCGACCCCGAGCGCGCGGCACGCATCGCCAACGCCGTGGCCAATGCCTTCAGCGCCTACCACCTCCAGCGCAAGCTGGCCCTCAACAACGAAGCCTTCGCGTTCCTCGACGGCCAGAAGAAGGAGCAGGAGAAGCGGGTCCTGGAGTGCGAGACTGCCCTCCAGGACTTCCGGGAGAAGACGCAGACCGTGTCGCTGGACGTCGAGGATCCCAACAACCCTGTCCTCTACCGCCACGCGCAGCTCAACCAGAAGCTCACCACGGTGCGGCTGGCCCGCCTGGAGGCGGTGGCGCAGTTCGCGGTGGTCGAGGAGGCCCTGGCGGCCAGCGGCGACAGCCTGCGGGCGGACAACGAGCAGCTCTTCGCGCTCCCCTCGGTGCGGGCGGACGAGATGGTGAGCAAGCTGCGCACGCAGCTCATCGACGCCGAGACGCGCCTCACCCAGCTCTCCGCCACCTACGGGCCCGCCCATCAGCAGGTGCAGGCGGGCACCGCCGCGGTGACGCTGCTGCGCACCGAGCTCCACGCCGCCCTGAGCCACGTGGTGGGCTCCCTGGCCGCCGAGCTCGAGACGCTCACCAGCCAGCAGCACGAGCTCGAGCAGCAGTACCAGGAGGAGAACCGGCGCGCGCTGGACCTGGCCCGCAACTCGCTGGCCTTCCGCCGGCTCGCCAACGACTCCCAGCGCCAGGAGAAGCTCTTCGAGGTGCTCGTCGAGCGCCTGCGCGAGGTGGACCTGACGACGGACTACGCCAAGACGAATCTCGAGGTGATCGAGGCGGCCGACCCGCCGCGCACCCCGTGCCGCCCCCGCAAGGCGCTGGCCCTGGCGCTGTGTGCCCTGGCGGGCCTGGTGCTGAGCGCCGGCGCCGCCTTCGTGCTCGAGTTCATCGACGACACGGTGAAGACGCCTGAGGATCTCGAGGATCGCGTGGGCATCCCCGTGCTCGGCTTCGTGCCGTCGATGGACGAGGACGAGCCGGAGCCCGACGGCGACTACCACCGCAGCCTCTCCGTGCTCGCCGACCCCGGCTCCCACGTGACCGAGGCCTACCGCAGCATTCGCACGAACCTGTTCTATTCGGCTCCCGCGGAGGACACGAAGGTCATCGTGGTGACCTCGGGGAGCCCCGGCGACGGCAAGACGACCACGGCGACCAACCTGGCCGTGACCATCGCGCAGAGCGGCAAGCGGGTGCTGCTCGTCGACGCCGACCTGCGGCGGCCCATGGTCCGCAAGATCTTCGGCCTCGCCCCCGGCAAGGGCCTCAGCGGCGTGCTCGTGGGCGAGACGGACTTCCACGACGCCGTGCAGCAGGCCCTCCACGACGGCGAACCGATCGAGAACCTGGACATCCTGCCGTCCGGGCCCAAGCCGCCCAACCCCGCCGAGCTGCTCGAGTCCGACGCGATGCGCACCCTCATCGAGGCCGCTCGCGCCAGCTACGACCGGGTGATCATCGATTCCCCGCCCGCGCTGTTCGTGGCGGACACGAGCATCGTGGCCGGCATCAGCAACGCGGTGATCCTCGTCGTCAAATCGGGCACCAACCCCCGCTCGATGGCCATCCGTGCCAAGGAGCAGCTCCGCAGCGTGAACGCCCGCATCCTCGGCGGGATCCTCAACGACGTGCTCATCGAGCGCCTGGGCTACTACGACTCCGGCTACTCCTACTACGGCTACTCCCGCTCCTCGGGCGAGTACTCGAAGTCCTACTACGCCAGCGACGACGGCGAGGAGGGCGAGTGGGAGGATATCGACGCCCTCGACGGCGTGGCTGGCGATGCCGAACCCATGCGCGACCCCGTGCGGGTGGAAGGATAGGCGACCATGCGCCTCGACGCACCGATTATCGACGTGCACAGCCACGTGCTCCCCGGCCTGGACGACGGGGCGCAGAACCTCGACGAGGCCCTGCGCATGTGCGAGCTCTACGTGGCCGACGGCGTGCGCACCGTGGTGGCCACACCGCACGTGTGGTCGGGACACTACGACGTGGGCTCCGACGCGATCCGCCGCGGGGTGGACGAACTGAGCGAGGCGTGTGCCCGACGGGGACTCGACCTGACGATTCTGCCCGGCAGCGAAGTGCGCGTGCGGCCCGAGCTGCTCGCCGCCCTGGCCGCCGGGCGCCTGATGACGGTGGGGGACAATGGGGCCTACCTGCTCCTCGAGCTCCACGCGCAGCGCGTGCCGCCCATGGGCGGCCTGCTCTTCGAGCTGGGCCTGCGCGGCGTGCAGCCCATCCTGTGCCACCCGGAGCGCCACACGCAGATCTGGGAGCACGAGGAACTGCTCGACGACCTGGTGGGGCGCGGCTGCCTCGTGCAGGTGACCGGCGCGTCGCTGCTGGGTGCCTATGGGAGGCGGGTGCAGCGGTGTGCCGAGCATCTGCTGGCGGCGCGGCTGGTGCACCTGGTGGCCAGCGACGCGCATTCGCCGCGCCGGCGCCGCCCGCTCCTTCAGCGCACCGCCGGACGGCTCATCGAGCTCGGCGGCGAGGCCCTCGCACGCCGCCTCCTGGTGGCCAACCCCGCACGGATCGTGGCCGGCCAGCCGCTCGGCGGGCCGGTGCCTTCCCCAGTTCCTGCGACGACGACACCGAGATAGGGGTACCGAACGTGAAGCGGATGCACGACCGACTCCAGGCGATCGCCCGCGCGACGGTGCTGGGGGCCGTGGTCTTCTCGCCGTGGCTCATCGGCAGCGCCGAGCCCTGGGCCTACCTGCTGGTGAGCTACCTGGTGGCCGCGGGTGTGGGAGCCTGGCTCCTCTCGCTCGTCTGCGCCGAGCAACCGAAGGTGCGCGCGCCGCTGCTCACACTGGCGCTGGTGGTGCTCCTGTGCTTCGTGGCGTTCCAGATGCTCCCGCTGCCCGACGGCGTGGTGCAGGGCCTGAGCCCTCTGGCCGCGGAGGCCCAGAGCGCCCGCCACGAGCTCTTCAGCGCGACGGGCATGGATGCGTTCCTGGGCGCCGACGCGGCGGCCGGCGCGGGCCTGGCCACCCTTTCGGCCTCGGCCGCGGCCACGCGCACCAGCTTCTGGCTCCTCGCCGTCTACATCGGGGCCTTCCTGGTGCTGGCCAACACGCTGACGGACTGGCGGCAGCTCGGGCGCGCGGCCGGCGTGGTCGTGGTCTCCAGCGGCCTGATGGTCGTGTTTGCCCTGGTGCAGAAGTTCTCGGGCGCCACGGAGCTCTACTGGTTCCACCGCCCGCGCTTCGGCGGCAGGATCTTCGGCCCGTTCACCAACCGCAACCACTTCGCCAGCCACATCATCATGGCGTTCGGCGTGGCGGTGGGTCTGTTGCTGATGCTGCTGCGGAAGGCCAAAGGCCCGGTGCGTCCGACGTGGCGGAACCGGCTGGGGTGGCTGGCCACGCGGGAGGCGAGCCTGATCCTGCTCGTGGGCTTTGCCGCATTGCTCATGGCCGCCACCGTGTTTGCCACGCTCTCGCGGGGCGCGGTGGTGAGCCTGATCGTTGCCGCCGTGGTGATGGGCACAGTGCTGGCGGCGAGCCGTGCGGCGCCGCGCATGGGCCGCGTGCTGGCCGTCGGCGCCGTGCTGGTGGTCGTGGTGGCGGCGTGGCTCGCCTGGGGGCCGCTGGTGGATCGGCTGGGCACGCTGGGCGACGTGGCCCGCGACCCGCTCCACAACCCTCGGACCCTGGCGACGGCCGACACGCTGCGGATCTTCGACTCCTCGCCCTTGCTCGGCTGCGGCTTTGGGAGCTTCCAGCACGTGTTCCCGATGTTCCAGAGCCCCGCGATCGACTCCGGCCGCTGGCTCCACGCCCACAACGACTATGCGGAACTGCTGGCCGAGGGCGGCCTGGTGGGCACCGGCCTGGTGATCGCCGTCGCGGTGATCTTCGCGCTCACGCTCCGCACCCGGCTCCCCAAAGTGTCCACCCGCACGAAGCTGTTCGTGGCGGGTCTGGGGGTGGGCCTGGTGGCGGTGGCGCTCCATAGCCTGGTGGACTACAGCCTGCACAAGCCGGCGAACGCGCTGTTCCTGGCCGCTGTGGGTGCGATGGCGATCTCGGCGGCTCACCACGCCCGTCGGCGCAAGGCGCCGCGAGCCTGGCGTGCGGCCGTGCGCGTGGCCGCCGTGTGTGGGCTGGCCGTGCTGGCGGTGCTCATGGCGCGCGATCCCGCGGAGCTTCGGGGCGAGCTGGCCTTCGTGAGCTTCTGCCGCCTCGAGCGCCAGGTGGGCAATGCACGCACGCCCGAGGCACTCAACGAGGGGGTGGCGGTGGCTGCTGGCGAGGCCGCGCGGGTGATCCGCCTGGTGCCGCGGAATCCCGACGCGCTGTGTGAGGTGGCGGCGGCGTGTGTGCGCTGGTCGGTCCAGCCGTGCATCGACCCGCGCGTGCGCCTCCAGCTCGGGGAGCGTGCCGTCACCGCGGCGGCGCTCGCCGCCGAGGCCGCGCCGTCGGACTACGAGCCATGGCTCCTGCTGGCCCGCGCCCAGGCAGGGATGGGGCTGGCGCCGCAGGCAGAGCGCTGCCGCACCCACGCCTTCCGCCTGGCCCCGCCGGCCGTGCGCGACGAGATGCTCAGCTCCCGCCCCCTCGGGGGCCCGCAGGACGGCCAGAGCGTGGCCACAGCCACCGCGGAGAGCGATTCGGGCACCTGAGATGCACATCCTGCCCCCGCGATTGAGGAGGGCGCCGCAGAAGAGCCCGCGACGAACACTGTGCCGAACCGACCCCGAACAGTCCCGCACGCAGGCCGTTGGGAGGGCTAGTGGCAGCGGCGAGGCCGGGAACTTCACCGCGACTGCGCAGGGGAGCCTCTGTTGACCACGTGCCTTGCCCTCTTCGTGCTTGCCTTCCTGATCGGCCTGGTGGCCACGGTGGGCGTGCGCCGCGCCGCCCTGTGGCTGGGGGTGGTGGATCGGCCGGACAACTTCCGGAAGGTCCACGACAAGCCGATGCCGCGGCTCGGCGGGGTGGCGGTGTTTGCGGCCTTCGTGGTGCCTCTGCTGGTGCTCTACGCGCTGCCGGGCACGGGGCTGGGCGGGAAGCTCCACGAGGAGCCCGTGCGGCTCTTCGGCCTGCTGCTGGCCGCGGGGATCACGGTGGCCACGGGCGCGGCGGACGATGCCTGGGGGCTGCGGCCCCGCTGGAAGCTCCTCTTCCAGGCGTGCGCGGCCAGCATAGCGGTTTCCTCGGGGTTCGCCATCGAGGTCATCAACAACCCGTTCGGCGCCCCGATGCTGCTCGGGTGGCTGAGCTTCCCCGTGAGCGTCTTCTGGCTCCTGTGCTGCATGAACGGGGTGAACCTGCTCGACGGTCTCGACGGCCTGGCCGCCGGGGTGTGCCTGGTGGTGTCGATCACGCTGTTCCTGGTCGCTCTGACTTTCGGGCAGCTCACGTGCATGGTCTTCACGGCGTGCCTGAGCGGCGCGATCCTGGCGTTCCTGGTGTTCAATTTCCACCCGGCGAGCATCTTCCTGGGCGACTCGGGGAGCCTGCTCCTGGGGCTCCTGGTCGGTGCGATCTCGCTTGCCGGGGCAGCCGGTGCCTCCGGCGGCGCCACGCAGCTCATCCCCGTGATCGCGCTCGGCCTGCCGCTGTTCGACACGGCTCTGGCCGTGCTGCGGCGTTGGTGCCGCAAGCTCCCGGTGTCGGCCGCCGACCGCAACCACGTGCACCACGCGCTCATGGCCGTCGGGCTGAGCCACAAGCGGGTGGTGCTGGTGCTCTACGGTGCGTGTGTGGCGCTGGGCGGGGCGGCGCTGATCATCACCATGAAGCAGGCGGAGCTGACCGTGCTGGTGCTCGGCTCGCTCGGCGTGGTGGGCTTCGTGTGTGTGCGGGTGGTCGGCGGCTTGCGGTTCGGCGACGTGTGGGGGCGCGTCTCGGGCGAGCTGGCCCGCCGCGAGAGGACGGCCGAGGCGAAGGTGAGCGTGGAACGCTCGGTGGCTCGGATGCGGGTGGCGCCCACGATCGACGCCGTGTGGGCGGCGGTGGCGGAGGGCTTCGCCGGGATGGGGTTCGACGTGGCCACCCTGCGCCTCTACCCCACCACGGGCGGGCAGCCGCGCACCCTCACGTGGCGGGCCGCGGGGGGCGAGCCCGCGGTGCTGGTGGCCCTCGAACCGGACATCTGGTCGGTGCGCCTCGCCGTGCACAGCGACGTGGCCCTGGGCGACCTGGAGGCCGCCAAGGCCGTGGGCCACGGGCCGCTGCTGGCCGAGGCGCCGGAACTCCTCGACCGTCTGCGCCGCGAGCTCGCCGCGCGGATCGGTCTTCTCGATGTGACCGACGGCGAGGACACGTGGGAGCGCTTCGCCCCCGTGCCTCGCCTGGACTCCGCACTGCCCATGGCCGAAGAGGCCGTGCACTAGGGCTTCGACCCCGGGCGCTTGGGACGGCATCGCGCAATGGCAGCACACGAGACGGCACCGCGCTCCGGCGATGGCCCACACGGGGCGCCCTGCGCGCGCAAGGGCTCCGGCGGCTTCGCCGGCAACGTCCTGGCGCTCAGCGGGGGCGCCGTGGCGGCGCAGGCCCTCACCGTGGCCTCGGCCCCGGTGGTCTCGCGGCTGTTCGCTCCCGAGGCGTTTGGCGTGGCCGCGGTGTTTGCCTCGGCGGTGGCGCTGCTGCTCGGGGCGGGGTGCCTTCGCTACGAGCTGGCGATTCCGCTGCCCGCTCGGGACGAGGACGCGGCGGGGCTGTTCGCCCTGTGCTGCCTGGTGGTGCTGGCGGTGGCTGGCCTGGTGGGCGTCGGCGTGTGGCTTGGAGGTCCTGCGGCGCTGCGTGCGATCGGTGCGGAGGAGCTGGTGCCTCTGCGGGGGGGGGTGCCGGTCGCGGTGTTCCTGATGGGGATGGCGCTGCCGCTTCGCTTCTGGAGCACGCGGCAGCGGCAGTTCCGGCGGCTGGCGGCGGTGCGGGTGGCCTCGGCGGTGGTGGCGGTGGGGCTCACGCTGGGTCTGGGGTTCGCGGGCTTCCGGTCGGGCGGCCACCTGGTGGCGGCTCGCGTGGCCGGCTTCGCCGCCACCTTTGCGCTGCTGGGCTGGTGGTGCTGGCGTTCGGACGCCCGGTTCCTGGCCCGCCACGTGTCGCTGGGCGGCCTGCGGCGGCTGGCGCGGCGCTACGCGAAGTTCCCGCTCGTCTCGTCGTGGGCGTCGTTCCTGAACATCGCGTCGCGGAACCTGCCGGCGCTGATGCTCGTGGCGTTCTTCGGCGTGGCTACGGCGGGCTTCTACGGCCGTGCGTGGCTGCTGCTGATGCTGCCGATGGAGTTGGTGGGCCGGTCGATCGGGCAGGTGTTCTTCCAGCGTGCGGCGGCGGAGCGAGCGGCGGGCGGGGCGCTGGGCGGGCTGGCCGAGCGGGTGAGCGTGCGGCTGGTCGGCGTGTCGGTGCTGCCGGCTCTGGTGGTGGCGCTGATCGGGCCGGAGCTGTTCGTGGTGGTGTGCGGCCCGCGCTGGGCGGAGGCGGGGGTGTATGCGCGCATCCTGAGCCCCGTGCTCCTGGCGGTGGGCGTGTGCTCGCCGATGAGCACGCTGACCAGCGTGCTCGAGCGCCAGGGTGCGGGGCTGGCGGCCACCGGGTTCCTGTGTGGGGCGCGGGTGGCGGCGCTGGTGGTGGGGGGCGCGGTGCTGGGCGATGCCCGATGGACGGTCGGGCTCTTCTCGATTGCCGGCGTGGTCGGCTACCTGGGGTTCTACGGCTATCTGCTGCGAGCGGCCGGTGGGTCGGCGCGCCGCGTGGGGGCTGCGACGCTGCGGAGCCTGGCCTACGCCGTGCCGACGCTGGCGGTGGGTGCGGCGGCGCGGTGGGTGCTCGGCTGTGCCGCGTGGCAGGTCGTCGTGTGTGTGGCCGTGGCTTCGGTCTCGTACTGGGTGCTTGCCGTGCGCGACGACGCGGCGGCGAGGGCGCTCGTCTCGCGCGCTACGGGCAGTGTGCGTGCGGCCTGGAGGATGGCACGAAGTGGCTGACGGATGGCTCAAACGAACGCTCAAGGCCGCGATCGTGCGCCTCAACGTGCCCGTGCTGGCCGACCACGTGCGCACCGGCGGCACGGCCTGCCCGATCCAATGGACGCACCTGTTCTTTCAGAAACTGTTGGGGGTGAACCGCCAGGCCTACTGGCCCGTGCACTTCACGTCCGTGGTGCACGGGGCGCGGCGGGTGCGCATCGGCGTGGGCAGCGCGCCGGGCGCGAGCCCGAACTGCTACATCCAGGGCACGAACGGCATCGAGATCGGCGACTACACGCTCGTGGCTCCCGGGGTGGGGCTGGTGAGCGCGAACCACTCGGTGCACGACCTGTCCGTGCGGGAGACGTCCGACCCGATCCGCATCGGCCGCTACTGCTGGATCGGGATGAACGCCGTGGTGCTGCCCGGCGTGGTGCTGGGCGACCACACGACGGTGGCCGCAGGTGCCGTGGTCAGCCGGAGCTTCCCCGACGGCTATTGCGTGCTCGGCGGCGTGCCGGCGCGCGTGCTGCGAACCATCGATCCCAAGGACGTGGTGGAGCGGCGCAACGAGCACGAGTATCTCGGGTTCCATCGTCTCAACGGGAAGACGAGGGACGACGTTTTCGCGAAACTGCGAATCGAGCGCGTGTAGATGAGACGTTTGCGCATCGTATGGTTCGGCACGGGCGGGACGTTCACGCTGGCGCCTCTGGCCGCGGTGAGCGAGGCCCACGACCTGGTGGCCGCCGTGGTGCCGCGCCGCAGGGCCGGCTCGCGGCCCCACGTGCTGCGCTCGTGTGCCGCGTGGGCGCGGTCGGCGCTCGGCGGCCCGAGCCACCTGCGCCAGGCCGCTGCCGCGCGAGGCATTCCCGTGCTCGAGCTCGACCCGCGCGAGCAGAGGGCCGCGGCCGAGGCGATGCGGGCGCTCGAGCCCGACCTGCTGTGCGTCGCCTCGTTCCCCTGTCTGCTGCGCTCCGAGGTGTTCTCAGCTGCCCCGCTCGGGTGCATCAACCTGCACCCCTCGCTCCTGCCGGCCTACCGCGGGCCGAGCCCGTGGTTCTGGGTCTACCACAACGCGGAGCCGAGCACGGGCGTCACCGTGCACTGGGTGGACGCGGGCGAGGACTCGGGGGCGATTCTGGCCCAGGAGGCGTTCGCGGTGGAGCACGGCATGCCGGGCGGCCGGATGGTGGCCGAGGCGGCGAGCCGCGGCGCCCGGCTCATGCGACAGACGGTGGACGCCATCGCGGCTGAGCGTGCACAGGCCAGGGCGAACCCGCCTGAGTCGCCCACGGCGCCCGCGGCGCGGCCGCGCCCCGGGAAGGACTACGTGGCGTGGGCGGACTGGCCGATCCGCCGGGTCTACCACTTCCTGCGCGGCGTGATGCCGGGTTGGTATGTGCCGCCGAAGCTGCGGGCGCTGGTCCGCGGCGGGCGGTTCGCCCTGGTGGGCTGTGCCGAGCGGCCCCACGATGAAGAGCCGGGCAGCCTGGCGCGCGGCTGGCCGGCGGCGCGCGTCTACGGACGCGACGGATGGCTCGAACTGCGGCACCAGCCGCTGTGGCGGCGTGCGGCGCGATCGGTCCTCGCAGGCTAGCCGCGGCGGCGACGAGCAACGAAGGAGACTGGATAGATGGCAGCAGCGGTCAGCGCAGCCCCGGCGGCGAGCAGCAAGGCGGCCACGGTGTGTGAGGTGATCCGCCCCGGCGAGGCTGCGGAGACCTGGGACCGGTTCGTGGACGACTCCCCGCAGGGGTGCATCTTCTGCCGGTCGTGGTGGCTCGACGCGGTGTGTGGGGGGAACTACGAGACCCTGGTCGTGCGCAAGGGGGGTCGCATCCTGGCCGGCGCGCCGCTCCCCGTGCAGCGGACGCCGTGGCTCACGAGGGTGACCATGCCACCGCTCACGCAGACCCTCGGCGTGCTGGTCGCAGCGCCCGGCGAGAGCAAGTACGTCTCGCGCATTTCCACCGAGATGGCCATCGTGCGGGTGCTGGTCGACGCTCTGCCGCCGGCCGACGCGTTCACCATGCACACCCACCGCACGTTCACCAACTGGCTGCCGTTCCACTGGGCGGGCTACTCGCAGACCACGCGCTACACCTACGTGTTCGACGACGTGGCCGACCTTTCCCTGGTTCGCCAGGGCATGGCGGGAAGGGTGCGCAACACGGTGAAGAAGGCCGAGAAGGCTGGGATCCGCGTCGAGGCGACGGACGACGTGGACGCGTTCCTCGAAGTCAACCGAAAGACCTTCGCCCGCCAGGGAGCGGCGATGCCCTACGGGGCCGGCCTCGTGCATCGCATCGACGAGGCCTGCGCCGCGCGCGGCGCACGCACCATCCTGCTCGCCAGCGACGCCGGCGGCGCCGTCCACTCCGCCGTGTATCTCGTGCACGACTCGAAGTGCATGTACAACCTGATGCAGGGCAGCGACCCCGCTCTGCGTTCGAGCGGCGCCAACGCCCTGGCCATGTGGAGCTCGCTCGAGCTGGCGCACGAGCGTGGCGTGGCCTACGACTTCGAGGGCTCGATGCTCGAGGGCGTCGAGTCGTTCTATCGGGGCTTCGGCGCCCGTCTGGTGCCGTACTTCCGGATCAGCCGCGGGGCCGCGCGCCCGGTGGCCCGGGCCGTCCTGGGCCTGCGCGGCCGCACGGGCAGGCTCGCGCGGGTGCTGGGACTGCGGGGGGGCCGGCGATGAACGAGCGCACACGCACGGCTCGATGCGTCGACTACACGCTCGGCGTGCTCCTGGGTGATGCGCTCGCGGCGCGCTGCCGCGAGGCGGTGGCCTACGGCCCGACGCGCGGCGAGGCCACGCGCCCGCTGTGGATCGTGCCAAGCGGCTTCTTCGGACCCGCCTACGGCACCCCCGCATCGCTGCCTGTGCTGCCGCTGCGCGAGGTCGAGGGCGTGCCGCTGCTCTTCGGGGCTCCCTGCGTGCGGCGCCGCGGGACCCGCCTGGTCGTCCACGCGGACATCGTGGCTTCCGCCTACTTCCTCCTCACCCGCTACGAGGAGATGGTGCGGCGCGACGTGCGCGACGCCCACGGCCGGTTCCCCGGCACCGTCTCGCTGCCCTTCCGCGCGGGGTTCATCGACCGTCCCATCGTGGACGACTACGCGGCGCTCCTGCGCCAGTGGCTGCGCGAGGTGGGGGTGGACGCGCCCGAGCCCTCGCGGCGATTCTCCGTGCTGCTCACCCACGACGTGGACGTGCTCCGCTGCGGCTCGGCCCTGCGTCCGCGCCTGCGCGCCGCAGCGGCGGCTCTGGTGCGGCGCTCGCGGATCCGCACGCTCGCGCACGACCCGTTCGACTCCTTCGACGAGATCGCTCGCCTGGACGCCGCGCTGGCCGACTCCGGCGTGCCCACGCGGGCGGCGTGGTTCTTCATGGCAGGCGGGCACACGGAGCACGACGGGCGTTACCAGGTGACCGACGCAGCGGCTCGCCGCACCATCCGGCGTCTGCGCGACGGGGGCGCCGAGATCGGCCTCCACGCGAGCTACGAGGCGGGCCTGCGCCCCGAGCTCATTGCCGCCGAGCGCGCCGCGCTCGAAGAGGCGGCAGGCACGCCCGTGCGAGGGAACCGGCACCACTACCTCGGCTGGCGCGAGACCGGCCACGGCCGCGCCCTGGCGGCGGCAGGCATCGCCTGGGATTCCACCCTCGGCTACCCCGACGTGGCCGGATTCCGCCTCGGCACGTGCCGGCCCGTGCCGCTCTTCGACCCCGCCCGCTGCGAGCCGCTCGGCATCCAGGAGCATCCGCTCGCGGTCATGGACGCCACGCTCAGCAGCTCCCGCTACATGGGCCTCGGCGAGGACGAGGCGATGGGCTGGTGCTACCGGCTGATCGACCAGACCCGCCGACACGGCGGCGAGCTCGTGCTCCTGTGGCACAACACCGCGTTCGCACCGTGGCTGCACAACTACCACCCGCGGCTCTACCGCCGCATCCTCGCCGAGCTGGCCGGCCGCCTCCATCCGGCCCGCCACACCGAGGCTGCGGCCACGCCCGAGCGGCGCCGACCGGCGGAGGTGCTCTGAGATGGCCCACACGGCACACCGCCTGCTGTGGTACGTCGCCCTCGCGGACCTGAGCCGTGCGTCGGCCGCCGACACGGTGCACAGCCGCGAGGACACGGCGGGGCTGCGCCGCTGCGGGTGGGACGCGCGGCTGTTTGCCCGGGCACCCCGCTCCTATCGCCCGGCCCCGCACGAGGTGGTGGTGGCGGCGACCGGGGGCGGCGGGGCTGGCGGCCTCCTCTCGCGCCTGCGCTACGAGGCCCTGATGATCGTCCGCCTCCTGGCCGCGCACCCGCGTCCCGCGCTGCTCTTCTTCCGCGGCCCGTCGATGCTGCTCGCCCTGGCGGTCGTGGCGCGGCTGCTGCGGGTGCCGTTCGCGGTGGAGCTCAACGGCGTGTTCCCCTACCGCTACGGGCAGCGGCGGGCCACGACATGGCTGGAGCGGGCGAGCGACCGCTTCTTCCTGGTCCACGCGGCTCTCATCGTGCCGGTGACGCGCGAGTTGGCCGCCCAGGCCGAACGCGAGAAGGGCTCGGCCACGCTGGTGGCCGTGGCGCCGAACGGGGTGAACCCCGAGGTGTTCCGTCCCGCCCGCAGCGTCCGCCGCGGCAGCCGTCTGTCCCTGGGCTTCCTGGGTGCGCTCTACCCGTTTCGCGGCCTGCTCACGGCCGTGCGCGCGGTGGCGGAGCTGGTGGGGCGCGGGGTGGACGCCGAGCTGGTGGTCGTGGGCGATGGCCCGCTTCGGGGCGACATCGAGCGCACGGCCGAGGCGCTCGGCGTGGCCGACCGGGTGCGGCTGACAGGCGCCGCACCTCCCGAGGAGGTGGGCGAGCGCCTGGCGGGCTGCGACGTGGCGCTCGCGCTCTTCGAGCGCTGCGAGCGCCTTGCCCTCACGGGCGCCAGCCCGCTCAAGGTCTGGACCTACCTGGCCATCGGGAAGCCCGTGGTGCTTCTCGACCCCGGCTGCATGGGCCACTACGCTTCGATCCCTGGCATCCTCTGGCTCACGGACGACAATCCTGCCCGCATCGCGGACGCGATCGCGGACTGGTGGGCGGCCCGCGGGCGCGATGGCCTCGCCGCCCTTGGGCGCGCCGGCCGTCGACACGTCGTGGAGAACGCTACATGGGCACAGCATGCCCGCATTATCAGCCGAGCGCTGCACCGCGCGATCGCGTGACGTGGCGGACGCGCTGCGTGCCGCTCCTTCTGCGCCGCACGCGGCTGCCGCTGGGTGTGACCGCCGTGGCCGCCATGTGGTCCATCTACTGGCTGCCCTGGCTTCCGCAGGGGCTGTTCCGGGCGGCCAAGTACGGGCTGCTGTTCGTGATGGTGGCCCTGCTGGTGCCGGCGGTCCGGCGGTCGGCGGGGGTGCTCCGGGGCAGCGGGCGGTCGACCATCCTGTGGCTTGCGGCCCTCGCGGGGGCCACGGTGCTGGGCGTTGCGAGCTCGCCGGAGCCGATGCGGAGCTTCCAGACGTGGGTGCGCTATCCCATGGCCCTGCTCCTGTATGTCGGCCTGCGGCACCTCTACGAGCGCGACCCGCGCAGGATCGCGTGGGCGATCCGCCTCCTCCCGGTGTCGGTCCTCGCCTCGGTGGCCTACGTGTATCTGGCGAAGGTGGGGCTGGTGCACGCGCAGCCGCCGGAGAGCTTCGTGCGCGCCTACCGCTCCGAGGCGCATCTGATGGGTCTGAGCTACCGCACCTCGGGGCTTTCGTGGGCGATCGCGTTCGTGGCGCCCGTGATGGTCTTCTACAGCCTCCGAGCGTTCACCCTGCTGCGGCGGCGCCTGTGGCTGGCGGGGCTCCTCGTGTGCATATGCACCAACTTCCTGCTGATGAACCGCGGCGGGCTCATCTCGATGCTGTTCGGCTCGGCGCTCGTCGCGTTCGTCGGGCTGCGGCGTCCCGTGGCGCGCGGCGCCCTGCTGGCGGTGCTGCTGCCTGCTGTGATCTATGGCGCGTCGCGCTTCTACGCCTCGGAACGCTTCGAGCACAAGGCGGCGGCGTGGCGCGAGGTGCTCGCGGGTCGCGCGACCGCAGCCACGTGGGACAAGCTGAGCTCCCACCGCGTGTCCACCTACGGAGCGGCGTTCCGGATCGTGGCCGGCTCGCCGCTGATGGGAATCGGCTTCGCCGAGGCGGACGACGTGTACGACCTGAGCAGCTCCCAGGCCCACAACCTCTACCTCAACGTGGCGCTTGGCGCGGGCGCGCTCGCCGGCGCACTCGTGCTGCTCTTCTTCATCTTCAAGGTGGGGCTGCCGTGGTTGCGTGCCCTCCGCACGACTCTGAGGGGCCGCGGGCACCCCTTCCTCATCCTCCCCGTCGCCATGGTGCTCCCGCACCTGGTGGCCACGCTCGTCGAGAGCGGCCCGATGTTCACGTCGCTCTACTCTGGCATCACCTTCTGGTTCGCACTGCCGGCCATGGAAATTCTGTTGCGCTCGGAGCACGCCGGGCTGCCGGAGCCCGTCAGGGGCGACGGCCCGCAGGGGGAATGATCCGATGAAGATCGCTATCGTGACGGCATACTACACCATGGGCCGCGGCTATATGGAGAACCTGTGGGCCGACACGCTGGCCCGCAACGGCCACGACGTGACGGTGCTCGCCGGCTCGCGCGGGCCGAGCGGGCTGCCCGACGACGAGGCCCACGACGCCGATCCCACGGTGGACTTGCGCCGCTTCCGCTGTCTGCGGCTGCCCTCGGGCATCCGCTTCGCCGGCCCTGCGCTCCTCTACGAGCTCGACCAGCTCTGCCCCGACGTGGTGCTCTGGATCAACGTCGGCTCCCACTTCGGCCGCCAGGTGCTAGAGCACAAGAGCCGCCGTGGGGACGGGTGCAAGCTGGTGTGCTTCTTTGGCGAGAACTCCGGCCAGCACGCCTACCTGCCCGGCGCCGCCCCGCTCACGCCCCACGACCGCTGGAAGATCCGGGGCTGGCGCTTTCTGCGCGGCCCGCTCTACCGCCGTGCCATCGCCGCCTGCGACCTCGCCGTGGGCATCACCGCGGAGACGCCGGGCATCATCGCCTCGCTCTTGCCCGAGCCCGAGCGCGAGGCGGTCCGCTCGCGCTTCCTCGCACTCCCGCTCGGCTACGACGGCTGCGTCTTTGCCTTCGACCCCGGCCTCCGCGCCCGAACCCGCGCCGAACTGGGCCTCGGCGACGACGACTTCGCGCTCGTCGTCTCCAGCCGCATCACCGCCGCGAAGATCCGCCGCACCCTCGCGCCGCTCGTCGACCACATCGCCGAATGGCTCCGCATCGAGCCCGTGGGCCGGGTCATCGTGGTCGGCTTCCGCGACGCCCCCGAGAGCGACCGCTTCCGCGACCACATCGCCGCGCTCGACGTGGCCGACCGCTTCCGCCTGGAACCGCTCGCCGGCCGCCCGCGGCTCAACGCCCTGTTCAACGCCGCCGACCTCGGTGTCTTCGCCGCCCCCTCAATCAGCGTCCAGGAAGCCATGGGCACCGGCCTCTACATGCTGCTCAGCGACGACGGGTCGATGGACCACCTGATCGCCTCGACCGCTCAGGGCTGCTTCTTCCGCAAGGGCGACCGCGACAGCCTGCACGACGGCCTGGCCTGGGCCGCGGCCCATCTGGGCGCCGGCCCCACCCGAGCCGAACGCCAGGGGGCCAATGCCTGGCTCGACTATGCCAGCCTCTATCAGCAACTCGTCGCCAGCCTTCTCGTGACCGACACCGATCGCTACATCGACGCGCCCGCAGGGGATCCGAGCCCCGAGATCGTCGAGCCGGCGCTGGAGAGGACCCCCTGATGCCCGTTCCGTCCCATGGTCTCGTGCTCGGCATCGACGCGTCGAACATCCGCAGCGGCGGTGGTCTCACGCACCTGGCCCAGGTGCTCGGGGCGAGCGCTCCGCACGAGAGCGGATTCCGCCGCGTCGTGGTGTGGGCCGATGCCCACACGCTTGCCGCGCTGCCCGAAGCCGAGTGGCTCGTGAAGGCCCACGAGCCCGCGCTCGGGCGCTCGAGCACCGGCCGAGCCCTGTGGCGCGAGACTCAGCTTCCGCGAAGGCTCCGGGACGCGGGTGCCCACGTGCTCCTCGCACCCGGCGGCACGTTGCCTCGCCGCCTGGCGTGTCCCGCGGTCACCATGTCGCAGAACCTGCTGCCGTTCGATCGTCGCGAGGCGGCGCGGATGGGGCTTGCCACCTCGCTCTTCCGCCACCGCATCCTGCGATGGCTCCAGGGCGCGTCGTTCCTGCGCGCCAGCGGGGTGATCTTCCTCACCCACTACGCCCGGCGCTTCGTGGCCCAGCAGCTCGAAGGGCCGCTGCCGCCGGTCACGGTGATTCCCCACGGTGTGGAGGCGCGCTTCCGCCGGGAGCCCGCCGAGCAGCGGCCGATCGCCGCCTACTCGCCCGAGAAGCCCTTCCGCTTCCTCTACGTCTCGGTCGTCCATCTCTATAAGCACCAGTGGCACGTGGCGGAGGCGGTGGGCCGGCTCCGTGCCGAGGGGCTGCCCGTGGCCGTGGACTTCGTTGGCCCCGCCTGGCGCCCCGCGCTCCACAAGCTCCAGCGCACGATCAACGCCTGGGACCCCGAGCGCCGCTACATCCGCTACCGCGGCCCCGTGCCCTTCGACCAGCTCCACACCTGCTACCACGGGGCCGACGCGTTCATCTTCGCCTCGACGTGCGAGAACATGCCCAACATCCTGCTCGAGGCGCAGGCGGCCGGCCTGCCCATCGCCTGCTCGAACAAGGAGCCGATGCTCGGGATGCTGGGCGACGGCGGCGCCTACTTCGACCCCGAGGACCCCGAGTCCGTCGAGCACGCGCTCCTGTGGCTGCTCGCCGATCCGGGCCGTCGCCTGCGCTGCGCCCGCATCGCACACCATCGCGCACAGGTCTACTCCTGGCCCCGCTGCGCCCGCGAGACGCTGAACTTCGTGGCCAGCGTGGCTGCCGCGTGAGCCCTTTGAGGATTCCACTCGTGGCATCGCAACTGCCCGCACCCCCGCAGACGAGCTTCCGCCGCCAGGCCGACACGATCTGCCAGGTCGTGCAGAGCTACCGCACGGGCACGGCCAGCGTGGAGACGGTGCCGCGTCCCGTGGTGCGGCCCGGCCATCTGCTCGTGCGCACCGCCTGCTCGCTCATCTCGCCTGGCACGGAGCGGATGGGCATCGAGCTCGGCCGCAAGTCGCTCCTGGGCAAGGCCCGCTCGCGCCCCGACCTGGTGAAGAAGGCGCTGGCGAAGGCGCGCACGGACGGCCTCGTGGCCACGGTGCGTGCCAC
>Ga0272441_10004570_pt1 | contig 24898 bp, 14 predicted proteins | sample SSMProp6N_FD_193582 | JGI IMG/M metagenome (GOLD analysis project Ga0272441, IMG submission 193582) | Marine sediment archaeal communities from Little Sippewissett salt marsh, Falmouth, MA, United States - SSM-Prop-6N | ecosystem: Environmental > Aquatic > Marine > Wetlands > Sediment ...
GCTGCTTTCACGAAGCTCTCGCCGAAGCGATAGCCCTCCGGCGAGGCGACCGTGAGTTGGAGGCCCAGCCTGGCCGCCGCGTGGGCGAGCGAGAGAGCGACGTTGTTCGCGTCCCCGATGTAGGCGAGTTTAACGCCGTCCAGACGGCCCAGCTTCTCCTTGATGGTGAGCATATCGGCGAGGGCCTGGCACGGGTGAGCCCTGTCGGAGAGGGCATTTATCACGGGCACGCTGGCGTGCTCGGCCATCTCGACGATCGCCTCGTGCGAGTGGGTCCTCAGAACCAGCGCATCGCAGTACCGGGATGAGGTCCGGGCCACGTCCGCGATCGTCTCCCGTGCGCCCAGGCGACCGGCGTCGGGCCCCACGAAGATGGACGACGCGCCCAAGTGCGTCGCCGCTGCCTCGAAGCTGAGACGGGTTCTGAGGCTCGCCTTCTCGAAGAAGAGGCATACCACCTTGCCGTCGTGGCGCTTCTCGAGCTCGCCGGCGGCGTGACGGGTCTTGAGCTCGCCGGCTAGGTCCACCAAGCCCGCCGCCTCGGCGCTAGTGAGGTCGGCTATGGTGATGAGGTGCTTCACTTCTCCCCCCCTGACCCCTGCCCTCTTCTCCCGTGCGCCGCCTAGCCCTCGATCGCCTTCTCCAGAATCGCGAGGCCCTCGTCCATCTCATCCATGGTGATGTTGAGAGCCGGGGCGATCCGCAGCGTCTTCTCGTGGCAGCAGTTGATGAGGAGCCCCGCCTCCAGGGCGCGCTTCACCACGTCCGCCCCCTGGCTCGCCAGGTCCGCGCCGATCATGAGCCCGAGGCCGCGGATTTGCTCGATCGCGCCCGTTCTCTCGGCGATTTCGGCAAGGCGCTTCATGGTATGCTCGGCGACCTTCGCGGAGTGCTCGAGCAATCCCTCCTCCTCGATAATCTCGAAGACGGCGCAGCCGGCGGCCGCAGCGACGGGGTTGGCGCCGAAGGTGCTAGCGTGGGTGCCCGGCTTCATGGCCTCGGCCACCTCGGGCTTTGCGACGACGGCGCCGATGGGCAGCCCGCCGCCCAGGCCCTTCGCCAGCGACATGATGTCGGGCTCGACGCCGTAGTGCTGGTGGCAGAACCACTTGCCGGTGCGGCCCATTCCGGTCTGGACCTCGTCGAAGACAAGGCACGCCCCGAGATCGTCGCAGAGCTCGCGCAACCCCTTCAGGAAGTCCGCCTCGCAGATATTGACGCCGCCCTCGCACTGGATCGGCTCGACGATCACGCAGGCCGTCTCGTCCGTGACGAGCTTCTCGACCGAAGCGAGGTCGTTGAGCTCCGCGTAGTCGAAGCCCGGCGGCAGTGGGCCGATGCCCTTGTGATACTTCTCTTGGCCCGTGGCCGTCAGAGTGGCGAGCGTGCGGCCGTGGAAGGAGTTCCTGAAGGAGACGGTCTTGTAGCGCTTGTCGCCCCCGCGCAGCCGGGCGAGCTTGATGGCCCCCTCCAGGGACTCGGCGCCCGAGTTGCAGAAGAAGCACTGACCGCCAAAGGAGCGCTCGTGGACGTAGTCGGCCAGTTTGCCCTGGCTCTCCCAGTAGAAGACGTTCGGCATGTAGCAGAGCTTGCCCGCCTGCTCGCAGATGGCCTCCACCAGTTTTGGATGGCAGTGGCCGACGTTGGTGACGGCCCAACCGCTGAAGAGATCGAGGTACTCCTTCCCCTCGGTGTCGGTGAGCCTCACGCCGCTGCCAGACTCAAGGACTATGTCATAACGGGCGTAATTGGGTATGACTGAGCGCTCGAACTTGGCCTTGATCTCGTCCTTCTTGCTCGTCATCTCAGGGCTTCTCCACATCAGGGACGATCTGCGTGCCAACGCCTGCGGCAGTGAATATCTCGAGGAGAAGGGCGTGTTTCATCTTCCCCGAGACTATGTGCGTCTTGTGAACGCCGCCGTCCAGTGCCTCGAGCCCGGCGGCGACCTTCGGGAGCATGCCGTCGGCGATCTTGCCGCCCTGGACGAGAAGATCGATCTCGGAGCGCGTCGCCGACGACAGCAGCGTCTTCTCGTCCTCGGGGTCCGAGAGGATGCCCGGGACATCCGACACGAAAACGAGCTTCTCGGCTCGCATGTGGGAGGCCACGGCCCCCGCGGCCGAGTCGCCGTTCACGTTGTAGAGCGTGCCCTCCTTGTCGCGGCCGATCGGCGCCACGACGGGGATTACCCCGCCAATGCAGAGACGCTCGCAGAGCTCGCGGTCAACGTCCACAACCTCCCCGACGAGGCCGAGATCGGTGCCGTCGGCCGTCTGCTTGGCGGTCGCGACGAGCGCGTGCGAGTTGCGGCCGCTCACCGATACCCCCTTGCCGCCGAGGCGGTCGAGGCGGTCGATGACCTCCTGGCCTATCTCCTCCACGAGGACCCGGCAGACGACGCGGAGCGTCTCCTCGTCAGTGTAACGCAGCCCGTTCACCCACTTCGGCTCGATGCCCGCGGCCTTCATCGCCGCCGATATCCTCGGCCCCCCGCCATGGACCATGACCGGGTACATGCCGACCTGCTCCATGAAGATAACGTCGGTCAGGAGCGCATCCATGCGGTCGGGGTCGTCCATCACCGAGCCGCCGAGCTTGATCACCACGAACTTCCTGCGGAAGCCGAGGATGTACGGCAGCGCCTCGATGAGTATGGCGGCTTTCTGGGTGGCATCGTCCACGGCCCGACCCCTTGCTTGCGGCGGCTCCGCCCAAGCGAAGTCTCGCTCGGCTCCGGGGAGCCGAAATCGACAAAAGGCCCGAGTTGGGCCTCAGCCGTGCGATTCTAGCTTCGCAGTGCGGCAGGGTCAAGGGAATGTTGCGGAGACAGCCCCCCCGGTCCAGAGTGCGAACTTCGGCCGCCGCAGAGGCGTTGATATCTCATGAGGCCGGGAGGCGGCAGTGAACTTCTACGCGGCACCGGGACCGGTTTCCAGGACGACGCCGGGGCTTCGTTTCGCAAGGCCGGCGGGTGAGCCAAGAGCGCTTCTCGCCGAGCTTACTGGAACAGCCAAGGCCTTGGCCCGGACGTTCTTCGGTCGCCGGCACAGGCGGGCCGTGGACGGAAGATGGCGGTGGGTCACCGACTGGTGGGCCCTCTGGATCGGGCTGGAACTCGCGGTGATCGGGTGGTGTGCCGCTGACGAGATCCCGATCCCGTGGCTCAGCCCCATGGGCGAGCCACCGGCAGAGTGGCTTGAGGCCATCGTCGGTCTGGGGGCTGTCATCTTGCTCGTCTGGGTCCTCTGCTTGGCAATGTGGACCGTCGGCCGGGCCATCTGGGCTCTGGTGCTGGTCCCGGCAGTGCGCGACCGGCGCATTCCGCCCGTCCGGGTCGTCCGGCCTCGCCGAGCCAAGCCAATCCGTTTCTCTTGGCGGACGCTGCTGCTTTTCTCCCTCTGGGCCGGGTGCATTGTGGCGGCGGCGGCGACTCTGTCCTACGGGCGCGGGGATTTCGATGCAGAGCTCGCCTGCATCCTGGCCTTCTGGTTCGCTTTGGAATGGAGTTACCTGGCGGACCAAGGGACGATCACAGGCATGGGAAGAAAGGCCCGGCAGCGCAAGGCCGCCGGGCCTCGGAGTACGTAATATCGCGGCGCCGCCCCTACTCCTCGTCGTCGGATATCCGGGTGTAATAGCGTTTGAGGAGCTCCTTGTAGCGGTCGGGGAAGCGGTCCTTCAGGGCTTGGTCCACCTCCTCGCGGAGCTTGTCGGGCAGGTTCCCCCACTCGGCGCCCTCTTCGAGAACGACGGCGCGCTTCGCGCCGTGCGTCGTCGCGCCCGAGGTGGTGAAGGAATCCTGCATGGGCGAGCTGGGGTTCTGTCCGCCCTTCGTGCCGCTCGTGGGCTTGCCTCCCTTGCCCTTCCCCTGCCCCTGGCCCTTGGACTGCTTCTTGCCCTTGCCCTTCCCGCCGCCTCCGCCGCCCTTGGGCTGCGACTTCTCGAGGGCGGCGATGAGTGTGTCGAGGTCGGCGACGATGCGCTTCTGGACCTCGCGCGTTGGGACGCCCACGTTCTTCGCGCGCAGCCTGTCGGACGCCTCGCCCATGAGGCCGTGGATCTCCTTGAGCGGGTTCTTGCGCTGCTTGCCGGCCATCCCGGGGGGGGCCTCGCCGGTGATCATGAAGATGGCGCGGGCGGCGAACATCCGCACGAAGGCGTGCTCGTCCTCAAGGAGCTTCTCCAGGTCGGGCACCGCCTCCTTGGCTTTCTCCTTGAGGGCGCCGATGGCCTGCACGGCCGCCAGGCGCACGCGCCAGCTCTCGTCGCCGAGCACCGAGGTGAGCTTCTCGACGGCGCTTTCGTCCTTGAGCTTGCCCAACGTGCGGACGGCGCCCATCCGGACGACCTCGTCGTCGTCTTCGAAGGCCGCAAGCAGCTTCTCCTTCTGGGTCTTGATCTGCTCGGGCTTCATGCGCCAGAGGCTGGAGATGACGACGCGCCTCACCGACTCGTCCTCGTCGGAGAGCGCCGCAGCGAGCGCGCCCGGGGCGCGCTCGTCCGAGGCGCGACCGAGGAGCCCGGCCGCGAGCTCCTTCTCGAGCCCGTTGCCCGACGCGAGCGACCCCAGAACGCGGTCGATCTTCTCGGTGATGGCCTTGTCGAGCCGGCCGGTGGCCTCCTTGTCGCGGAAGCGCTTGGCGGCGGCCTCCTTGTAGAGGTCGCCCAGCTCGCGGTACTCCTCGAGCGTCAGCCGCGGCGCATCCGCCGCGAGGCCCTGTTCGGCAGCGAGCCCCGAGAGAACCACTACGGCTATAACCATTGCTTTTCTCATGGTTTCCTCACTCCTCGGCCTTCTTCTCGGCCGGCTTCTTCTCCTGCGGTTGGGGCTGCGACTGGCGGGTGAGCGTCTGAATGAGCTCGTCCGTAATCGTGCCGATGTCGCCCTGGCGCTCAGCCAGGCGAGCCACCCGCTCGTCGGCCCCCTTGAGGATTTTCTTCTCCTTCTTCGCCTCTTCGACCCTCTTCGCCGTGCGCTCGGTCGAGGAGTTGACGCGCCTTTGGAGGGTGCGGATCATCTTCAGCTCGGCTATGGGGGGTACGAGGGGCTGCTTCTTGCCTCCCCCGCCCCCGCCTCCACCGCCTCCGCCCCCCTGCTTCTTCTTCTCGCGGCGCTTCTTCTCCTTCTTGAGCGCGTCTATGAGATCCTGCAGCCGGTCGACTACCTCGTCGTTGACGTCCTGGGTTATGACGCCCGTGTCGAGGTCCGAGAGCCGCTCCGACATCTCGTGCATCTGCTCCTTCGCGCCCTTCAGGGAGTAGCGGAAGACCGGCGCCTCGCCCTCGAGCTTCTTGATGACGGCAGCCGCCTGCTCCTCCACCTCCGTCTGCTTGCGCGTTAGAGAGATCAGCTCCATTGCCGCCTTGCGGCTGTGGGGCTTCTCTTCCTCCTTCTCACCGGCGGTGCGGGCCGCCTCCTTCTCCTTCGTGGTTATGCCTATCTCCTTCTGTTCCTTGTGCATCTCCTTGAGGGCCTGGATGATCTGGAAGAGCTTCTTCTGCTGGGCGCGCTCGCGGGCCTCGGCCTCGGCCTCTTTGAGGTCCTGCCGGGCCTGCTGCATCTTGTCGATGGCCTCGTACTGCTCTTCGGAGGCCTCCTGCTCCTCGCCCTCCTGGGCTTCCGGCTTGTCGCCTGACTGACCGCCTGATTTGCCGCCCGACTTGCCGCCCGACTTGCCGCCCGACTTGCCGCCCGACTGTCCGCCCGACTTGCCGCCTGACTTGCCGCCCGACTTGCCGCCTGACTTGCTGCCGCTCGACAGTTTGCCCGCGGCCTTCTGCATGTTCTGCGAGGCCCCCTTCATGCCCGACTGGGCGCTCTGGGCCTTCCTGAGGGCGGACTGCTCGGCGAGGCGCTTGAGATCACGCCGGAGCTTGTCGGCGTCGGCGCGGACGCCGTCCTGCTTGTCGGCGAGCTTCTCGGCGCCGGGCCTCTTCATCGCATCCTGGACCTCTTTCAGCAGCTTGTCCATCTCCTTCTTGGCGTCCCTGAGGTGCCGGAGGGCCTCGTCCGACTGCTCCTTGGCGCCCGACTGCGAGCCGCCTTTGGCCGACTGCGCGCCCTTTGACATTGAGCCCTGAGCCTTCTGCAGCGACTGCTGAGCCTTGGGCGTCTGCTGTCCTCCCTGCTGACCTCCCTGCTGACCGCCCTGCTTGCCGCCTTGCTGGCCTCCCTGCTGACCTCCCTGCTTGCCGCCCTGCTGACCGCCCTGCTTGCCGCCCTGCTGTCCTCCCTGTTGCCCGCCTTGCTGGCCTCCCTGCTGACCGCCCTGCTTGCCTCCCTGCTGGCCGCCCTGCTTGCCGCCCTGCTTGCCGCCCTGCTGGCCGCCTCTCAGCATGCCTACGGCCTTGCCGACCTGCTGAGCGAGCTCACCCGTCCTGCCGGCCAGCCCCTGCTGGGGTGCTGCGAGCTTCTTGACGCCCTCGCCGGCCGAGTCCCGCATCTGGGAGCCCAGGCCGCGCTGGTCCCTGGTGATCTTGGCGAGCTTCTTGGCGGCGTCGGCCAGCGACGCCGCGGCCGATCGGGCCCCCTCGTGGTCCTTGGTCTCGCCGCGGAGTCCCTTCTCCTGCTTGATCATTTTGTCCAGCTTCTTGCCGGCCTTCTCGAACTCGCGCGCGAGCTTGTCCCAGTCGGTCTTCTGGCGGCGTGCGAGAATGTCGACGATGCGCTTCAGGCCGTCGATGGCAACGTCCTGCTCGCTGAGCGCGAGGCCCCAGCGGAGCGTCTTGACGTTGGCCGCCGCCGAGCGCATCCGGCCCGCTATGTCCGGCGGCTCCCCCGCCGAGACGCTGCGCGCCACCTGGATGGACTCCGTCAGGTTCTTCAGGGCGAAGGGGTCCGTCCTCTCGAGCGTGGGCCGCACGTCAAGCATCCGTCTGAGGAGTGCGTCCATCTTCTCCCCCGCGGCGCTCTGCCGTGAAACGAGTGCGTCCAGGCCCCGCCGCGCCTCCTCCTTGAGCGAATCGCGAGTGGTGGGCGGGCGGAACGCCTCCGTCCGTGCGGTGCCGAGCGACGTCGCGCGGATGGCCGTCTGCTCCTCCAGGAGCTTCCGCGCCATGCGGAGGAGCTCGCCCGTCTTCTCCCAGCGCTGCATCTTGTCGAGGAGCTTGTCGAGCTTGTCGACGATCTCCTCCTGCTTCTTGCTGGCTGCGGAGAAGCCCTCGCGTCGTTCGCCCGCCTCGGAGGCGCTTCGCGCCTGGCCGATCGTGGACGACGCCTGCGGCATGTCCTTGCGCTCGAGCTCGCTCATGACGCTCTCGACCTCGGACAGCCGTTCCTGGTCGGTCTTCGAGAGCAGGCGGTTGTTCTCCAGATCCCGCGCTATGCGCATTGCGGTCCTTGCGGCCTGGCCGCTTCTCCTCCCGAGCGCGGACTGCGAGCTCTCCGCGCTGATGGCCTTCTGCCGCTCGGGCAGGGCGAAGCGGTCGGACTCGGCGAGGACCTCTCGAACCTCGTCAACGAGGTCGCCCGTCTCCTCCTGCAGCGCCCTGATGCGAGCCACCTCGTTGCGGAGCGCCAGCTTCTCGCGCTCGAGGCGCATGGCGATCTCCTCCGCCGAGAGCACTCGCAGATGGTACTGCGTGGAGCGCCCGACGTTGGCTTCGGGCTCGTGGCCGTCTTTCGCGACGGCCGTGTAGCTGAGGACCATGCCCGGAGAGAGATCGAGCTCGGACAGGTCCCACTTGATGGTGCCGACGACCTGGCGGTCGCCGAGGTTCACCTTCGCGTACTTGATCTCCTCCTCTTCCTCCTTGGAGCCCCGGGTGAAGCCGATGTGGGCCTTCTTGATCGAGAACTCGTCGGTGCACCGCGCCTCGATCGGCACGAGCGCGTTGGGCGAGACGTCGAGGTCCTCGCCCGGCGTGACGACGTTAACCTCGGGCGCCTCGTCTGGCACCGCGGTGACGGTGTAGCGGTAGCGTTCGGAGTTCTCGAAGCCATCGCAGCCTACGAGGCGTATCTCATAGGTACCGTCCTTCTCGACGGGCAGCTCCAGCCGAAAGCCGTCGCCCGATGAGCTGAGCTTCACGGGCTGGGCCTTGCCCTGTGTGATGAGCTTCGCCGAGTTCAGCTCCTTGTTCGCCTTGGCCTCGAGGACGGCCTTGGTGCCCACCACCGCCCGGACGTTCCCCTGGCCTCGGGCGATCACGGCGTCGGACAGACCCGTGTAGGACGGATAGGTGCACTTCACCGAGATCTCGTCGAGCGCCGGCCGGTCGACGACGCGGACCTTGTGCTCCTGCGATGGGCAGTCGCCGGCCAGGACGTGGTACTCGAAGGTGTCCGGGACCGACTTGAAGTCGATCGCGAAGTGCCCCTCGTCGGTGCGGCTCATCGTCTCGACGATGTAGTCGTCGTTCCCGGAGTAACGGTAGTAGAGATAGGCCCGCTTGGGGACCTTGCCGCCCGCCCGGGCGGCGATCGTGAGCTCCTCGCCCCTCGGCACCACCCGATCACCGGCCTCAAGTTCGAGCTTCGTCCTGTAGGGCCAGCGCGCCGCGGTGAAGGGGTTGAAGAACCGCGAGAAGGCGATGTAGGCGCTGCCGTGCAGGAAAACGGAGAAGACCGCCAGCACCACGACCAGGCTGCCGCCCGCGATGGCCCTGTTGCGAACCTCCTCGATCTCGACGATGCTGCGGAAGTCGAGCCCGGAGGTCTTTGCCTCGGCGTCCTCTCTCAGGGCTTCGACCAGGCTGCGGCTGATGAGCGCGTCAGGCTTCTCGGCCTCGCGCTTGAGCTGCACCGCGCTGATCAGCCTGTCGGCGAGGCCCGGGTACTCCCGCTCGACGGCGACGGCCGCGTCGTCGATGGAGAGCGGAGCCGCTGCCGCGCCGATGACGCGACGGTAAAGCTCGCGCACGAAAGCCACGCCGCACGCGGCCAGAATGACAAGCCGCACGCCGCCCGGCAGGCGCAGCCACCAGTCGAGCACGAAGGCCACCATCAGCGCCAGCACCGTGGCGATGATCAGGCGGCTCGTGCCGTCGACCAGGAAGACGGTCCTCAGGTAGCCCTTGAGGGATTCCAGCCTGCCCTCGATGTTCCTGCTGTCGCCTTTGCTCATCTTGCCTCCGTTACCTCGACCTTCACGGGGGAGCTTTCGATAGTGCCGGTCCACAGCCACTCTGGCGCGTCCTCGGCGCGGTAAGCGTAGTATATCGCGCTCACGGTGTACTCGCCTGGAGCGGCCGTGAGCTTCGGCAGCGAGCACTTGAAGGAGTGCCTGCTGCCGGGGTCGATGCTGATGGTGGCGGCCTGCGGATCGCGCGCCGTCGAGGCGCTTCGGACGGGGCTGGCCTGCTGCACCCACGAGCTTCCGCGGCGGGGGCCGGTTATCCTGAACATATAGAACGGCTGCACGCCGCCTGGAGCGTAGATCGACATGGGCTCGGCCTTAGGATTGACTACGGTCACTTCGGCCGTGAGCTTCGAGCCTTGCCGCACCCGCGAGCCCGAGAGCGCAAGCGATATCTTGGGCTCGGGCTCGAGCGTCCATCCAATGGCCTTGGCGGGATCGGTAGCGACGGGAGCGCGCGGGGCCTTGCCCTTGTCTACCGAGGCCGCCTGCCCCGCGCTGACGGTCACGTGCCCCTTGGCGTTCCGGATCTCGACCGATCCCTCGACTACGGTGACCCGGGTCGAGCCCCGCTCCGCGAGCACCGTAAAGCGAGTGCCCGTCACCCGGACCTTCGCCGATTCGGTCTGAACGGTGAAGCCGGTGCCGGGGCGGGCGACGACGTAGACCTCGCCCGTGTGCATGTAGAGGTAGCTGGGGTCGAAGAGCTCGAGCACCGTACCCGAGTTGAGATCGACGGAGACCCCGCTCGAGAGCCGCATCTGGCCGGCGCCACGCCTTGTCGTCGCGACGCGATCACCCGAGCGCAGGAGTCCGCCCGGCGGGAGGAGCTCCCACGAGCCCTCGCTGGCCAGGCTGACGTGGATGTTTCCGCTGGTGCCGGCGCTGGCGACGACCTGGCGCTCCTTCCAGGGGGTCCGGCTGTGCACGAGCAGCGCCACCGCCGCCGCAGCCGCCACGACCGCCGCCACGTACTTGAACGTGGAGGGCAGGCGCTTGTGCAGGTCGAAGCGGCCCCTCGTCAGGCGCTTGGGCGGGATGGCCCCTTCGGAGGCGAGGGCGCGTCTGATGCCGTCCCACGGCCGCTCAGAGGGCTCGAAATCGCCGACGGAGTCGAGCAGCGCCAGCGAGCGCCCCATCCTGTCGGCGAGCTCGCGGCACTTCGGACAGTCATTGAGGTGGGCGTAGACCTCGCTCTGCCGTTCCGACTCGCCCCTGCGGGCGGCCAAGAGCTCGTCTGCCACCTGCGTGCAGTTCAACGGACCACCTCCGCGTCCAGATAGTGGGCGAGCGCATTGCGCAGCTTGCGCTCCGACGCCGCCATGCGGCTCTTCACGGTCCCCACCGGCACTCCGAGCACCTCACCGATCTCGCGGTAGCGCATCCCCTCGTAGTGAGCCAGGACGAAGACCATCCGGTGCGACTCGTCCAGATCGTCGATCGCGGCCCTCACCTTGGCGCCGAGCTCCTTCGACTCTATCGCCTGGGGCGGCTCGGTGGGCGCCTCCAGGGCCTCCGCCCTCGCGGCGCCGGCCACCTCGAGCTTGCCGGCGTGCCTGGATTGCTTTTCCCGCACGTTGAGCCAGTGGTTCTTCGCGATCTGGAAAATCCAGGTTGCCACCTTCGACTCGCCCCGGAAGTTCCTCGCCGAGCGCCACACCCTCAGGAAGGCCTCCTGCAGGCAGTCTTCCGCAAGCTCGCGGTCCCAGCTCATTCTGTAGAGGAACGCGCCCACCGGCTTCGAGTACCTCCTGTAGAGCTCCTCGAGGGCCGTGGCATCGCCCCCGCCGACCCGGCCCAGGAGCATGCGGTCGGAGGGATCGTCAGAGGCCACGGCCGGCCCCCGATCCGCTGCTCACAATGTAGGACAGGTGAGAGGCCAAAAGGTTCACCCTTTTATCGCCGATCCCGCGCAGGATCGGTCTCGGCCCGGGCGAAAAAGCGAAGCTCTACAGCATCCTGCACCATCTCCGGAGCAACCACTCGGCGGTTATGAGGACCGCGAAGAGGACCAGCATGCGCCAGGTGTCCCAGAGCACGATCTGGCTCTCTGTGTAGATCTCTTCGTCGCGGCTCTTGACCTTCTCGGGGAGGCCGCCGAGCTCGTCGATGGCGAGGAAGGCCCCGCCGTCCGCCGCCCCGGCGGACAGGTTGCGGAGGGCCGCCTCGTCCGTGCGCGGGTCAGCGAACTCGCGCCGCGGCATCCGCACCTCGAAGGACCCCACCTGCGTGGAGCCCTCGCCGGGGACGTCGGCCTTGACGACGAACGATCCCTGGGCGGGCGGCAGGAACTCCCCCTCGTAGAGCCCGGGGCTGCCCGGGATGGCCTTCAGCTCGACCTTGCGCGGCTCGACCCCCTCCGCCTCGACGATGACGTCCACCGACTCGTAGGCGGCCGCCTTGAAGTCGCGGTCGAGCACGCGGGCGCGCATCCGGACCTTCTCGCCCATTGCCACCTCGGCCGAGTCGAAGCTGAGGGAGAACCGCTTCTGCGCCCCGTAGAGCTTGCCGTAAGCGAGGTACTGGATCGCCTGCGAGTAGAACCTGTAGAAGAACCTCTCTCCGACGCCCCACCGCCAGCGCCACAGGCTGTCGGAGCCGATGAACATCGTCCGTCCCGAGCCGTAGAACTGCGTCGCGATCACGGGCAGCTTCTTCTCGTCATCGCCGCGCTCGACCGGATGGGTGGCGAGCACCGTCGCCGCGGCCTTGGCGCGCTTGGCCGGGAAGCACCAGAAGAGCGGTGGCAGGCTCTGCCAGACTTCCATGTTGGCCTGGCCGCCGGCCGGATTGAGGCGGCAGACCTCGTGCACCTTGCCGGCCTCGGAGAGCTCAAGGCGGAAGCCGTCCGCCAGCGCACCCATGCCGTCGCTGCGGACGCTCCCGTCGAAGACGATCGGCAGCATCTCGCCCACGGGGTTGCCCGAGTAGGCGGCCGGTGCGTATCGCGGCCCCGAGACGACCATCAATCCGCCCGCGTGATCGGATACGAAGGTCTTCAGGAGCTTCAGCTGCTCGTCGGTGAAGGTGTCGGGGGGCACCTCTCCCAGCACGATGACGTCGAACTTGAGCAGCCCCTGTATGTCATCGGGGAAGGACTCGGTCATGACCGAGCCCTCGCGGAAGAAGCCCTTCTCGTCGCGCCAGAGCAGGCACGCCGCCTCGACGGCGGTGTCGCGGATGAGGGCGTTCTTCAGGTAGCGGTACTCCCAGCGCGGGGCGCCCTCGAGGTAGAGCACCTTCGTCTTCTCCTCGATGATCCGCATGCGGACGCGTTCGGAGTTGTTCTCCTCGAGCAGCTCGTCGGGCAGCGCCGAGACCCTGAGCGTGTAGTTGAACTCGCCCGGTTTCTCCGGCTTGAAGCGCAGCCTCGCCATCTGCTTGCCGCCGTCGCGCTGGAGGACCATGTCTTCCGAGACCACCTCCTTCTCGCCGTCGAGGAGGCTGACCTTCACCTTGTACCCGGGATACCCCTTCGACGACACGAAGGCCTCGATGTTGACGTAGTCGCGCGCCGAGACCACCTCGGGCGCCTCGACCCCGGATATCTCGATGTCCTTCGGCTCCTCCGGGTCGCCGATGGCCACGGTGAATACGGGGATGCCTTTCGTCTTGGCGTAGGCCGCGGCCGAGTCAGGGCTCTCGCCGGCGTTGCTCCGGCCGTCGGAGAGGATGATGACGGCGCAGATCGGCAGTCCCTTCAGGTCGTTGATGGCCATCCTCAGGCAACGCCCGAGGGCGGTGACGTTGCCCTCGGGGAGTGCCTCGCCCGGCACTACTTCGCCGGGCTCGCCGCGCCTCGGCCATATCCGCGACGAAAAGTGGTAGAGCTTCAGGCGGCCCTTCTTCCCGAGGCGCTTCAGGAGATCGAGTTCCTCGTCGACGACGAGCCAGTTGGCGATGTCGATGCGAGCGAGCTTCTCCAGGTCCTCGCGCGACAGCCTCGTCGAGGTCACCTCCTCGCCCTTGTCGTTCTTCATCTTGAAGGCGCTGCCGAGGGCCTTCCTCAGCCTGTCGACCTGCTCGTCACGACGCAGCCGGTCCCTGATGCTCATGGAGCGCGACTCGTCGATCAGCACGGCGATCACGCCGCGGCGCCGCTCGAGGTGCTCGACGGCTATGACCGGCTCGAAGAGTATGATGAGCGCGATGACGATGAGGAGGCCGCGCAGTATGGCGAGGAAGACGCGCATCGGCGTCGACGCGTCGTGGCGCTCCCTGCGGTAGATGAAGCCCGAGAAGACGAAGGCGCCGACCAGGAGCATCGCGCAGATCCACCCCTCGGGGCGGGCGTTCAGCCTGATGGTCCAGTCGGTGCCGGCCTCGAGAGACTGGGGATCGACGCCGAGGAGATAGCGGAGCACGGTGTCCACCCTAACCTCCCCCCCCGGGCATAGCCCGCCTTGCGCCGAAGCGCCAGGCCATCAGAGACTCGAGAATGAGGAGCACGAGCACCGCCACGACGATCGGCCGCCAGAACTCGGTGCCCGAAACGCTCATGGCGACTCCGTCCGATATCTCCCGTTTCGAAGAGACTATCTTGAGCGGCACCTCGGGGAATAGCTCCTTGAGCTCGCGCTGGGCGAGCATGTCGAGATTCGACTCGGCCGGGCCCGGGTTGACCGCGAAGACGTGCTTCCCCGTGCCCGTGGTGGATTCCATCCTGTAAACGCCGGCGCTGCTGGTGCCGTCGAAGCGGATCTCGAAACGCTCGCCCTCCGCCTCCGGCGTTATGCTCTCGACGCGGTCACCGGGCATGATGACGTTGAGCTCGGCCGAGTAGTCCTCGGCCCGCACCGGCGCCGAGTACCGCTCGCCGACGGTGAGGTTGTTCGAGGCCAGCGTCGAGCGCGCCGCATGGTAGATGAGCTCGTGTATGAGCGGCAGGTAGGCCGGCTTCTCGGGGAGGTCGGACCACGCCTTGTCGGCCGTAAGCGCGCAGAGCAGCACGCGGCCGGCACCGAACTTGCGTTCGATGAGCGCGGGCTGGCCGTCCGAGAACTCGAGCACAACGGTGGGCGCGTTCTCGCCCGCAGCGCCCTCCGGCATCTTCCACCTGAGCCGCCTGTTCACCCGCGAGCTTGAGAGCCCCGAGCGCTTGATGCCCTTGAAGACGCGCATCACCGGATGGTCGAAGACCCGGCCCCTCGCCCTCAGCCCCGTCAGCGCGACCTCTTCGATCGCCTCGAGTTCCACCGGCAGGGGGCCCTTCCCCTTGCGAAAGAGCACCTCGTTGTAGAGTTCGGGATCGACTCGGTCGCCCGGGAAGATTATCAACCCGCCGCCTCCAGCCACGTAGCGCTCGAGCACCGACGCCTTCTTCCGCGGGATGAGACCCACGTTCGCCAGGACGATGACGTCGGCCTTCTCGAACCTGGCCTCGGCGAAGGCCGACGCAGGGACGACCTCGGGCCGGATGGGCGAACGCTCGGACGGATGCTTGGCGCCGCCGGGGTTTAGGGCCCTCACGAGGAAGGCCGTCTCACTCATGAGCGGCTCGGGCCTGGGATCGCCGTCGACGCAGGAGACGCCCAGGTCCGGCCGCACGTCTATGACCGCAAAGCACGAGTCGTCGGGCTTCAGCTCGTCCGGGTCGATCGCCAGGCGGAGGACCCTGAGCCCCGGCTCGGTGAAGACGAGAGGGAAGCTCACGGCCTCGCTCTCACCCGGCTGCACGGTGATCGATTCGCGCCCGTGGGGCGTGTCGTCCACGAAGAGACCGGCCGTGACCGTTTTCGCCGCCGAGGCGCCGTGGCTCGAGATCGAGGCCGTAATCCTCACGGGAACGCCGCTGGCGACGAACTTGGTCTCGGGCTTGAGGTCGTGGGCTGAGATGTTCTCGCCCCCGCTGCGGCCGACGCCGACAACGAACAGCCGGACCTCGCCGCCGGCCGCCTTCATCCTGTCCGCGACCTTGCGGTCCTTCAATCCGGTTGTCCCGCGCCAGGATTCGGCGGTCATGTCGCTGACCACGAAGATCTCCTTGCGCGGGTTCTTCGAGACCCCGGCCTCGATGAGGTCGAGCGCCTGGCCGACGGCGCGCGCGGCGTTTGAGCCGCCGTCGGTCGGCTCTATGGACGCGATCTCCTCCGACGCGGCGGTGAGGTCCGAGGTGCTCTTGATGAGCACCTCCGTGTTGGAGTCGAAAGCGACTATCGCCACCTCGTCGCCCTGCGAGAGGCCGGCGCGCTCGTTCAGCAGAAAGCGCGCAAGCTCCTGGGCCACCTCGAACGAGTTCTTGACGCCCGAGGAGCGCTTGGTGCTCATCGACCTGTCGATGGCGATTACGCGGTACGCCCTCGCTCTCCCCGCCAAGGCCCCCATTGCCGCCTTCCTGACGGGCCTCGCCAGGGCCAGGCCCATCAGCGTCAGTATCAGGGCCCGCACCAGAAGCAGCAGGAGTTCCTCGATCCTCAGCCGGCGGCGCGAGCGCTTGTGCGACTCGAGCAGCCAGTCCATCGCGGCCCAGGCTCTCCGGACGAACCGGCGGCGGTGGAGCAGATGGATTATGATCGGAATTGCTCCGAGCGAGGCGCCGATGAGCATCAGGGGGTTGGTGAAGGGCAACTCTTATCTCCCGCGCTCAGAGGTTCCTGCTCGATGCCCGCGTTGCCAGGTATGCCGAAAGCACCACGTCCAGCGGGTCGCCGGTGTTGACCCTCACGAAGTCTATCTTGCTGTTCCGGCAGCCGCTTCGGACGCGGTCGGTGAAGCGCTCGAATGCCTCGATGTACCCGTCCCGCAACGCCCTCGGGTCCGAAAGGAGCTCCGGCATCTCTTCCAGCCCCTCGAAGAGGGTCATGTCCTGGAACGGGAATCGTATCTCGTCGTCGTCGAGCACCTGGAAGACGACGACCTCGTGCCTCTTGTGCCGGAAATGCTGCAGGCCGAAGAGTATCTTCTCGGCGTCGTCGAAGAGGTCGCTCACGATGACGACCAGGCCCTTGCGCCTCATCCACTCGGCCAGGTCGTGGAAGACTAGGGATGTGTCGGTCTTCTGCTCGGGGCCGATCTCGGTCTCGTCGATCCTCGCGAGGTTCTCGAGGATGGTCCTCTTGTGAGCCGGGCTCGACGAGGCCGGGATGCGCATCCCCGCCTTGTGATCGAAGGTCACCAGACCCACAGAGTCCTGCTGGCGAAGCAGCAGGTGCGCCAGCGAGGCGATGATGTACTTGCCGTATTCGAGCTTCGATATTGCATTTTTCCCGCGGTAGCACATGGATTGCGAGACGTCGAGCAGGAAGTAGCTGCGCAGGTTCGTCTCTTCCTCGTACTGCTTGATGTAGTAGCGGTCGGATTTGCCGAAGACCTTCCAGTCGAGGTGCTTGAGGTCGTCACCCGGCGAGTACTCGCGGTGCTCAGCGAACTCCACCGAGAAGCCGTGGTAGGGGCTCCGGTGCAAACCGGAGATGTACCCCTCGACGATCAGCCGGGCCTTGAGGTCCAGCCTCTCGATCTTCGTGAGGGTGTCGGCGTCAAGGTATTGCTGTGCTTCCGGCATCCGCGCGTATTCCTCTTCTGGTGCTAGGACTTGAAGACCTGCGGGACCCGGGAGTCAGCCAGCCCCTCGCTCTCCGCGGCCGGGATCTCGTCGATCAGCATCTCGATGATCCTGTCCGTGTTGATCCCCTCGGCCTCGGCGTTGAAGTTCGTGATGATCCTGTGCCTGAGCACCGGCTTGGCGACCGCGCGGATATCCTCGGTCGAGACGTACGGCCGGCCCTGGAGGATCGCCCGCGCCTTCCCGCCGAGTATGAGGTACTGGCCCGCGCGCGGCCCGGCTCCCCAGGCCACCCACTTCTTGACGAACTCGGGCACGCCCTCCTTGGTGACACGGGTCGCCCGCGCCAGGGCCATGGCGTAGCGTATGATGTGATCGGCGGCAGGCACGCGCCGGACCGTCTCCTGCAGCTTGAGTATCTGCGCGGCGTCGAGCTCGCCGTGGATGTCGGGCTCGGCGGCGGCGGTGGTGACCTTCAGGATCTCGAACTCCTCCTCCTCCGGCGGGTAGTCGACGAAGACCTTGAACATGAACCGGTCGAGCTGCGCCTCCGGGAGCGGATAGGTGCCCTCCTGCTCGATCGGGTTCTGCGTGGCGAGCACGAAGAAGGGCGGGTCGAGGGGCCGGCGCTCGCCGGCCGTGGTGACCTGCCTTTCCTGCATCGCCTCGAGCAGCGCCGCCTGCGTTTTCGGCGGCGTCCGGTTGATCTCGTCCGCCAGGATGATGTTGGCGAAGATCGGGCCGGGGAGGAAGTGCATCTCGCGCTCGCCGGAGGTCTTGTTCTCCTGGATGACCTCGGTGCCCGTGATGTCCGACGGCATCAGGTCCGGCGTGAACTGGATGCGGTTGAAGCTGAGGCTGAGCGCCTTCGCCAGCGTGCTGATCATGAGCGTCTTCGCCAGCCCCGGCACCCCCTCGAGGATGCAGTGGCCCCGCGAGAAGATGGCGATGAGAAGCTGCTCGACCACCTCCTCCTGGCCCACGATGGCCTTGCCCATCTCGGACCTTATCCTCGCGTGGGCATTGCCCAAATCCTCTATCGCCTTGATGTCGGCGTCCTGAGACTCACCCCCCGCACCGCCGCCCTTGGTCGGCTCGTCGGTCATCTCTCCTCCTCCCGTGCCGGTCACTTGCCGAGCTTGCACCGTTTGAAGCTTGCCGGGACCCTGGCGCCGTCGAGAGTCGGCTCGGCTGTCAGGGCCACCTTCGTCTTTGAGTCGTCCGCGTCGTTCACCGAGATCGACAACCCCAGCTTCGCTCCGCGCCGGAAGCTGAAGCCCCCCAGGCTCGCGGGCGTGATGAGGATCTCATACGTCGTCAGCCTTGCTTTCTCGTCCCGACGCACCGCGTACTTGCATTTCGTGTCGGTCTGCTGGTTTCTTCTGAGCGGCGTCCACTTGACGGCCATCTTCTTCCTGTTCTTGCTGTTGAGCGCGAAACCGAACTCAAGGTCGTTGGGACTATACCGGTAACCGCCCCGCGGATCAAGGTCAACTGAGACGACGACCGAATCTCCCGAGAAAAGAGTGCCGGTGGTCTCGGGGTTGCGGTGCCTGTCGTCGGTCACCTCGACGGCCACGTGGAGCCCCGCGGCCGACCACCCCGTGCGCACCTTCGCCGAGCAGTCCTTCGCGTTCGACCAGGCCTTCGGGTCGGGGCTCTGGCCCGGGGTGAAGATGATCTGCGCGTGGCGGCGCGAGTCGAGCTTCTCCGCCTTGACGGTCGGCCAGTCGTCGAGCCTGCCGTCGATCTTGATGTTGCGCCCCTCGACGGAGGCGATGGTGGTCGTCGGCCGCGAGCCCAACCCACGCTCGAAGCGCAGCGACCCCAGAAGGGCGTTCGCCCCCGTGAAGGTGGCCCCGCCCGCCCCGGCGGTCACGTCGGTCGCCCTCGCGGCAGCGCCGACGGCCTCGTCGAACTCGCCCAGGTCGGCGTGGATGCGCGCGAGCCGCATGAGCTTCGCCACATCCGGCGCGCGCTGCACGTCACGCTTGAGTGCGTCCCTGCTGCGCCTGAGGGCCTGGACGTCGACGGGCACGAAGGCCCTCGACGTCCTGTGGTCCCCCACCCAGAGGGCGCCGTCCACGAGCTGGGCGGTGTTGTAGTAGCCGTCGAACATCCTGGACCAGACGATCTTGCCGCTGGCGCGGTCGAGCGCGGAGAGCTGTGTCAGCCTGTGCGACCTGTAGATGTGACGCCCCTGCCCCGGGATCATCGCCTGCACGTAGCCCGTGCCCAGGAAGAAGAGGTGCTCCTTCGTGGGCATTGTCCTCGTGACCGAGCCCATGGGGCCGAGGGTCCCGACGGTGAAGAGCTTCTTGCCCTTCGCGGCCAGGTCGAGCAGGATGACGGAGTTCTTGTTGTTGTTGTAGATCGACACGGCGACGATGTCGCCGCTGATGTCGATCCGACGCGGGTAGCCGCCGAGCGCGCCCGATTTCCAGAGCCGCTTGCCGTCCGAAGGTGCGTAGCACTCCACGCCGTTGTTGGTGACGACGACGATGTTCCCGGCGTGGGGCTGCAGGCTCTGTCCGCGGATCGACCCCTGCAGAGTCTTCTGCCAGAGGCGCTGGCCGGTCCGCATGTCGTAGCCCTGCAGCTTGTTGCTGCCGCCGAGGACGAGCACGCCGCCGACGATGTGGCCGACGTTCGCGAAGAAGGTCTTCCCCATGTCGACCTCGAAGCGGACGGCGCCGCTGTGCAGGTCGAAGGCGTAGACCTTCCTGGGGTTCGAGCTGATCACGATCATCGCGTCGTCGGCGATGGCGCAGGTGTAGTAGAGCTGGGCGTTGAGCTCACGACTCCAGACGAGCTCGCCTCCGGCGGCGTCGAGCAGGTCCACCTGGCCGGCCTGGGTGAGCACGCCCACCACGCCCTCTCCGGCGATCGCGCGCCACGGGTAGCTCTGGATGTTGCGGCCCCGGACCTTGACGACCTTGCGCTGGTACGCCTTTCGCCACATCTCCTTGCCGTTGCCGGCATGGAGCGCGAAGACGCCGTTCTGCGTGAGGGCGATCAGGTTGTCATCGGAGAAGATCGTCGCCATCGGGCGGGAGCCCAGGCGCCTCTTCCAGACGACCTTCCCGGTCTTGCCCTCGCGCGCCTCCATGCTGCCCCTGTAGTCGGTGAGGTGGACGATGTTGGCGGCGGAGGCGGGCCGCGTCCCTACGATCTGGATGGGGCCGCCCACGACGTTGCCGAGCCCGAGCTCCTCGTTCGTCGGCGAGCGCAGCGGTATCTTGAGCGACGGCAGGCCGCCCGCCAGCCGCGCGCCGCCGGGCAGGTCCTTCCTGAGCAGCTTCGCCAGTTCGGCGGCGGCCAGCTCCTTGCCGCGGCACTTGACCATGGCCTTGGCGTGCTCCTCGGTGAGACGCCTCAGCGCCGAGCGCGCCGGGCCGTACATCCTGGCCGCGAGGTAGCAGTCCGCGAGCTCGGTGAGCACCTGCGCGGTGCGGTTGCCCTCGTCGCCCTTGTAGGGCGGGCCGAAGCGCCTCAGGTGCTCGCGGAGCGTCCTGGCAGCCCCGCGCGCGTCGCCGGCCGTGCGCTTGATGTCGGCGAGCTTCATAAGCGTCGGGCTGAGGACGTTGGAGTTCGGGTACCTCTCGAGCAGCTCCTTCAGCTTCTCCTCGTCACTCGCGGCGAAGCCCGCGTCGTAGAGTTTCTTCGCGGCGGCGTCGAACCTGGCGTAGACCTCGCGACCGTGCTTCTCGATCAGCTTGGCGATGCGTATCTCGGCGCCGATGCAGCCCTTCGTCACGCGGCCCGACTCGAACTCGTAGGGCGAGTCGGGGCACTCGGCGATGATCCGCTGGTACTCGGCCACCGAGCCCTTCAGGTCGCCCCCGTCCTCGAGGGTCGAGGCCACCGCCACCATAAGCTCTATCCGCTGCCTGTCCTTCGTGGCGTAGTCGTGGGCGTTCCGGAAACGGCTGACGGCGTCGGGCGTCTTGCCCGCCTTGCGGAGCGAGTTCGCCCAGGCGACGAACGTCCTGTAGAGCTCGGCCGTGGACTCTTCGTGGGCCTTGAGGCCGTCATAGACCTTGCCGGGCTGGGACATCTTCAGCGAGGTCTTGTAGTACTCCACGGCCTTGTCGTAGCGCGCCTTGCGGTAGTGGACGGCGGCGATCTCGAAGTGAGCTACGGGCGAGTCGCCCTTGGCGGCGGCGGCCAGCAGCTGCTGCATCAGCCCGGACTCGTCGACGTAGGAGGCGATCTGGTTCTCGCCAGCCGCAATGACGATCGAACCTATGGCGAAGAGGTGGCCCTTCTCCTTCGCGCCGTCGCTCCAGCGGATGGTCCCGCCGGCGAGCTTCCCGCCGTTCAGGCGGATGCGTCTGAGGCCGGGCTCGCCGGGGATGATCGCCTCGGTGTCGGTGAGCGCGCCGCGCCCGACCGCCGCGACGGGCGAGATCCAGTCCACCTTGCCGGTCGTCGCCTTGAGGGCGATCGTCGAACTGCCCGAGAGGACCAGCTTGCCCGCCGAGATGCCGAGCACGTAGCGGAGGCCGCGCCTGTCCGCCTCGCCGGCCCGGAGGCGCCAGCGCTCCTTGCCCGACATGGTGTCGATGGCCATCAGCGCGTGCGAGTCCTGCGGCGCACAGATTATCATCCCGCCGTAGGCGATCGGCGGCGTGGGGTACCACAGCCACTTCACGTTGCTCTGGTAGGGATTGAACCCCCGGGTCGTGACCTTGTCGGAGCCGAGGCGCTTGTATGTCCTGAGCCACCTGAGCGCGCCTGTCTCGGCGTTGAAACAGGCTATCGCGCCCAGGTTGGTCGCCGCATAGACGAAGCCGTCGGCGACCGTAACGGGGAGGCCGTGGTCGGCCGCTATTCCGGAGGAGTTGAGCCTGGGCGACGTCCCCGAGCAGATGAAGGTCTTCCAGCGGAGCACACCCGTCTCGGGATCGAGGCATACCATGTAGCGGTCGCGCAGGCTGCCGCTTGCGAGGCCGATCGCGAAGACGCCCTCGTCGGTCACCGTCGGCGAGGTGGCGAAGTAGGTGTCGTCGATGAACTCCTTCGCCTCGCCGGTGCTTACCTTCGACGAGTCCCAGATGAGCTTCCCCGACTGCGCGCCGAGGCAGACGATGGTGTTCTTCGTCTGCGGCATCCTGCCGAAGCTCCTGATCGCCGGCGGGGCGACCGCCCCGAGCGTGGCGTAGACCCTCCCGCGGTGGAGCGAGCAGAACCTGGGGCGGTGGGCCTGGCCGTAGTAGGGGTAGTAGCCCCTCCTGGTGTTCCGCTGCTCATCCAGCTTGTAGCGCCATATCTCGGCGAAGGTCGAGAGGCGGTGCGCGTGGACGGAGTGCGACTGCACCAGGAAGCCTAGCTTGCCGTCCGAGACGATCTGCGTGGACAGCTTCGGGATGTTCTTGGTCCTGGGGTTGGGCCGGTAGCCGGGGTTGGTGACGGCCGGCGGGCTGGGAATGCTCTTCAGCCACTTGAGGACACTCACGGGCTTCAGGTCGGGCACCGCTCCCGTGTGATCGGCGCCTCCGCCGTAGGTCGACCACGGGCCCCCGGCCGTGACGACGCCCTTTGGCATCGTCGCGAGCCTGAGCTTGAGGAACTCCTTCGCCCCCACCTTGCTGCCGGCGAGCGATATGCCGGTGTCGCCGAGATGCTTCGCCGCCGCACGCGCCGCCGCCTCGTCGCCGATCCGGGCCGAGGCCGAGGCCATCCTGGCGTACAGCGTCTCCCTGGGCATGCTCGGGTCGGGGTGGCGCTCGACTATGCGCCGCCACAGGTCGACGGCCTCGCGGTAGCCCCCCTCGTCGTAGCGCATCCGGCCGAGGGCGTAGCACGCGTCATCGCCCCACGAGCTCGCGAAGGAGCGGTCGATGATCCGCACGAGGCCCGTGGCGTTGCCCGAGGCGAGCGACCTCCTGTAGAGCGCCTCCGCCTGGCTGTCGATGAGCAGCCTGTAAATCTGCAGCCCCTGGCTCCCGAGGGCGATTATCTTTTCAGTGGCGACCTCGCTCACCGGGCGGTAGAGGTCGTCGTTGACACGCACCACCTTCTCGGGGTACCTGTCGAGGATGCGGGAGTAGTCCTCGACGGCCGCGCGGATATTCTTCTCGGCGGCGGCACGCTCGGCGCGCCCGAGCAGCCCCGTCACGGCGTCATCCTCGTCGAGGTAGAGGCCGATCGGGCCGAAGTCCTCCTCTTCCTCTCCCTGGTCCTCGCCCTGCGCGAGCGCCAGCGGTGCGGCGAGCATGATCATGCCGAGGAGGAGTGCCCCGGCGCGCACCGCGCGCGCACCGGAGCCCGATTGATCGAAGAGGACGTTGTCCTTCGTCAACCCTCAGTCCTTCCATTCCAGCGGGGCCACGGCCGCCCCGCCGCGGTAGAGCGCGGGGCCCGTCAGGCGGCCCGCCGCGTCGAGCTTCATCTCCTGGCCCGCGCCCGAGCGGCCGAGGTGCTTACCGGCGCGCAGGAGCTCCACCGAACCCCGGAGCGTCACGAGCCTCACGGTGCCCTCGGTCCGGAAGGCGAGGTAGACCTTCGCCTCGCCCTTGGCCACGCGGAGCTCGTATGCTCCCGCTGCGAGCACCGTCCCGTCGGGCGACCGGATGATCCTCGGCTCGTCCCCCGGCCCGAGCGGCGGCTCCGATATAAAAAGCACGCTCCCGCGCCTGAGCCTCACCGAACCCGTGCCCACCGTCAGCGAACTCTCGGGCCCCAGCGACACCCGGTACCTCGCGTCGACGCCCAGCTCGACCCGGGCGCCGGGCGAAGTCATCACCGAGCGGCCCACTGGAATCACGTCTGATCGGGACGCAGCCCGCTTCACTCCGCCGGGCTCCTCGAGAGACACTTTACCGTCGAGGCGCCTGATGGTCACAGGGCCGAGCCTTTTTTCGACGCCCTTCGGCAGCCGGATGGCAGGCTGCTCGACCGGCTGCGGCGTTGGAATGGCGCTCAGCGGCGCCGGCCCCGCCGCCTCCGGCTCGGGCGGCTGCGCGGACACAGGCGCCTCTTCGCCGCCGGTGATGCCCAGCCACTCGCCGAGGGATATCCCCTCTCCCTGCAGGTGCAGCATCAGGAAGACGATCCCCGCCGCGAGCAGCAGGCCGGCGATCACTGCGAGTATCAGCTGCGCCCATCCCGCCGAAGACGGTCCGCCCGCCTCCTTCGCGCGGCCGACCACTCCGGCGCGGAACTCCTGCGAGCCGGGGACGCCGTCCCATCTCCTGATGAGCTGCTTGAGGTCGGCGATCTGTGTCGACTCGAACGCGCAGTCGCGACAGGTCGCGAGGTGATCGGCGACCTCGCGGAGCTCGTCCTCCGAGAGCTCGTTGTCGTTGTACGGCGAAAGGAGCTCTCTGACCTCGTTGCAGTCCATTGCTCCTCAGCCCTCCTGCCGCAGAACCTTGAGCATCTCGCGCAGGTTCTCCCGCGCGCGCTTGACGCGCATCTTTATCGCGCTCACCGAGACGCCCAGGATGTCCGCGATCTCCTTGTAGGGCATGCAGTGGTACTCGACCATGACTATCGTCGTACGCTGCTCCTCGGGGAGGTGATCGATGGCTTCGGTGAGCAGCTTCTGCGCCTCGTTCTTCTCGGCCTCGGTGAGGGGGATGTTCTCCTCGGCGGCGATCTTCTCGATGATCTTCGAGCCGTCCGGGTCGCGCCCGATGGGCGAGTCGAGCGAGACGGCCCTCCGGAGCTTCCCCTTCTTCAGCGCGTTGATGCACAGGTTCGCCGCTATCTTGTAGAGCCACGTCGTGAACTTCGCCGTCGGGCGGTAGCGCGCGGCCGACTTGTAGACCCGGAGGAACGTGTCCTGCGCGAGGTCCTCCGAGCGGCCGTGGTCGCGGACGAAGGAGTAGCAGAAGGTCATCACCGCGCTCTGGTAGCGCCCGACCAGGACGTCGAAGGCGTCGTGGTAACCCCGGGCCACCCGGGCCATGAGGGCCTCGTCCGACTGGGTGTTGAGGATGTCGACCATCGCGCCCTTCGTCACCTCAGCCGGAAGGCGCCGCCCCGGATGCCCGGAAACGGCAACAGAGCTCCCCCACAGGTTAGACAGCGATTCTAACGCCACGGTTCACCTCAGTCAAGGATACCCGGTCAGATAGGTCCCCGCCCCGGGTCATCTCGCCATAGACTGTCCTTTCGCACATGGTTACAGCCCTCCCGCCACAAGTGGGCCGGCCCAAGGGGTATCCGACCGGGAACATCCGTCCGCGGCTCCATGGATGTGGCGCCGCCGCGAGCGGCCCGTCCGAATCCCCATCACCCGGAGCCCGGGGTCCTAAGGCACGGCGCCTTCGGGCCGGTCAACTCCGAGCCGCCCAGGGAATGGCCTGCC
>Ga0272441_10004571_pt1 | contig 24894 bp, 22 predicted proteins | sample SSMProp6N_FD_193582 | JGI IMG/M metagenome (GOLD analysis project Ga0272441, IMG submission 193582) | Marine sediment archaeal communities from Little Sippewissett salt marsh, Falmouth, MA, United States - SSM-Prop-6N | ecosystem: Environmental > Aquatic > Marine > Wetlands > Sediment ...
AGGCCGCCCGCGGCATCACGCTGTCGGCCGTCGGCTTCGGCATGGGCAACTACAACGACGTGCTCATGGAGCAGCTCGGCGACAAGGGCGACGGGCACTACGCCTACGTCGATACGCTCGACGAGGCGAAGCGGGTGTTCGTCGAGAACCTGACGGGCACGCTCCAGGTCATCGCCCGCGATGTGAAGGTGCAGGTCGAGTTCAACCCGGCCGTCGTCCGCAGCTACCGGCTGATCGGCTACGAAAACCGGGACGTGGCGGATGAGGACTTCCGCGACGACACGGTCGATGGCGGCGAGGTGGGCGCCGGCCACGCCGTGACGGCGCTCTATGAACTCAAGCGCTGGCCCGACAAGCACGGCAAGCTGGCGACCGTGCGCGTGCGGTACAAGGCGGCCGAGGGGGAGAAGGTGGAGGAGGTCGCCCGGGACTTCCGCTCGGGCGACGCGTCGGGCGAATTCGCGGCCGCCGACCGGCAGCTCAAGCTGGCGGCGTGCACGGCGCAGTTCGCGGAGATCCTGCGGAGAAGCTACTGGGCCCGCGGGGCGAAGCTCGCGGACGTGTTAGCCGTCGCCGAGAAATGCCGCAACCACTACGACTATCGCCAAGACGTGAAGGAACTGGTGGAGTTGATCGAGCAGGCCCGGCGCCTCGACGCCGACGCGGCCGACGACGGCGCCGCACTCGGTTCACTGGAGCAGTGATCCCCCCGGAAGAGGAGAAGGACATGAACACGAAGAAGGTTTTCCTGTCGATTCTGGTTTTCGCTGTGACCTTGGGCGGTTGCGGCAGCCATCACCAACTGACCCAGCCTCGCGCGTCGTTGGCGCATGGCGGCTTCCTCCAGGACCGCGCCCAGGTCGAGCGGTTGGAGCGGTCCGTCACCGACGGCGACATCGCCCGGCTGCTCGACGCGGACGTGCGGGCCAAGCTGCCCACCAAGCTCGCCGTCGCGAAGGTCGGGTGTGGGTATCGTGCGGCTTGCGTCGCACCGATCGGCGCCGAGGAATTAAACGAATGGGAGCAGATTATCGCACGGCACCAAAGGCTGTTCGGCGTTCAGCCGGTGAGTCCAACGCTGCTTCTGGCCGCCCCGGATCCGGACGAGATTACCCTGCGCGACCTGCGCGAGGCGGCCGCCCGCACGCAGTGCGAACTGCTGCTGGTCTACACCGAGGAGATGGCGGCCGTGGAGAACTACAACGACGCGGCCGCTCTGTACTGGACGTTCGTCGGCCTGTGGCTGGTTCCGGGCAACGTGCTGGAACAGAAGACCGCCATGCAGGCCATCCTGGTGGACTGTCGGACCGGTATGGTGCTCGGGACAGCAACGGGCGATGCCCACGGCAAGAAGACCACCCCGGCCGCCTATGCGGGCATCGCGCGCGACCGGCTGTCGCAGGATGTTCCGCGCGACGCGCGCAAGGACCTGGCCGACGGCGTGGATCGCCTGCTGGGTGAGATGCTCGCCCGGGCCGACAGCCGCTGAGCAGACGGCGCTGCTTGTGGGTGCCACCCGGCGCGTGGGCTGGCGGATCACTCCGGCAGCCGGATGAGGGTGTCGCCATCCGGCGTGCCGCGGGCAGGCTGGATCGGCGTCCGGGGGCCGGGTAAACTCCCCGGCGAGGCCGAGCGTCCTACCCGGCCATGGGGGCCGGGGAACGGGTGGCCACGGCGCCGCCGTCCGGGCGGTAAGGAGACCGTGCATGTTCCGCATCCTCTCGGTTTTCGCATTCGTTCCGGTGGTCTGCGCCTTGCTGACCTGCCCGGCCGAGGCGGACGAACCCGCCGCGAGTCGGCCCGCCGCAACGCAGCCCTCGGCCAAGCCGACTTACACCATCGGCCACACGTACCGCGTCGGCGAGAAGCGGACGCTGACCGTCGAGATGGTGCGCGAGATGCAGTTCGAGGGAATGCCGGACCTTCCGATCGACCTGATGAAGTTCCAGGTGCGGATCGACATCGAGCTCGAGGTCGGCCGGGGAGGGAAGCCGGATGAAAAGACGGTGACGCTGCGTTTCCGTCGGATCCGCATGGGGGTTGAGGGCGGGGACGGGCAGCAGAAACATGAGACGGACACGGACAGGCCGGAGACGATAGAGGAGGGTAGCCGGGAAGCCCTCAGCATGATCGGCCTGCCGCTTCGCGCGGAACTCGACTCGGCCGGGGGGATCGCCAGCCTTGAGGGCGTGGACGAGTTCATCGAGAAGGTCGGTGCGCCGCCGACGGGGGACGAGATGGAGGAGGCCAGGGAGGGCGTTATCAGGTTGTTCAGTTCGTTCCTCCAGGCCCCACGAGTGGCGCTGCCGCCCGAGCCTGTTGCGGTCGGCGCCGCGTGGGAGGTCAAGGACGCGCCGCTGCTAAGGGACCTGGCCGGCGCGATGTCGCGCGAAGCGCCGGAGCCGGACGTCGAGTGCAAGTTTGAGCGGGTGGAGAAGGGCAGGAAGGGCGGGGTTGCGGTTGTCAGCCTGCGCGACGCGGCCCCGCCGGCCGATCGGCCGGGGGCCAGCGGCCTCCAGGGCGAGGCGAGATACGACCTGACTCGCCAGGACTTCATCGAGTATTCCGTCGAAGAGAATGAGTTCGATGAGCACGGAGTCAGCAAGGTGCGGATGATCGTTCGTTTGTCGCCGCCGTCGAACGGCACGGCCGGGACGCACGCCGCGCCGGCGACTCAGTCGGCGACCGCCCCGGCCGGGGAGGAGTAGCTACTTCGGTAGGCGGATGATGATGTCGCCGTCGCTGTCGCCGGCGGAATTGCCGCCGCCGGCGAGCGAGGAGACCGGCGAGCCGCCGGACGATTGCGGCGCGCCGAGTCGCGACCGCATCCGGAGGAACGTGCTCGCGTTCGGGTCCGGCGCGGTCGAAGAGGCCGTCGGGTGATCCTGTTCGATGGCTCCCTGCGCTTCCGCGATTCGCTTGGTCGTCAGCGGGTGGGTGGCGAGCATTTCCGAGAGCCCGCCGCCCGATTCGCCCCCGTGGCTTTCCATCAGCGCATTGAGCAGCTCGACCATCCCCCACGGGTTGTACCCCGCCCGGCTCATGAAGAGGATGCCGGCCTGGTCGGCCGCGTACTCCTGCTTGCGGCTGTAGTTCAGGTTGACCAGCGAGCCGACGATCTTCGTGCCCATCTCCGCGGCCGTTCCCGCATCGCCTCCCAGCGCGGCGCCGGCCACCGCCGCCAGAATCTGCACGCCGTACGCCCGCTCGAGGGCCTTGGCGCTGTCGCGATGGACGACGTGGCCGATCTCGTGCCCGAGCACGGCCGCGAGCTGCCGCTCGTTCGTCATCAGCCGCAGCAGCCCGGCCGTGATATAGATGCTGCCGTCGGGTAGTGCGAACGCGTTGGGCGTATCGGAGTTGAGGGCGGCGAAGCGGTACGGCATGGCGCGGTCGGCGACGGTCTCGAGCCGGCGCCCGATGGAGGCGACGTAGTCCTGGAGCCGCGCATCGTTCACCTTGCCGCCGAATTCCGCCTCGAAGTCCGGAGCGGCGTCGCGGCCGATGGAGATCTCGTCGTCGCGGCTGAGCAGCATGGGCTGGCTGCACCCGGCGGTCGCGAGGGAGGAAGCCAACACGGCGGCCGCGAGCAGCAGGTTCCTGTGACGTGTCATGGCCGTTGTCCTTTCGTCAAACGGGCGGGCCCTTCGGGCGCGCGTCGCACCCGTAGAATACTAGCGCATAGGGGGCGCTCGCCAGGGTATCGGGACTCATCCGCGCCTGCCCGGCGGAGCGTGGCTCGCCGGGCTCCACGTGGGGGGTCGGCTCAGTCCCCGGCCTATGCCGACGCGGCCGCCTTCAGCAGGCGCTTGACCGTTTGCCTGAGGACGATCGGCTCGATGGGCTTGTCGATATACGCCTCGGGTTCGGCGCCGGTGTACTCGCCCATGTCCTTGGCGGAGAACTTCAGCCCAATCCTTGCCGTTACGGCGGTGAGCATGATCACCGGGACTTTGGCGAGAGCGTCGTCGGCCTTGAGGTCCACAAAGACCTCGAACCCGCTCTTCTTGGGCATCTGGACGTCGAGGATGATGACGTCGGGCTTGCTCTCCCGGGCGACGTGGAGGGCTCGTTCGCCGTCCATGGCGCCAAGGACATCGCAGTCCAGGTCAGTCAGCGACTCGCGGACGAAGTCGATGCAGGCCTGCTCGTCGTCGGCAATCAGCACTTTCGGGGCGTCGCTCATCGGGAGAACTCCTCTTCAGGTCGTTGGGTCTCGTCACAGTGGCAGGGCGATCACGAAGCGCGTGCCACGCCCCTCAACACTGTGGAAGCGGATCTCGCCGCCCATTTCGGCCACCAGCTTCCGGGTGACGGGCAGGCCCAGGCCGGTCCCGCGCCCGCCCTTGGTCGTGAAGAACTCGGTGAACAGCTTGCGGCGGTTCTCCTTGCTGATCCCCGCGCCGTTGTCGGCGATGCTCACCGTGACGCGCCCCCGGCCGCGCCCCACGCGTACGGCCGCGCGGCCGCCTTCGCCGCACGCGTCGATGGCGTTCGAGACCAGGTTCAGGAGCGAGCGATAGAAGTGCGTCGGATCGAGCGTCACGTCGTCGAGCCCGTCGGCCGGCGAGAAGGCGACCTCGATGCCGCGCTCCGTCGCACGTTCCTTCATCAGACCGCAAACCTGCTCCGCCAGGTCGTTCACGTCCGTGGGGAACGGGTGTGGCTTGGCGTCGCGCGCGAGGGAAAGCATGTCGAGCACGAGGGCGCCCAGCATCTCGTTGTTGCGGCGGACGACCTGCCAGCCGTCGGCCACGGCCGCGTGATCCTCCGCCCGCAGCGACCGGTCAATGACGGCCGAGCCCGAGCGGATGCCGTTGAGGATGTTCTTGATGCAGTGCGCCAGCCCGCTGACGGTCTGCCCGATGGCCGCCATCCGCTCCTTGCCGACGATCTCGCGGTGCAGGTGCGCGTTCGCGAACGCGAGGCCGAACTGCGCGGCGACGACCTGAGCAAGGCGCAGGTCGTCGGGGTCAAAGCCTCCGCCGGTCTTGTTGATGAGTTCGAGCACGCCCCACAGTCGCTCGCCCGTGCGAATCGGAACGCACAGCACGTTCCGCGTGCGAACGCCGGTGTTCTCGTCCACTGCGCGGTATAGCCGCGAGTCGCTGGCGGCATCATTGACGATCAGCGGCTTGCCCGTCCGGGCCACGTGTCCGCAGATGCCCGCGCCGGGCGGCAGGGGGACCGTCAGGGCCCTATCCGAGCCCGGCCCGGCCGCGACGTGGAAGCTCATGCCGCCCGTGTCCGGGTCGATCAGCAGGACGCTGGCCCCCTCGGCCCCGACGACGCCGTCCACCACGCGCAGGACAGCCGCCAGGACGCGGTTGAGGTCCAGCTCGCCCGCGAGCGCCTGGCTGATCCGCTGGACCGCGTCCAGCTCGTCCTCCGCGCGCACATGGGCGGGGACGTATCGACCGACGCCGCCGTCGACGGGGGCAGCCCGACCCCGTGACTCCTTTGCTTTCGTCGTTGGCATGGCACGTGCCGCCCCCGGGCCCGGCCGGTATGGCGGGCCCCTCCGGGAAGAGATCGGGGCAGGCAAAAGCCATTCTCTCCGTTCGCGGCGAACCGTCAAGCCCTAACGCCAATCGCTCAACCCGCGGACAGCACCTGCCGGACGTTCTCGGGCGTGACGGGCTCGATGATGCCGCGGTCCGTGACGATGGCCGTGATGAGTTCCGCGGGCGTGACGTCGAAAGCGGGGGAGTAGGTCTTGGCGTCATCGGGGGCGGTTCGCCGGCCGAAGCCGTCGGTGATCTCCTCGGCCCCGCGCTGCTCGATGGGGATGTCGTCGCCGCCTCCGAGCGAGAGGTCGAACGTGCTGTAGGGCGCCGCGACGTAGAAGGGGATTTCGTGCCGGGCGGCCAGCACCGCGACGCCGTAAGTGCCGATCTTGTTCGCCGTGTCACCGTTGGCGGCGATGCGGTCGGCGCCGGTGATGACCATCTGCACGCGCCCCTCCTTCATCACCTGCCCGGCCATGTTGTCCGTGATCACCACCGCGTCGATGCCGCCGCGCATCAGCTCCCACGCGGTCAGCCGGCTGCCCTGCAGCAGCGGGCGCGTCTCGTCGCAATAGACGGCGAACCGGTGCCCCTGTGCGTGGGCGACGTACATGCCGGCCGTCGCCGTGCCGATGCCCGCCGTCGCGAGCGCCCCCGCGTTGCAGTGCGTCAGCACGCCGGTGCACCGCTCGACCAGCGGCGCGGCGTACCGCCCGATCGCCAGGCACATCGCCTCGTCCTCGGCGTGGATGGCTTTGGCCTCCTCGAGCATCGCCTCGCGGATGCGGTCGAAGTGCAGGCCCTTGCTGTCCTGCGCGCGGGCGAGCACGCGGCGGGCGGCCCACGACAGATTCACGGCCGTCGGGCGGGAGTTCTCCAGATACTCCGCCGCGGCCTCGATGCCGGTCAGGAAGTCGTTGCCGTCGGGCACCCACTGGGCGGCGACGACCATGCCATAGCCGGCCGCCACGCCGATGGCGGGGGCGCCGCGGACCGAGAGCCGACGGATCGCCGTCCAGACCGCCTGGGTGTCCTTGCAGTCGAGGAAGACGGTTTCCTCCGGCAGCCGGGTCTGGTCGAGGAGGCACAGCCAGCCGCGGAGCGCGTCGCCGACCCATTCGACTACGGGCACCGGCGGGCGGAGGGCGTTTGCGCTTGATTGAGGCATGTTCGTTACGCTATCCGATAGGCCCCCACGGCCGCAAGCGGCCTCGCCGACAGGGACAAGGCCCCACCGATGCAAAACGAAGCTCAGATTCAGCCCGTGTTTATCCGATATAGATGGACAACTGGTCCCGTCGGTCCCGGCGGCGTGCGGTCTTGCGCGTACGCGCCAAGGCATTGTGCGAGCCGGCAGGCGGGACGAAACCGGCGAATCCTGGGAAGGAGCCGAGGATGCTGGTGTTGTCGAGACAACGCGACGAGTCGATCATCATCGGGGACGACGTGGAGATCACGGTCGTCGATATCCGGGGAGAGAAGGTCCGTCTGGGCATCAACGCGCCCGCTCACGTTCCGGTCCATCGCAAGGAAGTGTACGAGGCGATGAAACGGGAAGGCGCGGCCGGCGACGAAGGCAAGGCGGGCGAGGGCAAGGTCGAGTCGCTCGCCCTGCGCAAGCACCCTCCGAAAGAAGAGGGGTCGTAGCAGGGGGGGCGGACAGGCGCGGCGCTGTTCCGGCCCTTGGTGTCAGGGCGTTTGCACTCCTGTCAGCATTTTCGGGCGGCGGTTCCCCTGCGAGCGCGCGGGCGTCTTGTTCAGTTCGCGCACATGCACCACTTCGGCCAGGGCGTCCACGCAGGTCGGGTCGTAGCCGGCCGGCGTGCAGCGCCGCAGCTCGGCCACGGCCTGCACGGATGTCATCCCCTCGCGGTGGGGGCGGTCGTGTGTCATGGCGTCGTAGGCGTCGGCGACGGCGAGAATCCGCGCGCCCAGCGGGATGTCCTCGCCGCGCAGCTCCTGCGGGTAGCCGGTCCCGTTCATCCGCTCGTGGTGGTGACGGATGGCGGGCAGAATGTCGGACACGCTCGTCAGCGGACGAAGCACCTCGTACGAGACCTCCGGGTGCTTCTGGACCGACCGGAACTCGTTGACGCCAAAGCGGGAGTAGTCCAGCAGCACCGATTGGGGCACGGCCAGCATGCCGATGTCGTGGAGTTGCCCGGCCAGGGCGAGCCGCTCGCACGTGCCGCGCGACAGGCCCATCTTGCGGCCGACACGCTCTGCCAGCCGGGCGACGTTGCGGCTGTGCCCGTTCCAGTAGCGGTCGCGCGCCTCGACGAACGAAACCACCCGGCGCAGCACGTCGAGATAATGCGATTCGGCCTCGGACGACGCCTGCCGCAGCAGGTCGGATTGCCCTTGGAGCTGGCGCACCGCGCGGTCCACCTGATAGACCATCACGGCCGAGATGAGCACCAGGACGCCGCCCAGCGCAATGGACGTGATGTGTCGCCCGGTGACGGCCATGACGGTCGCCACGATGGCGACGGCGCCTGTGCAGACCAGTACCGGGCGGACGACATCGCGTGCCTCCGCCAATAGTCTGATTCGTCGGAGCAAACGAACACCCTCCTCCCGCCGACTGCTGCCTGTACGCGGGGAAGATAGGATTCAGCCGCCGACGGGCAAAACGGGCGGGCGATTTCCCCGGATTTTCGGGGCCCAGGTGGATGGGGCGGCCCGGCGCGCCGATATCGAATACCGGCCCTCGAAACGAGGCCGAGGAGCATGGGTGTGGCGCAGGGAAGCAAACGATGATTCTCAGGGACTTGGAGCGAGTGTCGCGGGGGCAGTTGCAGATGGTGACGGTCGAGGCGACGGAGTGTGTCGCCGAGGCCGCGAAGACGATGACCCGGCACCACGTCGGCTCGGCCATCGTCACGGGCGAGGGCGGCAAGACGGCCGGTATCCTCACCGAACGCGACATCCTCTCCCGCGTGGTGGCGGCCGGGGCCGATCCGAACCTGCTGCACGTCAGCGACGTGATGACGCGAAAGGTCGTCGCCTGCACGCTCGACACCACCATCACGCGGGCCCAGCAGATCATGGCAGGGCACCGCATCCGGCACCTGCCCATCATCGAGGGCGGTCAGCTCATCGGGATGATCTCCAGCCGCGACATCCTCGCCCACGAGCTGTCGCAGATCCGCGAGATCGTCCGGCAGCAGTCACGCATGCTCAGCGATCTCGAAACCCAGCATCCCGGCATTACGGCCATTGAGCGCGACAGCGCCGGGCGCGTGGTCATCTGACCTAAGCGGCGCTGCTCCGGACGCCGAATCTCCTTCGACAGGGGCGAGGGCTCCTCGCTATAATTCTGCACCGTTTCGGCCGCACGTGCGCGCCGGAAGGCCTGCCCCGCCGGGGTGGGGTTCTGCGCTGACCCGGACTGCAAAGGAGCTTCAAAGTGTTGGGCAACACATTCGGAAGAATATTCCAGGTAACGACTTGTGGCGAGAGCTACGGTTGGCACGCGACGGCCGAGGGGTCGGGCTACGGCGGCGCGCTGCTGACCATCGTCAACGGCGTGCCCTCGGGCATCAAACTGGACGTGCAGCGCATCCAGCAGGAACTGGACAAGCGCCGCCCCGGCCAGAGCAGGATCGACTCGCCGCGGCTGGAGACGGACCGCGTGGAGGTCGTCAGCGGATGGTTCGAGGGCGTCACGACCGGCGCGCCGGTCGGGCTGCTGATCCGCAACGTCGACACGCAGGACATCCACATTAACCAATACCGGGACGTGAAGGAGCTGATCCGCCCCGGGCACGCCGAGGTCAACTTCTTCCACAAGTTCGGCGAGCATGGAGACTGGTGCGGTGCAGGACGGGCCAGCGGGCGCGAGAGCGTCGGGCGGGTCGCGGGCGGCGCCGTCGCCAAGCAGATCCTCGCCCGCGAGGGGATCGAGGTCATGGCCCACGTGACGGAAAGCCACGGCATCAAGGCCCGCAGCTTGTCCGAGGGCACGATGACCTTCGAGGAGATGAAGGCCAACTACCGGAAGAACGACCTGAACTGCTGCGACCTGGAGAAGGCCGAGGAGATGATCGCCGACCTGGACAAGGTCCGCGAGGCGGGCGACACGGCCGGCGGCGTGGTCGAGCTGGTCGCGCGGGGCGTTCCGGCGGGGTTGGGCGAGCCGGTGTTCGACAAGCTCAAGGCGACGGTTGCCCACGGGCTGTGCAGCGTTGGCGCGATGACGGCGCTGGAGTTCGGCGGCGGCTTCAAGGCGGCCCACATGCTCGGCAGCGAGTGGAACGACCAGCCGTTCCTCGAGGACGGCAAGGTCCGCTGGCGGACGAACAACTGCGGCGGGTTCCTCGGCGGCATGAGCACCGGGGAGGACCTGCTGATGCGGATCTGCGTCAAGGCCACGCCGACGATCTCGATCGATCAGGCGTCCGTCGATATGCTGGCGGTCGAGGAGAAGACGCTCTCGGCCATCACGCGGCGCGACATCAGCCTGCTGCCGCGGTGGTACCCGGTCGCCGAGGCGATGGTCGCCATCGCCATCGTCGATGCCCTGTTCATGGCCCGCGCGTGGTACGGCGTGTCGAAGATGGACCCGAAGTGGGAGGCCATGACGGCGCCCCGGAACAAGGGCGAGTACACGAAGTAGCCGGCCATGCGCCGGCGAGAGGCAGGCAGTTACCGGCGATGCGAGAGGCGACATTCGGCCTGGAATCTCACGTGGAGCGGCTGTACGCGGAGGCGCCGCGGCGGCTGGCGTTCTCGGCCCAGACGCCGGAGGCGTTCGCGGCGTGGAAGTCGAAGCTGCGCAGCGAGCTGCTCAAGCGCCTGGGGCTCGACGGACGCGAGCGCCCGGCCGTCTCGGCCGAGCCGCTCGCCGAGACGGACTGCGGCGAATACGTCGAGCACAAATATGCCCTCGACGTTGGCGAGGGCGTAGTCGCCCCGATGTACCTCCTGGTGCCCAAGCGCAGCGGCCCGCACAAGCCGGTGCTCGTGTTCCACGGGCACAACCCCAGCGTGCAGTACGTTCTGGGCCGGTTCCCAGATGAGGCTGTCGCGTCTGATCGCCTTGCCCACGACGGCAATTACGCCCAGGCCCTCGCGCAGGCGGGCTACTTCGTCTGCGCGGTCGAGCAGCGCGGCTTCGGCGAGCGGAAGAGCCGCACGTACGGCAAGCCCGAGGCGCCGAATTCCTGCCGGCATTTGGCGTTCAGCTATCTCATGCACGGGCGGACCATGATCGGCGAGCGCTGCTGGGACGGCCTGTGCGCGATGGACTACCTGCGCACCCGAGACGACGTCGTGCCGGGGGCGCTCGCGGCGACGGGGAACTCCGGCGGCGGTACGACGGCGCTGTGGCTTTCGGCCCTGGACGAGCGGATTACCGTGTGCCTGCCGAGCTGCTACTTCTGCTCGTTCAAGGCGTCGATCATGGACCTGTGGCACTGCGAGTGCAACTACGTGCCGGGCATCCTGGAAGTCTGCGAGATGGGCGACCTGGCGGCGTCGATCGCGCCGCGGGCGTTCCGGGCGATCGCGGGGAGGGATGATCACATCTTCCCCGTCGCGGCCGTGCGCGAGCAGTTCGAGACCGTTCGGCGGGCGTACGAACTGTTCGGCGCGGACGACCGCTGCTCGCTGGCGGTGCACGACGGCCCGCATGCGTATAAGGTGAAGTTGGCGGTCGAATGGCTGGATCGCTGGTTGTGAGCCCCGGAAAGGACGCGACAGGGACGTGAAGATCGCGATTGCGTCGGACCACGCGGGATTTGAGTACAAAGAGCGCATCAAGGGGCACCTGACGGCCGCCGGGCACGAGGTGGTGGATTTCGGCACGGATTCGGCCGAGCGCTGCGACTACCCGGGGTTCATTCGTCCCGCGGCCGAGGCCGTGGCCCGCGGCGACTGCGAGCGCGGCATCGTGCTGGGCGGCTCCGGCAACGGTGAGGCGATGGTCTCCAACCGCGTCTCGGGGATTCGTTGCGGCGTGTGCTGGAACGCGGAGTCGGCCCGGCTCGCCCGCGCCCACAACGACGCGAACGTGGTTTCGTTCGGGCAGCGGATGATCCCGCTCGAGACGGCGCTCGAGATTGTGGACATCTTCCTGGCGACGCCGTTCGACGGCGGCCGCCACGTCCGTCGCGTGCGGATGATCGACGGATTGGAGGAACCATGACGCGAACCGCGTCTCAGGCGGCCGTGGCCGCGTGCTTCGTCTTCTGCCTTGCCGGTGCGGCGCCGGCTGCGCGGATCTTGCCGGAGCCCCTGCTGGGGCAGTTCGAGCAGGGCTACGGCGTGGTTGAGGCCGTGGTGACGAGCGCCCGTCCGGGGAAGACCGCGATCGGCGCGACGCTGAGTGCGTACCACGTGGTGTTCCGCGTCGCCGGGGTCGTCGCCGAGCCCGTCCGCCGGAAGCTGGGGCTCGAGGCCGGCGAGCAGTTCACGCTACGCCTCGCCGTCGGATACGCTCGACAGATCGAGGAGTTGGGGCGCCGCACCGGCACAGGCGGCACGTCCGCGACGGCCGACAAGAACCCGCTGGCGTCGGGTACGCGCTACCTGCTGACGGTTCGGGCGCGCGAAGGTGGCGGCTTCGAGCATGCACCGGGCGCGGGCGCGGCGGAGCGGATCAAGAAGCTGGGCTCGGTGCGGGTCCGGACGATCCGGGCGGTTCGCGAGGTCGCGGCCTTGCCCGAAGCCCAGCGTGTGGTCCGCCTGCGGGCGCTGGCGGCGGCGCCAAAGGCGGACCAGGCCCTTCGCTTGATCGCCTTCGACGCGCTCGCGGACCGGGCCGTGCGCGGCCGGGCCGACGCCACAGAAAACGACGCGACGGCCGAAGCCCTGATGGCGTTGTGGAACGACCCCCAAGCGGAACTATCGGGCGAGATGTTCGTCCGCCTGGATGCGGCCCTTTGCCCCGTGGCCGGGGACGAGTTCACCCGGTCGGCTCAGCGCCGTGATGCGTGGCTGGCTCGCGTGTTCGCCGCGTGGCCGGGCGAGCCGGCGGCCCGGGCGGCGGCCCTCACCGAGCGAGAGAACACGGTACTCGCCGGGCTGCTTGACCTCGCGCGCCTGCACCCGAAGGCGGTCGGCGAGCGGGTCGTCCGTGAACTCGATGCCGCCGCCGGCCCGGCGCAGTTTCGGTGGCGGATCGCCTGGGTGCTGCAACGGATGGTGCAGGAGTTCGACGCGCCGCGGCCGGAATGGACGGCCGCCTTGCGGCAGTACTACCCCAGGGCCCTGGCTGAGGCGGACGCCTGGGTGCTGCGGCTGCTGGCGAGCAGCCTGAGGATGGGTCTGCGGGCCCGCCCGCCGGCGCAGCGCGTCTTCCGCCCGGACGCGGCGACGGTCGAGGCGACCGTGGCGGCGCTGGAGCGAATGGGGAAGGAACGTTCGGGCGACCGACCCGATCCGAACGCCGCGTCGGCGGTCTACGAACTGACGCGGGTGGTCGAGGGATTGGCGGAGTAGCGGGTCAGCCGGGCGGGAAGACTTTCTTCGGGTGCAGCACGTCGCCACGCACCTCGGCGAGTGCGATCAGGTCGCCCTTCGCATTGACCACGGCGACCTCAACGTCCACGGACTGCCGTTCGTGGGGTTCCCCCATGGCGACCCGCTGCCCCATTCTCAGCGCGCGCAGCTCGCCCTCCGCGACTTCGAGCTTCCTCAGGCTCTCCAGCGCGACGAGCGGCGAGATCAGGTCGCGCTGCGGGTCGAGTGTGTCGAGTTCGACCGCGTGCTCCAGCCTGAACGGTCCGACGGCCGTCCGCGTCAGGCGCGAGCAGTAGCCCCCGACCTCCAGCGCCGCGCCGAGATCCCGCGCCAGCGCCCGGACGTACGTGCCCGCGCCGCAGCGGACGTCGATCACCAGCATGGGCCATTCGTAAGAGACCAACTCGATGCCGTGGATCTCGACCGTGCGAGGCGCAAGCGCGGGCGCTTCGCCTTTCCGCGCGAGCTTGTACGCCCGCCGCCCGTTGACGTGCACGGCCGAATGCGCGGGCGGGATCTGTTCGATGCGCCCCACGAAGCGCCGCAGGGCCTGCCCCACGTCTTTGCGCGACGGCGGCCTGACCTGCTGGGTCACCGTGATTTGTCCTTCGCCGTCGTCGGTCGTGCTGACCGCCCCCAGCGTCACCTCGGCCGTGTAGCGCTTCGCCCCGCGCTGCGCGTAGTCGGCCAGACGCGTCGCAGGCCCGACGCACAGCACGAGCACACCGTCGGCGGCCGGGTCGAGCGTGCCGGCATGCCCGAGCTTCGTGCCTCTCGGCAGGCGGCGGCGGACCCGCGCGACCACGTCGTGGCTCGTCGGCCCCGCCGGCTTGTTGACGTTCAGAAACCCGAACACGCTGCCAGCTTATCGCTCGGGGCCCATCGTGCCAACTCGGTTGCGAGCCAAGGTTGGTTCAGGCCCGATGCCGCGGTCGGCCGATAACAGGAGAACCGCCCGGAAGGAACCGTGTCGATGAAGACAGAGCCGTTTACGCCCGACGTCGCACCGGCGCTCGCCCGCCGCCACTTCACCGTTCATCAGGCCAACCGGTCGCTCGTGTTGGTCCGTCGCATCGTCGAGGACATCACCGGCGGGTACGCCCACCTGCTCGAGCTTCAGGAGGCCATCGAAGCCGCCCGCGACCAGGGCACGCGCCTGACGGGCGCGGAGGCCGACTTGATCGAGACGGCGGAGAAGCTGCACGGCTGTATTCAGGAACTGGACGACCTCGGCGCGGAGTTGAAGGACTGGACGGCCGGCGTGGTGGACTTCCCGTCTCTGGCCGGCGGACGCGAGGTGCGGCTGTGCTGGCGGCAGGGGGAGGACCACGTGGAGTTCTGGCACGAGGTCTCCGCGGCGTTCAAGACGCGTCGGTCGCTGCACACGCTGCCCGTCGAGGACCCGGCCGCAGCCTTGATGCCGTGATCGGCGGCGCGGCGAACCGGGCTCGTCGAAGGCCTATTCGTCTGAAGGCGCCGCGGTCTCCTGCTTTTTGGCCTTTTCGGCCTCGGCCGCCATCCGCCCGAGGAACTCCGGCAACTCCAGCCCGACCTGCTTGGCCAGTTCGTGCATGGGCGGGATCGCGCCCATCAGCCGCCGCCCGAGCCCGCTCAAGCCGCTGCCGTCGCCGCCGCCGTCCCAGACGAACACCTTCTCGATCGGCAGGTCCTGAATCGCCTGCGCCTGGATGCCTGCGACCTCGGTGAGCCGCTCGATGAGCAGCAGGGAGGCCGCCTGTTGCGCCGTTGAGCAGGCATCCACGAGCGACCGGTACCCGGCGGCCTTGCCGTCGAGCACGGCCTGCACGCCCTTGCCCTCGGCCGTCATCTTCGCCAGCAGCGCCTCGGCCTGGCCTTCGGCGATGCGGATCGCCTCCTGCTTCTGGGCGTCCGCGGCGATCACGACGCGTTCGCGCTGGGCGTTGGCGGGCACGACGATCTCGGCGTTGAGTCGAGACTTCTCGCGCTCGGCGCGGGCGTCCTCGGCCTTCTTCTCCGCGACTTCCTGCGCCACGCGAATCGCCCCGTCCGCCTCGCGGGCGGCCGACTCCGAACGGTTGCGGGCCTGCTGCTCCGCCACCCCCTGGTTCGCACGGTACGCGGCTTTCTTGGCGTCGGCCTCCGTCTCCGACGAGACCGCCTCGGCATCCAGCCCCGCCACCTCCTGCCGCTTGTCGCGGTTGGCCGTCGCCTCGCCGATTTCCGCCTTCGCGTTGGCGGCCGCCACCGCCACGCGCGTGTCACGCTGGCGTTCGGCCACGCCCGTCTGGCCGAGCTTCTCCTGTTCGGCGACGTCGATGTTGGCTTGGTTGATCGCCGTGGCCGCCGCCTTCCGCCCCAGCGCTTTGATGTAGCCGGATTCATCTTCGATGTCGCGGATGTTGACGTTGATGACGGCCAGGCCGATCTTCTCCAACTCGAAGGAGACCGCGTCATTGACCTTCGTCATGAACGCCTGCCGGTCGCGGTTGATCTCCTCGATCTTCATCGTGGCAATCACCGCACGCATCTGCCCGAGGATGATGTCCTGCGCCTGGGCCTGGATCTGTCGCCGGTCGAGCCCCAGCAGGCGGACGGCGGCGTTGTCCATGATGCCCGGCGCGTTTGAGATGGCGGCCGTCACCGTCGTCGGCACCGCCACGCGGATGTTCTCCGTCGAGAGGGCGTTGGCCAGATCGATGGGCACGACGAACGGCTCGAGGTCGAGGTAGTCGTGGGCCTGGATGAGGGGCCAGACGAACGCCGCCCCGCCGTGGATGCAGCGTGCGGCGCCGCTGCCTGTCTTGCCGTAGATCACCAGCACCTTGTTTGCCGGACATCGCTTGTAACGCTGGGCGAAGACCAGCACGATTGTGAGGACGACGACGGCGAGGATCACGCCCAGGATCAGCCCGGTCGGCAGCGAGTTGTCCTTGCCTTGCGAGGCCTGCGCCAGAATGCCGTACGTCCAGGCCAGTGTGTTCATTCCCCGGGTTCCTTTCCTTGTTGGCCGCTCTCGGCGGGCTCGACTTCAATCGTGTTGCTTCCCAGCAGGCGGACGACACGGATGGGCGTGCCGGCATCGAGCTGCTCGCCCCCCCGGGCGCGCGCGGAGACGTAGGAGGTCACCCGGCTGACGGTCACGCGGACCTGGCCCGCCCCGCGGGCGGGGATCTCCATATACACCGTGCCGATCTTCCCGACCGCGGTCGACAGACGCATCGTGCCCGTCTCCGCGAGTCGGCGGATCAGGTTCACCACCAGCGCCACCAGCACCATGCTCGCGCCGCCCCACAAAAGGGCGTACAGCATAGCCGGCCCCAGCGCCGCGCCGACGTTCAGGTAGAGCGCGGCCGCCCAGCAGAACATCATGAAGAACGCCAGCACCGACCGGATGCTGATGAGATGGAAGGCGGTCACGGTGTCGACCGCGTCCGCGGCGGAACCCGCCTCGATCCCATCGACATCCACGTCGACGTCGGCGTCCACGTCCATATCCGCGCCGGCGTCCACGTCCACGTCGCCCTCGCCGCCGCTCAGGCCGATCAGCGCGGCGATGAACTGCCAGACGAAGAAGACGCTGAAGAACACCGCGGCGCCGTAGAAGACCTGGTTCGCCGCCGTCAGGCTTTGCCACCAGTCGATCATGATCGTGCTCCCTACCGGGCCCCTGCGGGCGTGCAAATGTGCCGGGAGATCCCCGGGCGCCAGGCATGATACCGTCCGGTCGAGCGGGGAGCAAGTCCCTGCGCCGACCGCGCCGTCAGAGCTTGCGGCTGCGCTCCAGAACGTCTTTGAGGCTGTTGCAGACCGCCGTTACCTGGCGGTCCTTCAGGTCGAGGATGTCCCGCAGCGCCTCGCCGATGGCGGGGATGTACTTCTCGATGTAGCTGCGCTTCTTGAGTTCCCGCTTGATGCGGATCTGCTTGCGGACGTGCAGGCCGAGCTTCCGCCCGCACTCCTGCAGGGCGAGCCGGATCTCCTTGAGGATCTCCGGGTACGAGGCAATCGCCTCCTTGCTCTCGCTGGTGAACGGCACCCACACCGAGGCCATGTGCACGGCGATGGTCAGCGGGCCCGACGGTAGGGCCCCGCGCGACTGGGTGAGCCCGTAGGCCTTCCAGTTGAGCCCCGACACCGCCTTGTAGATCGCGCACGCCGACTGCTGATACTGGAGCGGCACCCGGTTGGCGAAGCGGACGAGTTTGGCCATCTCCGTGTCGCGCGCTTCGTCCTCGTCCGACTCACGCCGCGCGGGGGCTTCCCGCCGGGTTTCCGGACCGGCCGCCCGTTCGGCGTCGTCGTCTGCTTCAGGTCTTCCGTACGCCAGGGCGGCTTCGATGATGAACGGGTTGCCGCGGTACACGGACGGCCGCCGCGTCGTCGCGGTGTAGAACGCGGCCTGCACGACCTGCTTGAGCCCGGCGATGAGCTTGTCCTCGCCGATGGGGACGACGCAGTCGGTGGCGGGGGCGAGGATCTTCGTATCCTGGATGGCGTGGTAGATGGCCTTCGCGCCCTCCCCGTTGAGGCGCCGGGGGCGCGTGCGCGGCTTGAGCTTCGCCTTCTGGGCGACCTCCTGCGCGACGCGAGGCGAGACGCGGCTGAACTCGCCGGTGAGGAACTGCTGAAGCGTTCTGGCCTTCGTGTCGGCCAGCATCTTCAGCAGCACGCCCAGCTCCACGCCGTACGGGTGCGGGCGGATCGACTTCGGCGTCGCCGGCAGCTCCTTCACCGTCGCCTTGTATTCGTCGCGCCGCCCGTCGGGGGCGGTATAGACAAGCGTCACGTGCGGGTTGGCGATGGCCGTCTGCGCGAGGTAGTCATCCACGCTTTGCCGGCCGCGCTGGTAGCGCGCCTCCAGTTCGATCGCTACCCGCGTGCCGTGCTTAACGTCCCAGTCCACCGTGTCGTCGCGGATGGTGTCGGGGCGGTTCTTCGTGGTGTCGATCTGGAGTTCGTAATCGTGAGCCTTCGCCCGCGGGCCGGTCCGCGAGGTGATCTGCACGGGCCGGCCGGTCGTCAGCAGGCCGTACATGCCCGCCGCGGAGATGCCGATGCCCTGTTGCCCGCGGCTCATCCGAAGCCGGTGGAACTTGCTGCCGTACAGCAGTCGGCCGAAGATGCTCGGGATCTGCGCCCGCACGATGCCCGGGCCGTTATCCCTCACGACCACCCGGAAGTGCGTCTCCGATTGCTGCTCGATGCGAAGCTCGACCTGGGGCAGGATCCCCGCCTCCTCGCACGCGTCGAGGGCGTTGTCCACCGCCTCCTTCACCGTGGTCAGCAGCGCCTTGCGCGGATTGTCGAAGCCGAGCAGGTGGCGGTTCTTGGCGAAGAACTCGCTGACGGAGATCTCACGCTGGGCCTTCGCCATCGATTCCGCCGTCGCGTACGAGGCCCGGGGCCTGGCGAGGACCGGCGCCGCGGGCTTGGCGTCCGTCGTTGCCGACTTGGTCTTCTTCGACGGCCGCTTGGCGGATTTCTTCTTGCGCTTGGCGGCGGGGGTCGGGCGCTTCTCACGCTTGGGCGCGGACTTCGACCGCTTGGGCCTGCGCGCGGCTCTCTTCACTGACGATCTGCTCTTCCTCGCGGGGCGCTTGGCCATCCGTGGCGCCTTTCCTTGCATCGCTTCCGGGCGATACGGTCAGCCTACCCGCCGCGCCCCCGCGTGTCAATCGGGGCGGTCGGCGCGGCGCCGGCGCCTTTTTGGCTTGTCGTGCGCCGACCGCGCCGCAAGAATACCTCCGACAATGGAGAGAGGACATGCGGGTCCTGTTCGCAGGAAGCGGAAGGTTCGCCATCCCGTCGCTCAGTGCGGTGCTCGCCTCGACGCACGAACTCGTGGGCGTGTTCACGCAGCCCGCGCGTCCGGCCGGGCGCGGGGCCAGGCTCACCCCGACGCCGCTCGCCGCGGCCGCCGCGGAGGCCCGCCTCGACGTGATGGAATGCCCCGATATCAATGCCCCGGAAGCCGTCGAGCAGGTGGCGTCGCTGCGGCCGGACGCGCTCTGCGTGGTCGATTTCGGGCAGATGGTCCGCTCGGCCCTCCGGAAGGCGGCGCCCGGCGGGGCGTTTAACCTGCACGGGTCGCTGCTGCCGGAGCTTCGCGGCGCGGCGCCGGTGAACTGGGCCATCCTCCGCGGATACGCCGAGACCGGCGTGACGACGTTCGAGTTGGTGGACCGGCTCGACGCGGGCCCCATCTATCTCAAGGAGGCCGTTGAACTCCGCCCCGACGAGACGGCCGAGGAACTCTCCGGGCGGCTCGCCCTGCTCGGGGCCCCGCTGGTGGTCCGCACGCTGGACTTGCTCGACGAGGGCGCGACCGAGCCTCGGCCGCAGGATGACGCGCGCGCGACGAAGGCGCCGCGCCTGAGCAAGTCGGGCGGCGTGATTGACTGGACGGGGTCGGCGACGGATGTGCGGAACCGCATCCACGGCACGTGGCCGTGGCCGGGCGGGCAGGCCGCGCTGGTTCGCCGCCAAGACGAGCCTCTCCGAGTGACGATCGCGCGCGCCGCGGTGGCCGAGGGCGACGCGCAAGGCGAGCCGGGACAGGTGGATCGTGACGGATGCGTGGCGACCGGCGAGGGCCGCGTCCGCCTGCTCGAGGTCAAGCCGGCGGGGCGGCGGCTGATGGCGTGGCGGGACTTCGTCAACGGCTATCGCGTCGGCGAGGGCGACCGGTTCGCACGGCCGGAAGGGGGGGCGCCGTGAGCAAGGACCCCCGCGACATTGCCGTCTGGGCCCTCGCGGACCGGCAGGGCTACGTCACGAAGCGCCTGCACGGCCTGCTGGCGGCGAATGACCTTTCGCCACAGGACAAGTCGCTGGCGCGCGAGTTGGCCCTGGGCACGTGCCGCCGCCGGGCGACCGTCCGGGCGGTGCTCCACGCGTACATGCAGGACCCGTCGCGCCCGCTGCCGGGAGCGCTGAAGGAAATCCTCGACATCGCGGGCTACCAACTCCTGTTCCTCGACCGCGTGCCCGACCACGCCGTCGTCAACGAGGCCGTCAAGCAGACCATTCGGCATCGCCATCGCCGGAAGAGCGGGCTGGTCAACGGCGTTCTGCGGACGATCACAAGGGAACTGTCGGAGGTCCTGGACGGCCCGCCCCCGGCCGCCGCGGATGTGATCCCCGTCCGCCCCGGCGCCTTCCGACGCAGCGAGCGGAAGGTGTTCCCCGACCCGGGCTCCGACGCCGTCGGCTATCTGGCGGCCGCCTACTCGCTGCCGCCGGCGCTCGCGCGGCGTTGGCTGAGCAACTTCGGTTCGCTGTCGGCCGCCGGGGAGGTGGCGATGCACGCGAACGTCCGGGCGCCGCTGATCTTGCGGGTCAACCGGCTGCGCGGCACGGTGGACGACGCGCTGCGGGCGCTGGCGGACGAATCCGTCGAGGCCGTCGCCCACAAGAACGGGCAGAGCGTGGTCGTGCTCGACCGCGGTGCGCCGAGCGGACTCAAGGCGTTCCGCGACGGGCTGCTCCAGGTGCAGGACGCCTCCGCGACGGCCGTCGTCGAGGCGGCGGACGCGAAGCCCGGCATGCGCGTGCTCGATTTCTGCGCCGCCCCCGGCACCAAGACGACCCACCTGGCCGAGAAGATGGACAATCGCGGCGGGATTATGGCGGTGGATGTTTCGGGTGAGAAGCTCGTTCGCGTCCGCGAGAACTGCGAGCGGATGGGCGTATCGACCGTCACGACATGCCTGGCGGAGCAGGCGGGCGGGCTCAAGCCCGAGAGTTTCGATCTGGTGCTTGCCGATGTGCCGTGCAGCAACACGGGCGTGCTCGCCCGGCGCGCCGAGGCCCGCTGGCGGTTCAGCGAGGAGGCCCTCGCCCGCATCGTCAAGGACCAGCGCACCATCCTGGGCCTCGCGGCGACGTTCGTCGCCCCCGGCGGGCGGCTCGTCTATTCCACGTGCAGCGTCGAGCCCGAGGAGTGCTCGCAGACGGTGGAGGCGTTTCTGGCGCAGAACAGCGGCTTCGAACTGGTTCGCGACAAGCTCAGCATGCCCGGCGGCGCGACCGATCCGGCCACCTGGCACGACGGCGGCTACTACGCCCTCCTCGGCCGATGATCGCTCGGCAAGGAACCGGGCTTTGGAGATTGTCGGATTGCCGGGAGGCCGCGAGGCCGGACTTCCCTTCGCGCTCACCCCGATAGTCCCTAGAATCCCTTTCCGGACCGTCGCCCCGCCGGCGACGCCGGGACGGAACCGATGGCCGCGAAAGCCGACAAACCGAAGACGCCGCGGATTGCCAACCGCCGGGCCCGGCACGACTATCACATCAACGAGGTCGTCGAGTGCGGCATCGAGCTGACCGGCACCGAGGTCAAGAGCCTGCGGGCCGGGCAGGCGAAGATCGACGAGGCCCACGCCCGCGTGCAGGACGGTGAGCTCTACCTCGTCGGAGCGACGATCGCGCAGTACCAGCAGGCCGCGCCCGGCATGCAGCACGACCCCACGCGCGACCGCAAGCTGCTCGTCCACCGCCGGCAGATCGCCCAGCTCGAGTCGCACGTCAAGCAGAAGGGCAAGACGCTCGTTCCGCTGGCGATGTACTTCAATCGCGGCTGGGCGAAGGTCGAGCTCGGCGTGGCCGTCGGCAAGCGGCAGTACGACAAACGGCAAGCCATCCGCAAGCGCGAGCAGCAGCGCGACATGCAGCGCGAACTCCGCCGCCGCCGGTAGTCGATGGCGCAGGCAGTTGACCGAGGAGCCGCGGCCGCCAGGGAGCGGGCAGCAGGAGACGAGCGTTCGTCGCGGCTCGCGCATCGTCCGTCGCGCCCCAGCCGGCTATTCGGCCTCCGGGGTTTGCCGCGTGTCGGCCCCGCCGGCGGCCTTTAGCGCGCGGTAGAAGCACCAGGCAAGACCCACGACGATCAGCGTCACCATCACCCCGAGGACGACGTAGCTGGTGCCCGAAAGGTGGGCGCTCTTCTCCGCCGCCTCTTCGACCGCCTCTCCGGCTATCGCCAGGCGTGCCTTCCCCAGCGCGCCGTCGATGCGATGGCGGAGTACCAGTAGCGAAAGCCCCAGCCCGGCCGCCCCGCCCACGGCCATCACCCCCCATCCCGCCGACCAGCGGGCCAGGCTGCTCGGCCGCATCGAGTCGCGTTCTGCACGGTGAACCCGCGAAGCGCCCAACACGAGCGCCAGCACGGCAAGGGCGCCGGCGATGCCCACAGGCCAGGCGGCACGGGCCGAAGCGCTGCGGACCACCTCGGGCTCTTCAGGCAGGGCCTCGGGCAGTTCGGGCGGCTCCTTCTGTGCGTCCCCCGCAATCTTCTCCAGCGCCGCCGCGTGTCGGCTGCCGGCGTGGTTCGCGCGATAGACCTCGCGCCCCGCGTAGCCAACGCCCACCAGCGCGCCGAGGACAACCAGCGTGGCGGTCGCGCCCAGCGCCCTCCCGTGCCGAGGCCGGTCGGCGGGGGCGGCGTGGCTGTTGGCCCCGGGTGAATGCACCAGGCTGAGGATCAGCGAGAGCAGGGGCGCCAAGCCGGCGATGACCAGGCCGACCAGCACGGGCACGACGAGCTTGCCGTCGGGGGCGTACAGGAAGCCGCCCGCGGCCGCCGTGCGGTCGATCACGGACCAACTGAACAGCAGCCCGAGCAGGAGGGGCGCCACGTACCGCACGAGCCATTCCCACCAGACGCCTAAGCGCCAGTCGCTCCGCTCGTTGGCGTGGTTCCGGAGGCGGCGCAGTCGATGGCCCCATCCGACCACGACGAACTCCAGCAATCCCAGCAGCGCGATGCCGCCCCACGTGCTGTTGATGAAGCTGTCCATGAAATCCAGCCAGATCAGCCCGCCCCGCGTGCAATAGACCAGCCCGAAGCCCAGGCCCACCAGGCTCATGCCGATCAGCACCCGGCCTCGCTTCCACCCGGTCTTGTCCACCAGCGACGCCAGCACGCTTTCGGTGATGCTGAACGCCGAGTCGATGCCCAGCAGGAGCAGGGCGAGGAAGAATACGATCCCGAAGTACGCCGCGGCCGGCAACTGCGCCAGCGCATACGGGAAGGCGACGAACGCCAACCCCGGGCCCTTGTCCACGACGTTCTCGACGGCGACGGCCAGTGACGGATCGCCTGCGGCCGCAGCAGCCTGTTGCGTCGCGAGCGCCATGCCGCCCAGCGTGGCGAACACGGCGATGCCGGCCATGAAGCTCGTGCCCACATCCGCCAGGCCGATGATCGTCGCGTTATTGTTGAGGTCGCTCTTGCGGTGCAGGAAGCTGGCGTAGGTGATCATCACCCCGAACGCGAGGGACATGCTGAAGAACATCTGCCCGAACGCCCAGCGCCAGGTCTCGGGCTCGGACAGCTTGCTCCAGTCGGGATCGAGGTAGAAGTTCAGCCCCTGCTGCGAGCCGTCGAGCGTGAGCCCGCGGACCGCCAGCACCAGCAGCATGATCCACGGCAGCGGCACCGTCCAGAGCACCACTTTGCTGACCAGCTTCACGCCGCGGAAGATGCACAGGTACATCGCTCCCCAGACGACGACGAGGCTCGTGAGGATCCACCAGATCGGCCTGCCGAAGTCCCAGGCGTAGCCCTTGTAGTCGTCCGGCCACATCTGGAGGTACTGCCTGAAGTAGTAGCTCTTGGCGTTGGCGACGCCCTCGAGGCCCTTGCCGGCCCACGGCAGCGCCTCGCCCGTGACGATGCTCCTGACGCATTCGACCAGGAATCCGGCGCAGTACGCGAGGATGACCGGGTAGTACGTGATGATCACGAAGCCGAGCAGGATGCCCCACCATCCGACGGGCTCGGTCCTCCGGTTGATCGCGCGATAGGCGTCGGGCGCCGCCCGCTGTGTCATGTGCCCCAGCGAGAACTCGAGGATCAGCAGCGGGATGCCGATCACCAGCATGGCCAGCAGGTAGGGGATCAGGAACGCGCCGCCGCCGTAGGCGTACAGCTTGTACGGGAATCCCCACAGGTTGCCGAGCCCGACGGCCGAGCCGATCGCCGCCAGCACGAACCCCGCCCGCGATCCCCAGTTCTCACGCTGCTGTTCCAGCAGGGGCGACTCAGCCATGTGTGATTCCTTTCACAGACACGCGGAGTGAATCGCGAAATTGCCCGCGGAATTCTACGGCTCGCCTGGGGTGCCTGTAAACCCCGCGCCACAGGCGAACTGCGCCGCTTGCGCCGTTCCGCCCGCTTCTCTCAGTCTCGTCCATCCCGTCATCCCGTCTCCGCCGCCGTTGTTTCTCGTCCGGCCGTGAAACCGCTCCACCGCGTGTGGTATAATGTCGATGACATCGCGGGGGGCGTCGGGGCCGACTTGGATTCGACCGGACGAGTTGAGGTGTCGGTGGCGTGCCGAGGTTCCAGGTGGCCTCGTTAAACCCCTGGGAATACTTTACTTGCCAATCACAACTTGGCAATGGCCGCTTAACTAGCGACCCGTCCTCCGCGGGCTGGGCCCGTGGCTTGCGGAAGGGCGTCAATTAACGGGCTTGCCGACCGGGAGTTGCTCGGTTCCCCGGCCGGGACTTTCGTCGAGCTGGCCCTGAGGGACCGTGCCGCAGGCGGGCCCGACGGGCGAGATGCAAAACCGCGGCTACGCACGTAGAGGCCGACACTGAAACGTCACGGGACGCGGGTTCGATTCCCGCCGGCTCCATTCGACTCGCGGCCGCTCGCTCATGGCAGGCCATTCTCCTTTGCGAGGCTGGCCGTGGAGGCCCAGGCCGCGAGTCGAATGTCCTGAGCGCCGCCCGAAGCGAAGCGCAGGGCCAAGTCGAAGGGCTTCCGTGTGGGATATTCGATGCCTTGGTTCGTCTACATCCTCCGCTGTAGCGATGGCAGCTACTACGTTGGCCACACCGAAGACGTCCCGGCCCGCGTGCAACGCCACCAGGATGGCAGAGGGGCCGTTTGGACGGCCGCACGTCGTCCTGTTTCGCTCGTGTTCGAGGAAGA
>Ga0272441_10004572_pt1 | contig 24893 bp, 7 predicted proteins | sample SSMProp6N_FD_193582 | JGI IMG/M metagenome (GOLD analysis project Ga0272441, IMG submission 193582) | Marine sediment archaeal communities from Little Sippewissett salt marsh, Falmouth, MA, United States - SSM-Prop-6N | ecosystem: Environmental > Aquatic > Marine > Wetlands > Sediment ...
GACGGATCCGACGGATCGGACCGATCGGGAGGAGAGCGAGGTGAGAGAATTCGTGATAGTGCTGGTTGCCGACGGTGCCGGTCAGTTCGTTGCCATAGCGAGACGGTTGCATTGGAGAGTGTGAATCATGAGGCCTTGCACAACCACGCGACGCGGTTTTCTGAAGGACGCGGCACTGGCCATAGCCGCGGCGGCAACGCCGCGGCTTGCTTTGTCGGCGGGCGCCCCCACGGGGCGCTTGCCGACAAAGCGGCCGGAGCGGCCCAACATCGTCTTGATTCTCTGCGACGACATGGGCTTCTCGGACATCGGCTGCTACGGGGGCGAGGTGAACACGCCAAACCTCAACCGGTTGGCGGCCGGCGGCGTGCGGTTCAGCCAGTTCTACAACTCGGCGCGGTGCTGTCCGACCCGCGCGTCGTTGCTGACAGGGCTGCACCCGCACCAGGCGGGGATCGGCTGGATGACTGCCGATCTCGGGTATCCTGGCTACTACGGCGCGCTGAACGATCGCTGCGTGACGATCGCCGAAGTGCTCAAGCAGGCAGGCTACCGCACCTGTGCGTCCGGCAAGTGGCATGTCGGCAGCCGGCCCGGGACGCATCCTCTGGATCGCGGGTTCGACGCGTACTACGGGCTGATCGACGGCGCCTGCAACTATTTCCGGCCAAAGAAGGGCATTTTCCGCGGCAGGACCCGCGTCAAGATCCCGACCGACGGCTCGTATTACACGACGGACGCGTTCACGGACCAAGCGGTCCAGTTCGTGGACAAGGCGGGCCGCGACGAAGACAAACCGTTCTTCCTGTACCTTGCCTACACGGCGCCGCACTACCCGATCCAAGCCTGGCAGCAGGACATCGACAAGTATCGCGGCAAGTACATGAAGGGCTGGGACAAGATTCGCGATGCGCGCCACAAGCGCTTGATCGAGCTGGGCCTGATCGACCCGAAATGGAAGCTTTCGCCGCGCGACAGGAGGAACCCGGCCTGGGACACGTTGTCCGATGCGGACAAGGACTGGCGCGATCTGCTGATGGCGACCTATGCCGCAATGATCGACCGGATGGACCAAGGCATAGGGCGTGTGCTGGCGAAGCTGAAGGAGGTCGGCGCGGAGGAGAACACGCTGGTCATGTTCCTGTCCGATAACGGGGGTTGTCCGTACACGAACAAGCCGGACAAGCCGAAGCGCGGCGCCGACGGCAAGATCGTGCCGACCAGCACTCCGGACATGGAATACACGTACGGCTGGGCGTGGGCCAACGCGAGCAACACACCATTCCGCCGCTACAAGCAGCACACGCACGAGGGCGGGATCGCCACGCCGTTCATCGCGTACTGGCCGGGTGTGATCAAGCCGGGCGGGGTCACGCACCAGGTTGGCCACATCGTCGACGTGATGGCGACCTGCGCGGAGGTCGCCGGCACGCGTTATCCCGCGTCGTTCGAGGGGCGTTCGCTCACCCCCCTGGAAGGCAAGAGCCTTGCCTCCGTGTTCCAGGGCCGGCAGAGGGAGGGCCACGACCATCTGTGCTGGCAGCACAACGGGGCGCGCGCGATCCGGAAGGGGAAGTGGAAGCTGGTTGCCCGGAACGAGAAGCCGGCATCGTGGGAGCTCTACGATATCGAGGCGGACCGCACCGAACTGAACGATCTCGCAAGGGCGCACCCGGACACCGTGAAGGAATTGTCCGCGCTCTATCAGAAATGGGCGGACAGGGTAGGAGTCGTTCCGCTCGATGAGTTGAAGAAACGCAAGCGGGAGCGCAAGAAACGGAAGCAGGGCGGCGGCAAGCGCAAGTGACATCGCTGAGGCAGTCGCTCAGCATGATCCGTCTGATCGGTCGGATCCGTCAGATCCGTCCGATCCTCTCGCGACCACACACGCACAAGGAGGCGCACGTGAGAATCCTGACCGCAACGCTGTTGATTGCCCTTGCCGCACAGGCGGCGCCACCCGCCAAACCCAAGCGGGCACCGGTCGCTTACGACGCGAGCTACTCAACCCCGCAGCGGAACCTGGTGGTCGGCCTGAAGGCACGCGGCGGCACGCCGCCGTTGAAATGCGAGCTTCTCACGCAGCCCGCGCACGGGCGCGCGGAGATCAAGCGCTCCTCCGGCCGGGTGAAGTACACCCCCGCCCGTGACTTTGTCGGGACCGACACCTTCACCTTCCGGTTCGTGGACAAGAACGGGCAGGCCTCCGCGCCGGCCACGGTGACGATGGATGTGACTCCGCGCGGGGACTGCCGGTACACGAGCGGCGTGAGTTTCAGGCCACCGCCGCATCTCGAGAAGATCGGCGCGACGGCCAAGCGTCTGTTCAAGCTTGGGTTGCTTGACGTGACACTCTACGACGGTTGGGAGGGTAACGCCGTTGACCCGACCGGCAGGAAGGATTCAACGGTCGGCCTGCAGAAAGCGCTCGACGATGCGTACGACTATCAGCTTGCGGTTTTTCTTCCAGCGGGCACGTACCTGGTCTCGGACACGTTGCACGCGGTCAAGAAGCGCTCGCGTTTCGCGACGTGGCACACCACGGCGATTGTCGGTTCGCGCAAGGGCGCGCGGCCGATGCTTCGGTTGGCGCCGAACGCGCCGGGTTTCAACGATCCGAAGAAGCCGAAACCGATCCTATGGATGTGGACGAACCGCGAGGGGTACAACCGGGGCTTTGGCGCGCCGGCCAGAGAGTTCAATCCGTCCAACCAGGCGGCGGCAATGGGTTTCGTGCAATCGATCGCGAACGTGGCGTTCGACTGCAACGGCACCCGCGGCAACGCGGGTGCGATCGGGTTGCGGTTCGCCGGGGCGCAGGCTTCACACATCCACGACGTGAACGTGATCGCGACCGGCGCGTTTGCCGGCATCTACGACATTCCCAGCCGGTCTTCCGCCGGCGCGGCCAACGTCGAGGTGGTCGGCGGGCGGTACGGTTTGTATCTGGAATCGGGCGCAAGCTCGGCGATTGTCGGCGCGCGGCTGCGCGACCAGACGGAGGCGGCCGTCTACACCACGCAGTTCCCGCCGATCGCGATGGTCGGGTTCCACATCTCCAAGACCGAGGGCCCGGTCATCACGGTGCAGCCCAGCTCGTGGTCGACCGCGGCGAACACGATCAGCCTGATGGACGGCGTCATCGAGCTGGCGAAAGGCGGGCCGGCCTTCGCGAATCCGGAGGCCAAGAACTTCTACATCCGCAACGTGTACGTGAAGGGCACCGACGAACTGGTCAAGACCCAGGACGAGCTCGTCGGTGGTCGTGGGGAATGGAAGAGAATCGCCGAGTATGCCCATGTGGACGGACGCACGTTTCCCGACGATCCGCCGTACGAATACGGCGACTGCAAATTCGCGAGCCACGCGGTGGTCGACGGGGCGGTGGCCAAGAAGAGCATTGTCCGGATCGAATCGAACGCCCCGGCGCCGCCGGAAGATCTGGTGAGTCGGCACCTGTGGACGAAGCTGCCGTCGTTCGAGGATCCGGACTGCGTCGTGCTGACAGAGGTGAGCGGGGCGGACGGTTCCGACGACGCGGACGACTGGGCCGCCTTCCAGAAGGCCGTGGGCAAACACGACAAGGTGTTCATGCCGAAAGGACAGTTCAGGCTCGGCCGCACCTTGACGCTCAGGGCGAAGACACAACTCTTTGCGATCAACGCGGCGATGACGCGCATCGCGTCACATCCGGACTGGAAGCCGACGAAAGAGGTCACGATCGTAGAAACCGTCGACGACGCACAGGCTACGACCTTTCTGGGGAACGTGATGCTGGGGTTCCAGTGCCTGCAGAAGGAACACGACTGGTGGAACCTGTTGCATTGGCGTGCGGGGCGCCGGTCCATGACGCTGGGTGTGACGGAGCGGTATGGCGCGGAGGGCTCGTATGAGCGAAACCAGAAGTCGCGCGACGCGAACCCGCACAGCCTGTTCAAAATCAGCGGGAACGGCGGCGGCCGCTGGTACTTTTGGGGCGTGGACTGGAGTGGACCCAACCAGCATCCGGGCTACCGGCACCTGTTCATCGACGGCACGCGCGAGCCGCTCTGGTTCTACGGCTGCAACCTGGAGAAAGGGCTGGGCATCACGCGCGCCGAGATCCGGAACGCGAAGAACGTGCGCATCTTCAGCGTGAAGATCGAGACCAGCCGCCCCATCTTCAAGATCCACGATTCCGCGAATATCGGGATCTTCAGCAGCGGGGCGATGCGGAACCATTGCCGGGGCTACAAGGACCACGGCGAATCCGCATATTACTGGATCACGGGCAACAGCGATGGCATCCTGCTGGCCAACATCAACCCGCAGAAGAACGGGCCCGGCGAAGGTGGTCTCACGTTGCTGGAAGATCGTGGCCAGGGTCGGCTGGAGATCCCGTACCCGGAGATGATTGCGGTCTACAAGCGCGGCGAGTTGGACGACGGCGCGATGTGGTGAAGGGGCACGCGAGTGGGTAGGTAGCACGATTCGGACGTGGTAGCCGACAAGGACCATGACAATGACCGAGTTCCGTTTTGCGGCGATCTTCGATCTGCACTATTGCCTCGACCGTGCCAGGGCGATGCCGGCGGCTTGTGCGGACACCGACAACAAGCCGGGCTACATGTGGATGCGCCGGAATCTGCTGCCAGCTCTTGTTCAGGAGCTCAAGCAGCATTCGCCGGAGCTTGTCATCTGCACGGGCGACATCTCAGAGGGCGGCCTCAGCGGCGATGCGTCCGAGACGCAGGACCTGCTGCGCGGCGAGCTTCGTGAGGTTTTCGAGCTGTTCGCGGGGGCGGAGCTGCCGCTGCTCAATGCGCTCGGCACCCATGAGCCGGCGGAACTGTACCCCGAGATCGCGTGGCCGCACCTTGCGCGGGTACTGGGCGGCGAGCTGGACAGGAACTACTACGTACACGACACAGAGGCCGCGCAGTTTGTCGTTCTGGACTACCTGCGTCTGGCGCCCGGCAGCGAGCAGGCAGCATGGCTGCGCGACGCGTGCCTGTCCGCACCGGCGCAGAAACCGCTCTTCCTGGTTGCGCACGCGCCGATGACGCTGATCGCGCGCCCGTTCTTTTCGCATACGCCGATGCAGACGGTCCTCGACGAGGTGTTCAAGGAACGTGTGCCCACGGCGTTTCTGTGCGGGCACACCCATAATCAGGCGTTTTCCTGGCATAGAAAGGGGACCGGCGGCCTGGTTCAGATCAAGGGCTCGTCCGTCGGGTTCCCCGCTGCGCCGGTGGAACCGCTTACGCAGCGACACGTGCTGCTGCATCCGAATGGCGACGTCGTCTACTGGGGCGTGCCGGAGGATCAATGTCCGGGCTATTGGATCTTCGATGTGACCGAAGAGGGTGTGCTGGCCGGTTGGTACGGAATCGGCAGAGGCTTGCTGGGACAGGCGCAGCTCGGGCTGGACGGCCGGGCGCCGGCGATCCTGAAACGGCCGCCCTTCGCACCGTCCCCGCTGTGTATCGCCGACCTGCCGATGATCCGCGAAGCTTCGCTGGAAGTCTACATGAGCGGCGACAAGGCGGGCGATTTCGCGTTTGAGCTGAACGGCGTGCCGCTCGGCCGGATGAGTTCGAACGAGTGTTTTGCGGCACGCCGCTCTGTGCCGCTCTCCCGCCCGGCTCTCCGCTCGCTCGTGGGGGAGAACACGTTGTGCGTGATGCCGGGCGCGAGCGACGCCTGGCTCCTTGGCAGTGCCCGGATTGCGGCCATGACCTATGACGGGCGACGATTGTATTCGGAGATTCCCGACGCACTGTTGGTCGCGGGCCGTTATGCCGAACAAGCGCAGGACGACGCGCGGTTCATTGCTGTTGATGCGCGGGCGCCGGTCGTGACGCGGCTCACGGTTCGCCGGGCGTGCCGCGCACATTGAGGGTGACGCTCCACTTGGGGCGAGCCCGGCCCGGCGTTTTTTCGCGGTCCCGCACGGTCTGCACCATGTCTCTGGCCGGCGGAATGAGGAGTTCGCGCCTCTTGGCGAGCCGGAACCGTTCCCACTCGCTGAGCCCCTGATCGAGCAGTCCGTCGTACTTGCCGAGATAGGCATCGATATCGAGCGCGTGCACGTTTGCCTGCGCCCACCAGGGATCGAGCGTGAGCGCGGTCTGCTGCGCTTTTTGCAGGAACTCGGCGGCCTTCGCGAACTCGTTAGCCTGGCGGTGGACGAGCGCCGCGGTGTCCAGCACGGCGAACGAGTCGCCCCAGACCTCCAGCAGTTTCGGGAGCAGGCTTTGCGCGCGCGGCAGCGTCTTCGGATCGAGCGCGAGTGTGTAGACCAGGTTGTTCAGCACGACGCGGCTGGACGGATGCGCGGCATACGCGGCTTCCAGGATGCTGACGGACTTGGCGATGTTGCCCGTGCGTCTGGCCGCTTCGGCGGCCAGCACGAAGGTGCGCAGATCCACTTGCTTCGGGTAGCGTTCCAGCAGCGGATCGAGCACGCGCATCGCATTGCGCGGGTCGGCCTGTTGAAGGAACGCGTCGCCGAGCCGCTGGCCCCACTTCGGATTTGTCGGGAATTGCTTACGGAGCCGTTCCAGCGCGCTGAGTGTCGCGGGGTCCGTCCGGTACCGGCTCATCTGGATGGCGGCGTAGACGTCCAGGAACGGCCAGGGCTCGCTCGCGAACTCAGCGGCATCCAGTGCGCAGTCGAGCGCCCAGGTCATGTTGTTCGCGGCCAATGCGCAGCGCAGGCCCAGCACATAGGCGGGCAGCAGGCCGCAGCCTGTGTGGATGGCGTGCCGGGCGGCAGTCTCCGCGGCACGGTGTTGGCCGTGCCGCAGCAGGAAATCGCCGGCACGCGTAATGACGCCCGGCGAGAACAGGTTTTCTCGGACCGCCTCTTCGATCCGCGCGCGTGCCCAACCGTTTGTGTGTTGCGCGCGCGTTTGCACAACGAGTTCCGCAAGCCAGATCTCGCCGTCCTTCGGGCACGCGCGGCGCGCGGCTTCGATAACCGCGGGATCCCCCTCGGTCAATGCGACACGCGCACGCCACAGACCGACGAAATTCGGCGCGAACACGAGTGCGCGCTGCGCGGTCGTGTCGGCCTCCGCATACCGCTGTTGCCGGGCCAGCAGCATGGCCAGTTCGTTCAGAGCGACGCCGCGTTCCGTGTTGTCACGGCCGACGGATTCCCAGCGCTGCATGTCGGAATCGACGGGGTCGCCGCCGCTCTGATACCAATCGGCCTTCAACCGGCCGAGTCCGTCGATGAACGGGCTTGCCATGCGCGCCGAGTCTGCCGCGAGCGTCTTGGCTTGGGCCGCCATTTCCTGCGTGGACAACGCCGGGGCCCAGAGCCTCTGGACGGCCTGCTCGGCGGGTCGAGGCAGCAACGTCTGGCGTTGCGGCGGAAAGGTTGCCATGCCGCAAGCGCGCCGGACGCGATTGGCCTCCACGAAGCGTTCGGCAGCGAAGAAGAATTCGCTCATGACCGGCGGCTCTCGGCCGGCCTGTCCTTTCTGGAGTGCGAACAACGCTTCTTCGGCGTCGCCCAGCACGGCCCAGATGGAGCCGATCGCGCGGTGCACTTCCGGAGTGCCCGGGAACCGTGTGAGCGCCTCGCGCGCCAGGACCATGGCCTGAGCGGAATGGCCGAGCCGCATCAGTGCGTTGATCTGCATGATCGAGATCGAGAGCGGGGGCTGATCGACAAGTTCCCGGTATTGGCGGAGCGCCTCGTACATACGACGCCAATCCGCTTGTTTCTCATAGATCTCCGCATGCTTCGAGAACAGGGCGGGCCGTTCCTGAGGCCGGGTCCGGGCGACGTCGTCGAGTTTCGTGTGTGCTTCGCCGTATCGGCCGTCCAACAACAGGGCTTCCGGATAGAGCAGTTGCAGGCGTAGCGGCAGCGCGCCTGCCGCGGCCCGTTTGTCCAGCTCGGCGATGCAAAGCCGCAGGTACTTCTCCCGGATCCGGCCGGGATGCGCTTCCGCCAACTCGCGGGCCAGTGGCGCCTCGGGCCAAGCCTTGCGTTCGAAGTAGAGCGGGCCCAGCGCGATGACCGCGTGTTCGCTGCCGGCCGGCAGCCCGACGCGCCGCTTGCGGAACACGAACCAGCGGTCCGCGAACTGAACAGGCGCGAGATACAGGCTCGGGTCATGCGGATCCACATTCTCGAGCCGACTGTAGGCCAACCATGCGAGGTCCGGCCGATAGATTCGGAAACTGTTTCCGATGCATGCAACGAGCATATCGGGGTCGAGCCGTTCGAGATTTGCGCGCAGGACCCGCTCGTAAACCGCTTCCCACCGACTGCCCGGCCGTGTCTCGGCCACGGTCGCCAGATACCCGAGCAGCCTCGGCTCTTCCGGCCAGTTCCGGATCGCCTCGACGAGCGTTGTTTCGAGTGCCTGCCGTCGGTCGGCCTTGATTTGCTCGCGCAGCTTGTTCAGAACCTGCGCGCGGGCCCGGCCTGCCGGGTCTTGGGCGCTGCGCTCTTGCGGCGTGGGCAAAGCCCGGCCGAAACAGTCGGCGAGCCGAACGCGGCTGGGATAGACGTTCTTGATTCGTTCCGCAAGCGCGTCGGCTTTTCTGGCGCGATCGACTTCGCGCAGATAGGACATGAGGAAATCGAATCCCTCCTCCACGCCGTCCTCGGGCGTCACGCTGCGCGTGGCATGCGAGGCCGTTGCCGGCGCCAGCCGGTCAAGTCGCGCGAGTGCTTCGCGATAGCGTCCGAGCCGCTGCAGCGCGAACACGTAGGCCATCTGCATACGAAGCGAGAGCGGCCCGTCTTTTTCTCTGCGCGCGAGTTCGCGGATACAGCGGCGCAGATAGCCGTCACGCCGGTCGCTATCGAGTTCGCCGCGCAGCAGTTCACGTGCGAGCGGGGCGCTGGGCCAGTTGCGGCTGATGAAATAGAAGGAAGCCACATCGATTTGCTCGTGCGGGTCCCAGGCCGGGATGTTCAGGTAGTGTTTTCGGAACAGGAACCAGACATCGCCGAACTGCGCCAGGATCAGATAGAGCGCGGGATCTCGTGGGTCCTTCTGCGCCAGACGGTGATAGGCCAGCCAAGCCAGGTCGGGACGGCCGAGCCGGAAGCTCTTCTCGATGAAGTTCGCCAGTTCCGCCGCGGCCAACTTTTCAAGACGTTGTTTCATTTTTGCGGTGAACCGTCGTTTCCATTCGCTACCCGGCCAGATCCTTGCCATTGTGGCCAGATAGGCCATGACCCTGGCGTCTTCGGGCCATTGTCTGTCCGCTTCGGCGAGAAGCCGGCCCGCGCTGGTCTGGTCGTTGATTTTCAGGAGCGCATGAACGGTGATCAGCGCGTGGGTCAGGTTCTCGTACGGGATGTCCGAATGGCAGGCGGCAATGGCCCGCCACTGCTTGTGCACGGCGAGGTACGGGAACAAGGCGCGGATTCGATCGATCATGAGCATTCTGTCGGTTACGAGTTTCAGGTTCTCGACGACATCCTCGGTCGCATTCCGCAGCGCCGCGAACTCCGCGCGCAGCATGGCGACGCCGGGCAGTTTCCTGAACCGGGCCGGCAGCGCATCGACCTTGGCAATCGCTTTTTCCGGTCGATCCAGGCCCATCAGGATACGCGCTTCGGCAACGGTGTGAAACGCGTTGCGGTCGTCGTCCGGGACTCTGTCCAGTTCCCGGAGCGCTTGTTTGAACCTACCGGTCAGCGCGAGGCATTGCACGCGCCGCGTCCGCAAGTGGGTGTTGCCCGGCGCGAGCGCCAAGGCCGCGTTGGCGGCCTTGGCTGCGTCCGCGAAACGGCGTTTTCTGACGAAGCCTTCAACGACTTCATCGATCATGATCGCGCGGTGTTCCGGACGGCCTCGTACGGCAAGAACCCAGAGCAGGCCGCCGGCCAGCAACGCGATGCCGCTGACGGCGGCCGACAGGAGCCATTTGCGGCGAGTCGCTTCCGGCGTACCGGGCGCGGCGGCGAGACTTTCGCGTTGCCAACGTGTGCGGAACCGGCGCCACGCCCAAATCTCGAAATGCAGGAGCAGCACCGCGAACAGCAGGAGAATGCCCAGGCTGTCGTGCAGCGCCGCGGTTTCCCAGTCCTGCGCGGTGTCGGCGGCGAGTATCTGGATGAGGCAGATCCGCGAGATGTTCAAGGCCAGCACCTGCGCGAGGCCGAGCGCCAGAAACGCGAAGCATTCATACCACCGCAGCCGGAACAGTACGCTGAGCCCGAGCGCGCTTAACAGCACGGTCACGGCCGTGCGCATGCCGCTGCAAGCGAGCGGCACTTCGAACGCGCGTGTGGCGGTACGCAACACCATGCCGTCGGCCCAGACGCGCACGTTTACGCAGTGCAGGAGGTATTCCGCACCCGCGACCGAGAGTTTCTGGAGCGTCATCTGCAGCGGCCCGAACAGTTGGCTCGGCAACGGGTGTGTCCAATAGAGCAGGAAGACCGCACAGAGCGTATCCCTTGCGTACGCGCCCGGCAGCGCCCAGCGCAAACATGCGTAGAGCAACAGCAGCACGCCGACCCACTCGAACAGGTGCACTCCGAAGATCGTGCCGCCCAGCGACAGGACCATGCCGCAAACCGCGGCCGTGACCGGGATCGGCCAAGCGCTGTGCCGCGGGGCGGCCGCCGGTTTCGGCCGCAACAGGATCAGCACAAAGAACAGCGTGCCGAGCACCCAGCGGATCGTGCCTTCCTGATCGGCGGTGAACCGGCGGAAATTGAGGCCGAAAAACGCCGCGATCAGCATGCCGGCGCCGGCAAGGATTAGCTTCTTCGCTCTTCTCATGCTCTGCTTTGTCGTGCCGGGGCCGGATGCTCCCGCAGTGAACCCATGCCGCGGCGCGATCATGCCGCGGCGCTATCTTCGGGTTTCCTGCGGATCTGCTTGCGCAGCGTCGCGGTCAGCGACAGCAGCGTGACCGTGAGCATGACGACCGTGCCGGGTTCCGGGATCTGGAAGTACTCCCAGTTGTCGAGTCCGTAGATCTGTTCGGACGGATCGCTCAGTCGCCGAGCAACCGAGACCCCGATCCAGTCAATACTCTCCAGATCGCTGGCGAATTCGGTTTCACCGCCCCATCCGACCCAATTGGAGCCGCCGGAATCCCAATCGATCGGCACGGCCTGGCGGGTCCATCCGTTGACGGCGACGTCGAACATATACTCCCAGGTACTGTCGCTGACGGCGCTGTGCATGTAGACGATCGCGGAGCCGGGCAGTGTGTCTGCGGCGTAGAAATCGAAGCCGAGCGCCAACTTTGCGATTTGATAGGAGCCGGTTTGCCCGTCGCCGGCACTGTAGAGGGTGTCCTCCTGGTTCATCGGGAATCCGATCTCATCGAACGTGATCCGGAGGAACCCGTCCCCGGCGCCGTCCGCGCCGCCGGTGCCCGGGTTGTCGATGGTCGCGTCGTCGGTGGTGGTTTGCCAGCCTTCGACGGAGGGCGCATTGGTCCACAACTGCGGGTCGTCCAGTACGATAGCGGCAGTGGCCCCGCGCTCCCACACGAACAGCGCTGCCATCAGCGCTATCGCAGCAAGTCTGGTGCTGCTTCGACGCATGTGCCGTTCCCTGTTTCCGCCGTCTCGCACGATGCGCGGGGGTGCGGGACGAAAATCAGTCTTCGACCTGAATTTGGTAGAAGTAGGGTCCGCGCCCGGTGGCGCCGCCGTCCATGTAGGTATTGAGCGGCGGCGTCGCGGTCACGCCGGTCTCTATCTTCTCAAATGCCTCCAGCAAATTCGTGGTTCTCCCGATACCGTAGGTTCGGTTCCCGACCGACTGCCAACTGACGATCGTGCCGTCCGGGCTGTTCGTCACGGCCACGTCCATGACCAGAACGGAATCCGGGTCGTTCGCGGCCGTGCCCGCGATAAACTCGGCCCAATCGCTCATTCCGTCCGTATCACTGTCGGTCGAGGGGCTCGCCCCATTAATCGTGAAATCGTCAAATTCGTACGTTTGCCTGGCAATGTCGGGATCGCGTTGGACCTGGATCCCGATCCACGTCACATTCTTGAGATCGGCCTTGAAACTCGCGAAGCTCGCGCCCGTCCCGAGCCGCCAACCCTGCGGGAGGTCGACCGGCACCTCATAGCGCGTCCACTGGCCGACCGCCGCCGAGCCCAAGGGATAGTACCACCAGTTTTGGCTCGATTCACTAAAGAAATACAGGCGCAGATCCGCGGGCGCATGCGTCGCGCAGTAGAGGCTGAACCCGACATTGGTGATTGCCGTGTTCCAATAGTCACCGAAGAAGCTGCCGTTCGATGCGTTTGTGGTCGCCTGCACGAGATGGACTTCCGGGAACGACCACGATTGCTTGCCGAACTTGATCTGGACGCGGCCGCCCGGGTTCGTCATGGTCGGGTTCCGGCTGTTGAGCGGGTCCCAGCGGACCCAGCCCTCAAGCCCGGCGTCCCAGGTTTCCGTCGTGTCCGGGTCCGCCGCGAGCGCGCCGCAGGCGAGCACGAGTGCCCCGGCCGTCGCCCCCGCCTTCATCAGCCATGTGTGTGTGTTCATCGGTCCGTCCTAGTCCTTTGGCGGTGTCCAAGAGAAGGAGCCCGTGCCGCGATGGAAATAGTAGTACGCCCTGCCCGGCTTGAGCTTGATGTCGGCCCGCGTGCTCGTGCCGCGGTAGTACCAGTTGCCGTTCGTGCCCAGATACAGGTTGAATTGGTCCGGGCCCTCGTAGCCGATGATATTGTCGGCGTACTGCCACGAGTAACTGCCTGTCCCGCCGGCGTTCGCGAAGCCCCAGCCTCTATCGGACCCGGTCCCGCCTTCACTTTCATGGCGCGGGTCGTAGGGCCACGCGAAGATCGTCCAAGCGTTCGTGGGGAACGTCGTTTGTACGGAATTCGTGTGCGGGAGCCCGACGAAGACGGTGTTTTCGGCCGACGTCACGTGCAGGCGTTTGAGCCAGAACCCGGTACCGGGCTCGATCGTGATGTTGGCCGGCGTATCGTTGGTCGTCATCCAGACCCCGTTCGTACGCACGTAGTACTGGGCCCAGCGGTCGGTCGACCATAGCCAGATGCAGTCGCTGTTCAGCTTGTCCGTGCCGCCCGGCAGGCCCGAGGCGAGCTGTGCGCCGAGCGTCGCGTTCAGGTTGTTGCTCTGGCCGTCGCCCCATTGCACGGGCACGGAGGCCAGATACCAGGTGTTCGTTTCGCGCTGCTGCATGCTCCACGCGCCGGTTTCCTGTGCCCACGCATCGGCGACGTAATTCGAGACGTAGCAGCGGTAGTACCAGACTTCGTCGATTGCCGTGCCCGTGACGTTCGAGGCGAAGGCGCCGTCCGCGATGCCCACGTAGACGACGTGCTCCCACGCCGACTTGTTGGTGGTCCCGTCGTTGGGCCCGTAGTAGACAAACGCGCGCGGGGTCGGCGCGCCCGCCGTCACCTTGCCGCGCAGTGTCGCACCGGAGTCCGTCACGCCGGTGGCCCCGTCGTGCTGCTCGACGGCGGGCGTGATCACGGTCAGGTCGTCTTCGAGGATCATACATTCGGCGCGCGCGTCGAGCAGCACCGCATTGGTGGGGCTGTTCAGGTCCAGGAAGAACCATTCGGAGGCCCACTCGTTGCTGGTATCGCCGTAGACCGGCACGACGAGCATGCCGGTCGTGACGGACGGCGCGATCGTCAGCGTGCCGTTCGTCCCGCGATAGTCGGCGCCGGCCGTGGCCAGCCCGTCGACGGTATCGAACCGCATCGTCACGTTCGAGACGCTCGCGCAGGAGAGGGTCACGAGGAACACCGCGTCGGTCGTGCCGCTGTGTCCTTCCATGACGGACGTGTCGGCGATGGTGACGGCCGGGAAATCGTCATCGACGATCGTGCAGGTACCGCTCGAGTTCGCGTTCGAAGCGTTGACCGGCGAGAAGATATCCATTCCGAAATACTCGGAGGCGCCCTCGTCGAGCGTGTCGCCGTAGACGGCGACGTAGATGAAGCCTGTCGAGCTGCCCGGCGCGAAGAGCAAGGTCCCGTTCGTCCACGCGTAGTCCTGGCTGAGCAGTGCGGAGCCGGTGCCGGGCGAGTAGTCGACCGTAACGTTCGAGATGCTGCTGCAGGACATGGCAACCGTGAACACCGCGGTGGTGGTCCCGCTGTCGCCTTCGAGCACGCTGGTGTCGAGGATGGCGAGTGCGGGGAAGTCGTCGTCGGTGATGGTCACGGTGCCGCCGGCCGCCGCGCTCACTTCTGCGTTGATTACGTTCGTGATCAGGGCCGCAACGGTTTCGTCGGTTTCGTCGATGCAATCGTCGATCGGCGTGATGGTGATCGTTTCGTTCGTGTTGCCCGGCGTGAAGACGATCCGGTTCGCGGTGTTCGAATAGTCGACACCCGCCGTGGCGGTCCCGCCGAACTCGATGTCGATGACGACTTCTTGCTCGAACGCGCGGGACAGGCTCACCACGAGGCCGGCCGTACCGTTCGTTTCGGCGACCGGACTGTTCGTTGCCGCAAGCGTCACGACAGGGATCTCTTCGGCGCCGCCCAGCACGGCAAACGCGTTGGGGTTGAGTTGGTTCGACCAGCAGAGCTTGATCCAATCGAACGACCTGCAGATCCTGGAGACGCGCAGCTCGTCGAGCACGCCGAGGAAAGAGACAGCACTGTTGCCGATGGTTTGCATCGGACAGGCCAAGTTCCCGTCGTTATGCCCGTAGTAGGTGCCGTTGACGACCAGTCGCATGCTGCCGGGGTCGCCGGAGTCGCCGAGGAACGCGAGATGCGTCCATTCGTTGGTTGGCGCCTTGTAGCCCCATGTGCGGTCTTCCACGCCGTGCTCGGAATAGCCGACCTCCTCGGTATCGCTCCATTGTTCGAGCCGCAGCGAGTAGGCGTCCGAATCCATGAGTACGGCGCTGGTCCGCGTCGAGTTCGTGCGCAGGACCCACATTTCGGCCATCCACTCGTCCGGCACGTTCTCGCCGTATACGGCGAGGTAATCGTTGTCGCCGTCGAACGCGTCGGCGCCGCCGATCAGGCCGGGAACGCCTTGGGCTACCCGGTTCGTTGGCATCGCATCATAGCCGTTGCCGGTGGAATCGTGCTGCAAGCCCTGCTGCTCGTGCAGGTGCCAGACGGCGACGAAATCCTCGTCCCATACGCCTTCTCGGTTCTCCTCCGATTCGGTGACGCCGGTTTTGCCGTAGTACATCCAGATCAAGGTATCGTGTTCGTACGTAAGTTCCGGGATCCGGACCCATGCGAAAAGGATCCCTTCCGCGCCGTTGTAGGTCTCCATCTCGAAATCGAGCAGGCCGGGTTCTCCGTCGGGCGCGAAAACGATATCCCAGCCCTCGGGATGGAACACGTGCGCATCGTTCCCGACGTTCTTGAGCTCGTTTGTCGCGTGGGTACCTTCCGTTGCGACGAGCAGCGGGAAATCCTCGAAGGTGATCCACGTCACATTGCTGCTGATCACGATCGGCATTCTGTACCGATAGCCCGCGGGCCACACGGCGTCATCGTCGAGCAGGACGGCCTGCACGGCGTTCGATTCGCCCGGCCGCCCGTTTTCTATTTCGACGACCAAGACCTCGATTGTTTCGTCCGGCTCGTCCTGCCAGTCGTCGATGGCCGTGAGCGTGATCCAGTTGCTCCAGGCGCCGGCCGGAACGACGATCGCATTGCTCGAGCTCGTGTAGTCTTCGTCCAGCATCGCGCTGCCTTCGACCTGGCACGTGACGACGACCGGCACGTCCGTGGTCGCCGCGAGCGTCGCCACGACACGGGCCGTGCCGTTGCTTTCGGGCAACGAGGGGAACAGGCCGTTGCCGGTGCTGATCGAGAGCGTTACGACGGTGGGGATGGCCTGTTCAGGGCCGAGTGGCGCGAACGCGGCCGGGTTGGCCTGGTTCGAATGGCATGCGAGTATCCAGTCGTCGTGGCGCTCGATCCTGGAAATCCGCAGTTCGTCGATGTGGCCCGGGAAGAACTGGCCGCGCTGGGTACCGTTCGTTATGGCGCTGGCGATCTGGACCGGGTTCTCGAGGTTGGGCAGCATCGCGTCGTTCGGCGCGATATTCACTTCTTCGCCGTTGATCTGGAGCCGGTTCCACACGCCGTCCCAGGAGCCGGCGACATGGATCCATTCGCCGGTCGGCGCAATCTTCATGTCGCGCACGATTCCGTCCCAGCCGTGAACGCTTGTGTGCACGGCGAACTCGTTCGTGTCGTTTTGGAAGGCGAGGTGCCAAGCGTCCTCCGGGCCGGTCTCGAACTGTCGACCGACAATCGTATCGAGCGTCATCGCGTTCGTCGTCTCGCGCCGGACCCAAGCCTCCAGGGTCAACTCCTCGGTGATCAGGTCCCAGGCTTCGCTGTTGTCCGCTTCGGCATAGTCCCGAGCTGCGTCGCCGCCGAAGTACCGGCAGCCGCCGATCCGGCCGGGGAGTGGCGGGGCGTTGGTTATGGGTCCGAACAGAAACGCGCTGTTCGCGTAGGCCGTGCTGTCGGGCAGCCACGGCTGCGGGAGCCAGAGTTCCGAGCGCGCCTTGCCCATGTGCCAGACGGCGAGGAAATCCTCGTCCCAGACCCCGTTCACGTTTTCCGGCGACCGGTCGACGCCGGACTTTCCGTAGTACATCCAGATCGGCGTCTCGGGCACGTCGCCACCGACATACGGGATGCGCACCCACGCGACGAGCACGCCGGTGTTGGTTCCGTACATCTCGATTTCGTGATCGAGCTGGTTGGTCCCGATCCATGTCGTGAACATGAGGTCCCAGCCGTTCGTGTTTTCGATATGCCCGTCGCTGGCCACGTGCTTGAGCGCGTTCGTCAGCGGCGTGTCCACGGTGCTGACGAGCAGCGGGAAATTCTCGAGCGGATCGCGGTCCGGCCCCCAGCGTACGGTGATCGGGACCCGGTATCGGTAGCCGCTTTTCCAGAAGGCGTCGTCGTCACGGATGTAGTGGTCGAACCAGCCCGGGAGCCCGCCGGTCCCATGTTCCACGTATGCGATCCAGACGCTGAACCATTCCTTGCCCTCGACCTTGTTGTCGTCGAGCCCGACGAGCTCGACGATCGCGTTCGTCTGGCCGGCCGGAACGATGACGGTGTCGGGGCAGGCATAATCCACGCCGCGCACGGCCTCGCCGCCGAACCCGAGCGTGACGGTCACGGGCAGGTCGGAGGTGACGGAAAGCACGACATGCACCTTGGCCGTGCCGGCATTTTCGTCGAGCGGGCCAAAATCGCACCACAGCGTGGCGGCCGGCGCGACGGCGAGCTCAGGCGCATCGAACGACGCGAACGTGAACGGGCTGGCCATGTTCGAGAAACATGCGGCAATCCACGCGTCCGACCTGGCGCAATCCGAGATGCGCACCTCGTCGACATAGCCTTTCAGGCTCAGTTCGTTACGGCCCAGCATGCCCATGGGGCATGTGATCGCATCGGCAATGCCACCGCCATACATGGTGCCGTTCGCGAACAGGTGTGTCATCGCGTTGGTCGCGCGGAATGCGACGTACGTCCACGTGTCCGTCGGGGCCTCGTAGCCGAAGCTGTAGTCCGCCACGCCGCTACGCGTGAATCCGATCTTGTCGGTGTTGTTGAACTGCTCGAGCCGGAACGAGTCCGTGCCATCGGTGGGCCAATTGACAACGGCGGCGCTGTTCGGACTGTCCTCGCGTTGGACGAGCAGTTCGATGGTGTAGGGAGGGGGTAAGTCGTCTTCGCCGATCGTGATGAAGTCGTCGTGCCCGTCGAACCGGACGCCGCCCGCGATGGCGCCGCCGACATCCTGGATCAGGCCGTTGGCGGGCGAGCCGTCGATATCTTCGAATGTCGAGTCGTCGACGAGCCCCTCGGGTTCGTTCAAGTGCCAGACCAGCACATAGTTGTTGGTCCAGACGTGCTCTCTGCGTTCAGTCGACCAGTGCAGGCTGGGATTACCGTAGTACATCCAGATTGTGGTGTCCGCGTCGTGGCGCAGCACGGGGATCCGGACCCATGCGGCGAGCGCGCCGACCGCGCTCCAATACCCCTCGACTTCGTGGTCGAGTTGTTCGAACATGTCGCCTTCGGAGAAGACGATATCGAATCCCGCGGGGTGCTCGACATGCCCGCCGTAGCCGACGTGCTTGAGCTCGTTGGTCAGCCACGTACCCATCACGCCGGTGTTGACGAGGAACGGGAAGTTCGAGAGCGTGGCGCTGACCGCGTTGCTGCTGATCGTGATCGGGATTCGGTACCGGAACCCGTGCGTCCACTCGATGTCGTTGTCCAGGATCGAGCCGGCCACGGCGTTTGACTCGCTCTGCCGTGCATTCACGACGTCGGCAACGAAGGCGATGATCGTTTCTTCGGCTTCGACGAGGAAATCGTCGACGGCCGTGATCGGCAGCGCGTTGCTCCAGCTTCCGGCCGGGACCACGATCGGGCCGTCGGGCGCCGTGTAGTCTTCCTGGTACTCGGCGGAGCCTTCGCTGTCGAGCTGCACGGTGACCGGCACGTCGGTCGTGTCCGACAGGACCGCCCAGACGAAAGCCTGTGCGGCCGTGTTGCTCTCGGCCAGCGGCGAACCGGTCAGCTCCAGATGCACGAGAACAGGCAGCGGCTGCTCGAGGCCGGGCGCCGCGAACGTGGCCGGCGCGGCCTGGTTCGAATGGCATGCGGCGATCCATTCGGGCGAGCGCGCGATATCGGAGATGCGCACCTCGTCGAGCATGCCGCCGTATTCCCCGTCGATCAGCGGCCAGTTGCTCTCGGCAATGAAGTTGGTGGTCCTGTTCACGTTTGCCGGGACGGGCACCGTACCGTCGGCCAGCCCCACGCCGTCCTTGTAGATTGCCGCGAACCCGGCATCCGTCTCCGTTGCCACCCAGTACTGCCAGACATTGGTCTGCAATTCGCAACCCTCGGTCGTTACCTCGCCGGAGCTGGCGCCGGCGAAGACCTCGAACGTGACGTTTTCGGATGTCCCGTTGCGGGCAAACAAGATGTTGTGGTCGGCCTCGCCGCGGGCCAGTTCGATGAACCTGGCCCAGTACTCGGAATCCGTGGTGGGATAGGCCCACAGCTCGAAGGTCAGGCCGCCGGTAAAATCGCTGAACCCTTCGGGCAGCGCGATGTAGTCGTCGAGCGCGTCAAAGTTGAGGCCGCCGTCGATTTTCGCGTCGACCTGGTCGGACGAGCCCATGTTGAACGTGGTGCCGTCGTAGCCGTTGCCCGTCGAATCGACCATGTCCGGCGCGCCGCCGGGCGTTTCGGCGAGATGCCATACGGCGAGGTAGTGCTCGTCCCAGACGCCCGCGACGTTCTCGGGCGAGGCGCTCACGCTGCTTTTGCCGTAGTAGAGCCAGAGCAACGTGCCCAGCCCGCCGTCCAGTTCGGGGACTCGCGTCCAAGCGACGAACACGCCGCTGTTGGTCTGGTACAGCTCGATCTCGTGATCGAGCCGGTTCGTGCCCGTGTAGTCGGTCAGCAGCATATCCCAGCCTTGCGCGTGTTCGACGTGCCCGCCGCTGGCCGTGTGTTTCAGCACGTTGGTTGCGGGCGTACCGCGCGTATCGACGAGCAACGGGAAATCCTCGAGCGTGCCCACGACCGCGTGGGCCGGCACGACGATCGGCAGCCGGTAGGCATAACCGCTCTTCCACAGTCCGTCGTCGTCGCGGATCCAGCAGCTGGCGGTGTTCGCCTCGATCGTGGCGTTCTGCGGGTTGCTGATTTTCAGGAGGAAATGCTCGCCGGCGCCTTCGTAGGAGGTGTCGCCGTGCACGGAGACCACAACCGTTCCGGTCCGGACACCGGGCGGCAGCACCATTGTGCCCCAGGTTGCCGTGAAGTCGTTCATGTCGTCGGCTGAGCCGTTCTGCGTCGCATAGTTGACCGTCACGGTCTGCGCCGCGGTCGAAGACAGAAGCACCTGGAACACGGCGAAGCTTGTGCCCGAATCGCCCTCGTCCACGACGAGGTCCTCGACCCAGAGCGCGGGCACGTCGTCGTCGGTGATCTCGGCGGTCACCTCGTTCGGCCAGCCGGGCACGGCGCCGGACGACGGGTTTGCGATGTTCACGACGATCTGTTCGGCCTCGTCGTCGAGCGTGTCGTCGAGCGCGTAGAGCGTGAAGGTCGCGTTGGTCTCGCCGCTTCGGAACAGGATCGTCTGGCTCGAGTTCGTGTAGTCTTCGTCCTGCGTGGCGGAGCCCCACAGGTTCAACCACGTCGTGACCGGGTCGGTACATTGCTCGGAGAGATGCACGGTCACGGTGGCCGTACCGTTGCTTTCGGGCATGGGACTGCCGACGAGGCTGACGGTCAAGACCGGCAGGCTTTCCGGGCTGCCCAAGGGCGCGAATGTGGCGGGACTGACCTGGTTCGAGTAACAGGCGGCGATCCAGGCGCCGGACCGGGCGCGTTTGCAGACGCGGATTTCGTCCAAAGTGCCGTCGAAGCAGGTGCCCGAATCGGTTGCGTTCCCGATCCAGAACGGGTAGGTCGCATCCCGGATCTCGTCGACGGCGAACGAATTGGAGGGACTGTACGCGTCCTGCACGCCGTCGACATAGAGCCGGATCCCGCCCGTCGTCTTGGCGACGAAGGTGCCGGCCGCATGCACCCACTGCAGCTTCACGGCCGTGTTGTCGCTGCCCTCGATGTCGCCGTAGTCCAGGCCGTCGGAGAAGCGGACCGAGACGATATCCGAGCGGAGGCTCTGGGCGCCGCTGTCGTCGCGCCAGAGGGCAAGCGGCGTGTCGATGCCGAGCGAGTCCTTTGCGGCCACGCACATGTCGTTCCCGTCGGTGTCCGGCTGGAACCAGGCGGAGACCGTCAGTGTCGTGGTGCCGCCGACCGGCAGCCCGGGGACCGCGACGTAGTCGTCCAGCCCGTCGAGATGCAGGCCCTGGCCTATTTGTGCGGGGCCCAATACGGCGGTGCTCATGGCGCCCAGACAGGCACCGTCGTTCGTGCCGCCCGCCGAATTGAGCATTTGCGGGCTCGGATCGGCCGGACTCTCGTTCATGTGCCACACGCCGTGGTAGTCGGCCCAGAGGCTCGAGAGGTTCTCCATCGTGGAATCCACCCAAGGACTGCCGTAGAACATCCAGATCGTGGTGTCCGCGTCGTGCCGCAGCTCGGGGACCCGGACCCAGCCGACGTAGGCGCCGCTGTTCGTGATGTACAACTCGTGTTCGTAGTCGAGCAGGTTCTCGCCGGTCGCGTCCGCGAAAAGAATGTCCCAGCCCTGCGGATGGCACACGCGCCCGCCGGACTCGACATGTTTGAGTTCGTTCGTCACGGTCGTACCGGCGCTGCTGATCAGCAGCGGGAAGTTCGTGAGCGTGGCGCTGACCGCGTTGCTGCTGATCGTGATCGGGAGCCGGTGTTGGAAGCCCGGCGCCCAGTTCACATCGTCGTCGACGATGGTGCAGGTCGCCCAGGCGTTCGAGATCAGGGAGAATTCCGGCTCGGACAGGTAGAGGGAGAGCCATTCGTACGGCCGTTCGCCGGTCTGATCGCCGATGATCTCGACGGTGCCCGTGCCGACCGTTCCGCCGGGCGGGATCTCGATAAACGCGTTGGTCGGTACGTAGTCCGCCTCGCCGAGCGCCGTGCCGTTCAAGGTCGTGTACATCACGCTGACCGTCAGCGAGTTTTCGCACGAGAGCACCACTTCGAACGCGGCGGTCGTCGTGCCGCTGTCGCCTTCGAGTACAACGGCGTTCGAAATGCTGATCCAGGACGTTTCGTCGCCGACGATCATGCATTCGCCGCGCGAATCGTTGATCTTCGCGGCAACCGCGTTGCTGAGATACACGAAGAAATACTCCTGGGGGCCCTCGTCGATATCGTCGCCGTTGACCGTGACGGTCACGGCCGCGTTGGTCTGGCCGGCGGTGATGGTGAACATGCCGTTCGTGGCCAGGTAGTCGCTCGATGCGAAGGCGGTGTCGTTGGAGGTGTGGAAGTAGCAGCTGATGTTCGTGTAGCACGGGTTCGTGATCCACACGTCGAACACGGCGTTCGTCGTGTCCGGCGTGTCGCCTTCGGTCACGATCACGTCGGTGATCGAGAGTTCCGGGTACGGATCGGAATCGGCCAGGATCGTGCAGAACCCGGAGTTGTCGCCCGGCAGCGCGTTGAAGACATTGGTGATGAGGAGCAGGAACTCTTCGTCCATCTCGTAGATCTCGTCGCCATAGATCGGGACACTCACTGTTGTGCTGGTCTGCCCGACGGGGATCGTGCCGACGCCCGAAGTGAACAAGTAGTCCTCGCCTGCGGAGGCGGTCTTGTTCGAGGTCACGTACTGGAACGTGACGTCTTCGAGGATCGGGATGTCCACCGTGATCGTGAAGACCGCGTTGGTCGGGCCCGGGTCCGGTTCCGCGACGCTCACGCTCGAAACCATCAGGACCGGTTGCGCTTCCTCTTCGCCGGCCATCGCCGTCGTCTGCGGGCTCGCCTGGTTCGTGTAGGATAGCGCGATCCAGGCGGGGGAGCGCACCACGCTGGAGATTCGCACTTCGTCGATCGGACCGTTGAACCGCTCGATCGGCGTCGCGTCGCCGCCGCATCCGATCCAGAACGGGTTGGTGTCGTTCGGCGCGTACTCGCCGATCCCGTAGGGGCCGGCGGCCGCAAGGTTGGCATAGAAGGTCGCACTCTTGTTGCTGTAGCAAAGAACCAGATACACCCACTGTCCAAGTTGAACGTTACCTTTCGCGAGGGTGTCGCCGCCGCTGCCGTCATAGATGTTGGCTCGCCACTCGTCAGCGCTAGGAGAGCGCTCCATTGCCAGGATGTTGTACCCGTAGTGTTGGTTCTTCCTGCTGGCCAGCGCCGTACGAGTGGCGCCCGTGTCCACGTCCACCCGAGCCCAGCAGCTTGCGGTGAAGGTCGTTGGATTCAACGCGTCGTCGTACGGGACCCCGATGTTTCCTGTGGCGTTGAAAGCCTGACCGATTCCGGCAACGGCCGGTGCCGGGGTGGGTGCGCTGCCATAGGCCGAGCCGTGGTGGCCGCCCGGGCCTGAGTCGAGGTACGTGGTGCCCGAAAGCTCGCCGAGATGCCAGACGGCCTCGTACCCGTTCGTCCAGACGCTCGGCCCGTTCTCCTGGGGGACCGGCATCCCGCGCTTGCCGTAATACAGGAACAGCATGGTCGGCTTGTTTGTCAGTATGGTTGGAACCCGCACCCAGCCGGTGAACCAGCCGTTGTTCTCGTCATAGCCTTCAATTTCGTGGTCCAGCTTGTTCGTTCCGGTCCAGTCGGTCAGAAGGATATCCCAGCCGTTCGTGTGCGCGACATGCCCGCCTCTCGATACATGCTTGAGCCGGTTCGTCAGCACCGTGCCCTGGCTCGCGATCAGAAGTGGGAAGTCGGTCAGCTCTTCGGGCAACGCTAGCGGCGGCGTGTCGATGATCGTCCGGTAACGGTAGCCCGGCAGCCAGTCCGGGTGTGTGATCGCGCCGAAGTGCACGCCCTGCGCCCATGCCGCGAACGGCTTGCCGCTCGCACCGCGGGAAAGCACCATGTTCGTGTTCGCCGTGTAGCGCGACCAGCAGATGGGCATGGGGAAGTCTGTGTCGGCAATACCGTCGCAGGAGTTGTAGGCCCAGCCCATGCGGTCGTCCGTAGGCGCGTAGTCGACCGTGACGTTCATATCCGTGAAGCTCGGGTCGCCGTCCGGCTTGAACCGATAGGCCACCTGCAGATCCGGATGTGTCATCGTGTAGACATCGAAGTTGTACGTCGTTGATTCGTCGCTACCCACAGCTACCTTGTACTCCGTCGCGTTCTGGGCGACCCCGTCACCCAGCGTTACGACGCAGCCCTCCGCGGAATTGCCCGACCCCAGGTTCGTGCTGTTGCCGGTGCCCCAGACCCACGTGCGGTCACGGGCGAGTGTCGCACCGCAGGAGACCGCCGTGTACTCGCCAGTCTCGTCCACGCCCGGGCCGTAGTTGGTGCCGGACACGACCGTGCGCGTGACCGTCCATTCCGAGCCCCATTCCACGAGGAACACCGTCATGACCGCCTGCCGCAGATAGCTGACGTCCCCCGCTCGTCGCCACTGGACCTTGTTCGGGTCCGTTGGATACACACGCGTGTACACCGAAACGTTGCGGCGCGCATCCGGGATGTTCTCCCTCAACTGCGCGCCGCCACCGCGGTAGCCGCCGAACGGAACGACCTGGTCGATGTCCGTCCATGACTTGGCCGGGTTCTTGGAGCCGGACGTGGCGCCCGCCGCCATGTCCATTTCCATGATGTCCAACAGCCGGAACCCGGAGCGATCCGCGTCGCCCCAGCATTCCACTACGGTCACCACGCCTTCCCACGCCACGCCCGCTTCGTAGCGGGCCAGCCGGATTTTCGTGTCCGAACCCGAGGGGATCAACGCACCAAATCCGCCCGGTACCTGGTCGACACGGACATACGTCTTGTCGCCCTCCACGCCCGTCCCGTCACCCGCGCGCGCGCCCCGTACAAGGATGAAGTAGTCCGGCGCAAGTGGCTGGCTCAGGGATAGCGTGTAGTTCGTCGCCGTCGAGCTCCACATCGGCGTCGTGATGTAATATTCCGTGACCCGAAACGTGTCCAACGCCTCGACCGGGTAGACCAGAACCAATGCGAACAGACAGGCCAGAAACAGCCAAGGGGCAAGCCCGTGCCGTAAGACAGGCAAACGATGGGGAAAAACAACAACGTGAACAGCCCGGACAGAGCCCCGCTTCACCCTCTGCCGTAACCCGCCCCGAGTCTCTGCTCTCCCGCTCGTTCTCATGGACACGCCGTGAACTCTCCGGACCCGGCGGCAGCGCCCAGCGGCCAAGCCCACTACTGGATTCTGCTTTTCCAGACACACGCCGCCCATATACATAGATTGATATGAACGTAGCAGGTTTCCTGCCACTTGTTAAGGAAGAAGAGCCTGTCCCCGAGAAAATAACGGTCCCTTTAC
>Ga0272441_10004573_pt1 | contig 24887 bp, 22 predicted proteins | sample SSMProp6N_FD_193582 | JGI IMG/M metagenome (GOLD analysis project Ga0272441, IMG submission 193582) | Marine sediment archaeal communities from Little Sippewissett salt marsh, Falmouth, MA, United States - SSM-Prop-6N | ecosystem: Environmental > Aquatic > Marine > Wetlands > Sediment ...
TGGTGGATATAGTTCAATCGGTAGAGCGCCAGATTGTGGTTCTGGATGTTGCGGGTTCAAGTCCCGTTATCCACCCTCAAAAGCGTCCGACGGCGCTTTATACGAAGTGCGTCCGTAGCTCAGCTGGATAGAGCGCCGGACTTCGAATCCGTAGGTCGCAGGTTCGAATCCTGCCGGGCGTATTTTTTCTAGACCATGGGCCGTTAGCTCAGCTGGGAGAGCAGCAGACTCTTAATCTGCGGGTCGAAGGTTCGATCCCTTCACGGCTCACTAAGGCAGATCAAATCGAGCGGGTTGACCATCTTTTTGATTTGTGTATAATCACTGCGAGAGTGGTGAAATTGGTAGACACGCTAGATTTAGGATCTAGTGCCGTTGCGGCGTAAGGGTTCAAGTCCCTTCTCTCGCAAAGGGTTCGTGACTTTGCGTTGCCGATCCACCATGTGGACAATTATGCGAGAGTAGCTCAGTGGTAGAGCTCCACCTTGCCAAGGTGGATGTCGCGGGTTCAAATCCCGTCTCTCGCTCTCCAAGGCGATCCTGGTGCAAACTCGGATCGCCTTTTTTTTCTTCCCTGAGTGGTGTGAGCCCTGGGCAGCGTTACTGTAGAATGCAGCCGGTCGCTGCAGGTTCCCTTGGACGAATAATTCGTGTATATTTTAACAGTTGCAATAAACATGCATCGTTAATGCATAACAAGAGGCCCTTTCAAAATCACTATTTTGCTGGCGCCTCAAAAAATATTCCGTGAAGCGAAGAGGTATTTTGATGGTAAAGCAGAAAGATATTCAGGATCTTGAAAAGTCTTCCGTCAAGCTGACGGTGACAGTCGACGGGACTGAAGCACAGAAGAAATATGATGAGTTACTGAAGAAATATTCGAAATCCGCCCATATAAAGGGTTTCCGGAAGGGCAAGGTACCGGCGGCCGTTCTTGAACAGAAGTACGGTGAAGGGATCCTGCAGGAAGCAACCATTGAGATCATCGATGAGAGTCTTAAGGAGGCCATCGAAGATATTGAAAAGAAGCCGCTTCCCTATGCGCAGCCTTCGCTCGATGATGAAGAGAACACCAATCTCGAACTTGGCAAAGATTTTACCTATTCCGTGATTTACGATGTATTTCCCGAATTCGAAGTGGGAGAATACAAGGGACTGGAGATCGAAGTCCCGGAAGTGAAGGTGACCAAGAAGGATGAAGAGCGCGAACTGAAGAACATCCAGGACCAGAATGCGATGGTGGTGGAGAAAAAGGACGGCGTCGTCGAGAAAGACGACATCGTGACCATCGACTATGCCGAGCTCGATGAAAACGACGCTGAAAAAGAGGGGACCTCCAGAAGCGGCTTCGTCTTTACCGTCGGGAGCGGCTACAATATTTTCAAGCTCGACGACGATATTCTCGGAATGCAGAAGGAAGAGGAGAAAATCATCGAGAAGGAATTCCCGGAGGATTTCGAACACGAAGAGTACGCCGGTAAGAAGGCCCGGATAAAGGTAGCGGTGAAGACCATCAAGCAGAAGGACATTCCCGCTCTCGACGACGAGCTCGCTCAGGATGTGAGCGACAAGTATGAGACCCTCGACGACCTCAGGAAGGACCTCCGCAGCAGCCTCGATGAATCTTTGACGAACAAGCTCCGTGAAACGAAGATAGAGAAACTGTTCGATCAGATAATCGAACAGACTGCCATCGATCTGCCGGAATCGATGATCGAAGCCGAACTCGAGAATTCGTGGAGGAATTTCATCTCCCAGTCCCGTATCGGTGAGGAACAGGTCCTGCAGATCCTTGCGACCCAGGGGAAAGGCAAACAGGACATGTTCACCGAGTGGCGGCAGAATGCCGAGCGCAGTCTGAAGTTCCAGCTCCTGGTCGAAAAAATTCGCGAGATGGAAAAGATCGAAGCCACGGAAGATGAAGTATATGAAGAGCTGAAGACCCAGGCCGAGCGCGCCAATCAGGACTATGAGACAGTCAAGGAGCAGTATGAAAAAAACAATCTCCTCGACTACGTGAAAACCGACGTTCAGAACAGAAAACTCTTCGATTTTATGCTCGAACAGTCGAAAATAAAGAAGGGCAAGAAACTCGACTACCTGGACTTTATGCAGAATAATAATTAGTTTAAAGGAAGAGTAAATTTAACGAGGTTACTATTTTATGAATGAACAGATGAACACCCTGGTTCCGATAGTTGTAGAACAGACAGGCGTGGGTGAACGGTCGTATGACATCTATTCGAGACTGCTCAAGGACCGGATTGTATTTATCGACGGTGAGATAAACGATCTGACCGCCGATCTCGTTGTTGCACAGCTGCTCTTTCTTGAATCTGTGGATCCTGAACGGGACATTAGCGTTTATATCAATTCACCCGGCGGAAGCGTCACCGCGGGACTGGCGATTTACGACACGATTCAGTATATAAAGCCTGATGTACAGACCATCGCTATGGGACAGGCGGCTTCAATGGGCGCCCTTCTGCTCGCCTGCGGCACCGCCGGCAAGCGGTTTGCCCTGCCGAGCGCCCGCATTCTCCTGCATCAGCCCTGGGGCGGCGCTCAGGGACAGGCGGTCGATATCGGAATTCGCGCCAAGGAGATTCTCCGGCTCAAACAGCTTATCATCGAGTATCTGGCCCTGCACACCGATAAGCCGGAAAAGACGATTGCCAAGGACACCGAACGGGATTATTACATGTCCTCAACGGAGGCTGTCGATTACGGTATCGTCGACAACGTATTAGTGAGGGTAAAGAATGTCAAAGACCAGAAATGACGGTATGAAGATATGTTCATTCTGCGGCAAGAGTGCCGACCATGCCCGCAGACTGATTGCCGGACCCGGCGTCTATATCTGTGATGAATGTGTTCACGTATGCAAACGCATTCTCGATGAGGAAGAACAGGTAGCGGCCACCGAGTTCATGGAGGACGTCCCCACTCCGGTGGAGATTAAGCAGTATCTCGATGAGTATGTTGTCGGACAGGACGCGGCCAAGAAGGTCCTGTCTGTCGCAGTGTACAATCATTACAAACGTATAGGTCACAAAGACCGTCTGGACGACGGTGTAGAGCTCGACAAATCAAACGTCCTCATAACCGGTCCCACCGGAACCGGGAAGACCCTGCTGGCAAAGACCCTCGCACGCAAGCTGAAGGTCCCCTTCGCAATTGCGGACGCCACCACCCTGACCGAAGCCGGCTATGTCGGCGAAGATGTCGAAAATATTCTCCTGAAGCTCATTCAGGCCGCGGGGAACAACATCGCCGCCGCCGAACGGGGTATTATCTACATCGACGAGATTGACAAGATCGCCCGTAAATCTGAAAACGTCTCCATTACCCGGGACGTATCCGGCGAAGGGGTGCAGCAGGCCCTTCTGAAGATCATCGAAGGCACGATCGCCTCCGTTCCTCCTCAGGGCGGCCGCAAGCATCCCAACCAGGAGATGATCCGGATCGATACCTCCAACATCCTCTTCGTAGTCGGCGGGGCCTTCGTTGGCCTCGATCGGATAATCGAAGAGCGGGTGAGCCTGCATCCCATGGGATTCGGAGCGGATGTCCGGTCTTCCAAGGAAAAGGACCTGGTGGAACTGTACAAGCACATGCATCCGGACGACCTGGTAAAATTCGGCCTCATCCCTGAGTTTATCGGCCGGCTGCCGATCCACGTCACTCTCAACGAACTCTCGAAGGAAGATCTGAAGCGGATCATTACCGAGCCGAAGAACTCGGTAATACGTCAGTACCAGAGCTCCCTGAAGATCGACGGAATCGATCTCGTCTTCGAGGATGAGGCCGTCGAAGCCATAGCCGAGAAGGCCATAGAGAGAAAGACCGGCGCCCGGGGACTGCGTTCCATCGTGGAAGCCATAATGATAGACATCATGTTCGAGCTGCCCTCCATTGAAGGGGAAAAGCAGGTGGTAGTGAACCGTGACGTCATCGTAAATTCGACCAAACCGGAGATCCAATACAAAAAGAAAAGCGCATGAAAATCCCAGCACTGACCAAAGGCGCTAAAAAGTCGCTCCCTCTGGTACCTCTGAGGGAGCTTGTTGTATTCCCCCACATGGTAATTCCCTTCTTCGCCGGTAACGCCGAATCGATCAGAGCGATCGAGGAGAGTATGACCGGCGACCGCCTTGTATTTCTTGTTTGTCAGAAAAACGACGCCGAATCGCCGGGCAGGGAAGATATCTATCAGTCGGGCACGGTCAGTAAAGTCCTCCAGATGCTGAAACTTCCGGATGGTACTATCCGGGTGCTGGCCGAAGGACGCCAGCGGGGCATCATCAAGAGATACGAGGAGAAGGACCAGATGCGGCGGGTACTGGTCCATCCCCTCGAAGACTCCCGAAGCCATGACAGTGATCTCGAACCTCTCATCACGACAGTCGTTCAGGCCTTCGAAAAATATGCAAAGCTGCAGAAGAAGGTCCCCCAGGAAATCATCGAGACCATTCAGAAGACTGAATTGCCCGACAAACTGGTAGACCTGGTATGCGCCAACACGACCCTCGCATCGGAGAAGAAAGTTGAAGTTCTCTCGATTGTAAACACACGCGAACGTCTCGAGACCCTCGCAGTGATCCTTGAAGCTGAGAACGAAGTTATATCCCTTCAGAATAAGATCAACGTCAGGGTAAAGAAGAAGCTGGAACGCAATCAGAAGGAATACTACCTGAACGAGCAGATCCGTCAGATCAACAAGGAGCTCGGACGGGATGAAGACGATGCAAGCGGTGCCAATGAGCTGCGGGAGAGGATCAAGGCCAAGAACCCGCCGGCTGAAATAATGGAGAAGACGGAGAAGGAAGCTTCCCGGCTCTCCAAGCTGCAGCCGATGTCGCCCGAATCGGGAGTCCTCCGCACGTATCTGGAGTGGCTGGCAGACCTCCCATGGAGCAACAAGAGCGAAGACAACCGTGATATCGAACTGGCGGAGAAGATCCTCGACGAAGACCACTACAACATGAAAAAACCCAAAGAGAGGGTCCTCGACTTTCTGGCGGTACGGCAGCTGCAGAACAGGGTCAAGGGTCCGATCCTCTGTTTCGTCGGACCGCCGGGGACCGGGAAAACGAGCCTCGGCCGTTCCGTAGCCAGGGCCATCAACCGTGAGTTCATCAGGGTCTCCCTCGGCGGAGTCCGGGATGAAGCCGAGATCCGGGGACACCGGAAGACCTATGTCGGGGCCCTTCCGGGCAAGGTTATTCAATCCCTGCGCAAGGCGGGCACCATCAATCCGGTCTTCCTCCTTGATGAGATCGACAAGCTCAGCAACGACTTCCGCGGCGATCCGGCTTCGGCACTGCTGGAGGTGCTGGATCCGGAACAGAATTCGACCTTCATGGACCACTACCTCGAGGTCCCCTACGATCTGTCCCACATAATGTTCATCACCACCGCCAACTCGGTCCACTCCATTCCCCCCGCTCTCCGGGACCGGATGGAGATCATTGAAATTCCAGGTTATACGGACCTGGAAAAGGAACAGATCGCCCGGCAGTTCATCATACCCAAGCAGCTCAAGGAGAACGGCCTGGATTGGGCGGATGTACAGTTCCAGCGCCCTGCGGTACTATCCCTCATCCGCACCTACACGATGGAGTCGGGGGTCCGCAATCTCGAGCGGCAGATCGCCGGTATCATCAGAAAGATCGCCAGAGAAGCGGTAAAGGAGGGTTGCCTGCCATCCGAGGAGAATCCCAGCCCTGATTTCAAAGTGGTGATTGCCGAGAAGAGCCTCAAGAAGTACCTCGGACCGCCGGTCTTCGAGAACGATCTGGTGTACAAATCCTCCGCTTCGGGACTGGCCCATGGACTTGCCTGGACCGAACTCGGGGGAAAAATTCTTCCTGTAGAGGTGTCGCTTCTGCCGGGAGAGGGGAAGCTTATCCTCACCGGAAGCCTTGGTGACGTTATGAAGGAGAGCGCTCAGATCGCCCTGAGCTTCATCCGCAGCCACACCGAACAGTACAGTCTTTCGGAAAATTTTCAGAAAGAGACCGATATTCACATCCATGTTCCCCAGGGCGCTATTCCCAAAGACGGACCTTCCGCCGGGATAACCCTGACCGCGGCGATGCTATCCTCCCTCACTTCCAGACCGTTGAGAAAGTCAACCGCAATGACCGGTGAGATAACCCTGACCGGCAGACTCATTGCTATCGGCGGAGTCAAGGAGAAGGTGCTTGCCGCCTACCGGAACAATATCAACACGGTGATCATGCCCGAAGAAAACCGGAAAGATACGGAAGAACTGCCCAAAGAGGTCAGGAACCAGATCTCTTTCCAATTCTTCTCAACCGTATCCGAGGCTCTGGAGTTTCTTTTTCCAGAAAAAGAGATACAATAATCTTTCCCATCCTTTTTTGCTTGATTTTGACTCTATACTACCGCTATAATTGAAATGAGATTGGAACGGAGGAGGATCTCTTTGAAAAAACGGGTGCTAATACTTACGGTCTTACTTTTTCTCGTATTTTCCGGATTGCTGTTTGCGGAAGATTCTGAATACTTTGTGAAATCTGTTCCCATCACCAAGGTGTACATCCACAACCTTGGATACAGGATTGTATATCAGAAAAGCGATCTCAATTTTGGCGTGTTTTACGTTCCCAACAGATGGCTCACGATGTCGGGTTCCGGCACCGAAGCACCGAAGGCGGAACTCTTTACGGGTATAACCCCGGCCTATCCCTATTTTTCCATCTTCTGGAAGAACGGGGAATTCAGTCACATCAGGATCTATCTGCACAGGAGTCTTTCTCATATATCCTATGGAGATCTGGAAAATCCGGCTGAGTTCAACGACAAATTCGACGTGGATGCGCTGTCACTGGAATTCTAAATCGAGTTCATGAAACATATACCTCAGGAAGTCCTTGATGTTCTGCAGGAGGGGCGGAGTTATATCATCGTCGGGCACAAGGAACCGGACGGCGACTGCATCGGTTCCCAGCTCGGACTGGGCAGATTTCTCGCCCGCCGGGGCAAACAGGTCCATCTCGTTTCTCCCGGCCCCTTTCAGCGGGTGGAACTCGAACCATGGCAGGACCAGTTCGCCCCCCACATTCCCGAAGATATTGATCCGGCGACAACCACAGTCGTCGTAGTTGATTGTTCAACCCTGGAGCGGATCGGGTATCTCGCAGATGAGATCGGACCGCACAAGCTTAAAACCGTCGTCATCGACCATCATTCTTCCGGAACACCCTTCGGAGATATCCGGCACATCGATTCATCCGCACCTTCGGTAACCATAATGATCCTGGACCTCATCGAGGAACTCGGGGACGAACCGACCCGGGAAGAAGCCGGAATACTCCTGTTCGGGCTTGCAACCGACACCGGTTTTTTCCGACACCTCGAAGCGGACAATCAGGACGTTTTCGGGGCCATCGGCCGTCTGACCGCTTACGGGGCCAGTCCCAAGGAGATCTACCAGCGTATGTACGGAGGCCGATCACTCGCTTCCAAACGGCTCCTGGGGGTTCTCCTCGAGCGAACCCGCTCCTATTGCGACGGCAAACTGATTATCACCTATGAGACCCTGGACGAACTGGACCAGTTCGGCATCGAGAACCGTGATTCGGACACCCTCTACCAGCAGCTTCAGGGAGTTCTGGGAACCGAAACAATTGTATTCATCAGAGAGGAAAGCCCGGGAGAATGTTCCGTCGGCCTCCGGTCCAACGCGGATGTGGATGTCGGCAAAATCGCCCTCAGCTTCGGCGGCGGCGGACATGCGAAAGCCGCCGGTTTTTCCTGGAAAGGAAACTACAAAGAGAGCCTGGAAGCAGTTCTTCCCGCCATTATTCAGGCTGTTCGGGACGCGACCCGCGCTGACTGCGGGAATATCCCCGAGTAGGCATATTTTTTTCAGAATCCACCACTCCCGCTGGTAGTCATTCATCCTTGTAATCGAATGTAAAAAGAGGATCTCCTGTCCCCGGAAACCCTTCCTTTTTCTCACGCCTCTCGGCATGGATCCTGCATATTCTCTTTCACCATTTATTCGGAGGAAAGAGATGAAGAGCAGTCCGCTGACATACAGAGTATTGACCTGCCAGAAGACCGGTGAGGGAAAGCAAGCACTCGAAAGAGAGATCGCCCTGGCCTCCTACACATACATTCAGAATAACAGGACGCTTTCCGAGGACGAGGCAGGAGACTTTTTCTGCTGCTGCTATCCCAAGCTGACAGGACTCATAGACAACTTTACCTATCAGGGCAGACCCTTTGAGGCCTACCTTTATATCAGCCTCCGCTGGCATCTTCTGCACTACAAGCGCAGGATCAACACTCAGAAACTCACCCGCACCGTCTTCTCCATCAGCTCATTCTGGGAGGTAGCCCAATATCAGCCTGAGTGCTGCGCCGAACAGCCGGAGGAGACCGATGCCGGTCATATCCAGCTCAGTACCACTTCGAGGAAGAGGATGGTTTATCTTGCCCTCCGGGAGTCCGAGTATCTCACCCATGCCATGGTAGAGGAGATCGTTGCGATCACGAATATAGACCGCCGGTGGTTTCTCAATTGCGTCATGGCATTGAAGTCCAGACTCGAACGGCGTCGATCCCGGCTCGAGGCCGCCAGGCGATACCGCAACCGCTACTTTTTCCACTATCATGTGCTTCAGATTCAGCTTCAGCAATGCTCCGACCCGGAGAAGCGCAGAACCCTGCAATCTGAACTCCTTAAGACCAGGGAGAAGCTCGACCGCTCCACCGCCAGGGTACAGCGGCTCCATGTACACCCCACCAACCGCGAGATCTCGGAAGTGCTGAACATTCCCAAGGGAACCATCGACTCCGGCATCTACTACTTCCGCAACTCATATGCGCCCCGGAACAGCAGCAGGCAGAAGGATGAAGCTGCCTGACGGTGGACTCGATCACCTAATTTAACTATGCTACGGTTTATGGAAATACTGATCGCAACCGAGAACCGGCACAAGGTGGAAGAACTCACCGCCATCTTCAGAGGTCACGAACTGTTGACTCCCGGTGACGCGGGAATAGATTACAGCCATGAAGAGACGGGATCTACATTCCTGGAAAACTCGATGGGCAAGGCGCGGAGTCTGTTCGCTCTGGCCGGAGGCCGGGCGGTAGTGGCCGATGATTCCGGTCTGGTGGTCCCTGCTCTCAACGGCGAACCGGGCATTTACAGCGCCCGCTACGGGTCCGGACCGGCAGGCAGGAAGCTGGATACTCCGCAGCGGAATGAATTCCTGCTGTACCGCATGAAGGGAATTGCCGACCGCAGGGCCTTTTTCGTCTGCTCCATGGTTATGATCCTGTCGGACTACCGCTTCTTCGTCAGTCAGGAGACGCTGGCCGGAGAGATCGCCCATGGACCGAGCGGAACCAACGGATTCGGTTATGATCCCCTTTTTTTCCTGAGTGAATACGGGAAGACCGTCGCAGAGCTGCCAGAGGAGCTGAAGAACCGCATCAGCCACCGGGGACTCGCGGCGCGCCGGATAGAAGCAATACTCGAAACACTGCAGTAGGAGAAGTACAGATGGAAAACATGGACACGAGTAAAATACCGGAACGAAGCGAAATCCCGGATGAGTATAAATGGGACCTGTCTCAGCTCAGCCGGTCCGATGATAGGTGGGAGCAGGACCTCCTGAAGCTGGAGAAGAGGATCGCCCTCTTCGAGCAGTATCAGGGGACCCTCGGCAGATCATCCGGACATCTGAAGGAGTGTCTCGATTCCCTGAAGGAGACCGAGATGCTGGATGAACGCCTGGGATACTATGCACACCTGCGTACCGCCGAGGATGTAGGCAGCAGTACCCATCAGGACCGTTTCGCCCGTTACATGCGGATAGCTACCCAAATGGCAGCAGCTACGAGTTTCATCGTTCCGGAGCTGCAGTCGATACCGGAGCAGGAGATGGACAAGTTCCTGCAGACCCCTGAAATGAAAGAGTACACCATCATGCTCAGGAAGATACTGCGGTTCAAACCTCATGTACTCAGCCCTGCAGAGGAGAAGCTTCTGGCAATGCAGAGCGAGGCCAAACAGGCCCCCCGGAAAGCATTCTCAGCCCTCACCAATGTCGACTTCGACTTCGGCTCCATCGATACACCCGAAGGTTCCAAACCATTGAGCCAATCAACTTTCAGCTCCTTTCTGATTCATCCGGAGCGCGGCGTACGGCAGCGGGCCTACGAACGGTTCTACGAAGTCTACCGGGGACATCAGCACGCTCTCTCCGCCCTGTATGAGGGCAGCGTCCAGCAGGACATATACAGCGCCAGGATACGCGGTTATGAAAGTACGCGCCAGATGGCCCTCTTCCCCGACAAGGTGCCCGAGGAAGTGTACGACAATCTGATCCAGGTGGTCCATGAATATCTTCCCGTCCTGCACCGTTATTACGACATTCGCAGAAAAGCCCTTGGCCTTGATACCCTGGCCCACTGGGATGTGTACGTTCCGGTGGTTTCCGAGATAAAAACCCGCACTTCCTATGAGGAAGCCGTAGACATCATCACCGATGCTTTGCAGCCTCTCGGCGAAGAGTACTGCTCCACCCTCCGATCGGGACTGCTCGGAAACTGGGTCGACCGGTACGAGAACCGCGGCAAACGGTCCGGCGCGTTCTCGGCCGGAAGTTATTCCGGAGAACCTTACATCCTCATGAATTACAAGGAGGATGTGCTGCGGGATGTATTCACCCTGGCCCACGAAGGCGGCCACTCCATGCACAGCTGGTACAGCGTCCGCAACAATCCTTTCCAGCACTACAACTACACCATCTTCGAGGCGGAAGTCGCCTCAACCTTCAACGAACAGCTGCTGGCGCGCAAACTCCTGGCTGAGTCCCGGGAAGCGCGGATGAAGACCTACATCATCAACAAGCTGGTTGACGATTTCGTGGCGACGGTTTTCCGTCAGACTATGTTCGCGGAGTTCGAGTACCGTGCTCACGATATGGTGGAAAAAGGCGTTCCACTGACACTCGATTCGATCACTTCGGCGTATCGGGGTTTACTGGAAAAGTACTTCGGCCCCGGCGTGCACCTTCCGGACACTGCCGGGATTGAGTGTCTGCGGATTCCTCATTTCTACAGCGCATTCTACGTGTACAAGTACGCAACCGGTCTTTCAGCCGCCGTGACCCTCTCCCGTAAGGTCGTCGAAGGAGGCGATGCCGACCGCGAGGCGTATCTCTCCTTCCTGAAATCCGGCGGGAGCCGGTATCCTCTGGAGTCCCTGCAGATGGCGGGGGTCGACATGGCTTCTCCCGAACCTGTCAGAACGGCTATGGAGGTCTTTTCCGAATATCTGGACCAGCTGGAGGATGGGCTGCAGAAATAGGACGGCGTGGAACGGCATCGAGGTGCCGGCTCTATCGCCGGCGCACACACTCATTCGTCCCGATACCTGCCGCAGCTGAAGATCACTCCGGATCATTTTGGCCCGCTCAAGCTCATTCGTCCTGAGGGACCTCGTCTTCATCTTCGAACTCTGAAAACAGATACATGAGGTGGTCTCTGGGGGTATTCGCTGTTTCCGCAAGATCCAGCATCTGCCGGGCGAGAAGAGCCGTCTCCTCCGACGAACGCGAGGCGAAAGCCTCTATACCGACCCTGCTTGCTGTTGTATCGAAGCGGTGCTTCATCATGTTCGCACTTATGAAGATCGGAACCCAGCGGTACATCTCGAGGGATGATGGAACCGGCGCGTATCCGGAAGCTTTCAGCGCTGCAAGGGATTCCCGTATCCCCTTGATCATCAGCTTCAGCAGATCGCCGCGGACATAGAGGGTGTCGAGTGAACCGCCTGCCATGCTGACCGCTGCGATAATCGGCAGCCTGACTGCTGCCTGGCTCAAAAAGACCGATTGCATGCGGTCACTGCGGTAAACCGGCAGAGATGCAGCACGGAACAATTCCCCGACCTTCCCGAAGAGCTGCTCCGATTCCGGGCTCACATCTTCCGGCCGGAGCCATCCAAGGGTGATGCCCCAGTTCTCCCCGCTCTCCGCCCCCCGGTCAACGTATTCGATTATACCCTCTTCATCACCGACTGCCGTACTGCCCGGAAACGCAAAGAAGGTCCGGCCGGCCCCGAGCTTCACTGCCCAATCACCGACTCCTGTTCCATAACTGCCGGCAAAGACAACCGGGACTGGTGAGGGACAGCTCTCCAGCTGCGGCAGCAGAGAATCTGTCTGATATGCCTTCACGGCGATGAGGACGAGATCCCAGGCCGGTTTGGAGGCTATCTCATGCTCCAGGCGGTTCGAATCGATCACCTGTACGGGGATGGAAGATACAGTCCCCGAGTACGCCTCCCGCATGCGGAAACCGCCCGCATTGAGCTCTTCAAGTCTCCGTCCCCTCGCTGCAACGCTCACTTCCGCGCCTCCCTGATAAAAGCGCAGGGCCATATATCCGGCTATTCCGCCGGCGCCGACAATCAGTACTTTCATTTTTCTTCTCCATCAAGATATTCGGCTATTACCATCCAGTCCTCCAGCTTGTCATTCAGATTCCGGTGCGTTCTGGTCGGAATGGGACTCGTGGAAGGAAGCCTGAGGAATCGGCAACTCCGTTCGATACCTTCTGCATTCCGCTGCCGGATACCGCTCCGGAAGGCCTGCTCGGCTTTCCTCCCGTTGAAGACCACCAGGCGCAGACCCGGATAGCGCCTGATAAAACCGTCTATATCGTTGAACACCTCTTCCTCGATAGCCTGGTCCAGGCTTCCGTCCCGTCTGCAATGGGATATTGCATCCCAGAGTGCGATTCCGGATGATTTCAATGCTTCAATTCTCGCCGGATACTCCTCCGGAAGCGGCCTTCCAAGTATGCGGAAGACAATTTCCCAGAAGTGATTGCGCGGATGTCCATAATACTGCTGTTTTTCGAGTGACCGAACGCTCGGCATACTGCCGATTATCAGTACCTTCGGATCCTTTCCGGCTACAGGCGGAAAACCGTAGATTCTCTCTTCCACGCTCACAGGATACCACATGCAACGGAGCTTTTGCACTACTTCCGGGGAACAGCGCAAAGCTTCGGGACAACTTGCAGTCCAGCCGAAAAGGGAATAGATTAATCGGAGAACAGCATCTCACAGGAGGGCGCCGATGGGGGCGGAAACATCAGTAAAAATTCTGCTTTTCTCAGATCGTACCGAAGTTATCAGGCATCAGGTGTGGGATGATTTCCGGCAGGATCCCCGTTTCTCACTTTCATCTGTACAGAACCAGGAGGAATTCGACGCCGCCATGGAGAAGGCCGACTGCGAACTACTTCTGATCGATGAGGCTTCTTTTTCCCGGAATCTTCACCCGTTTCTCATGAATTCCAGACAAGCTCTCAGATATCCGATAGTCGTCCTCACCAGTGAAACCAGGCCGCAAAAGGTGACGGTTCTTCTTGATTCCGGGGCCATGGATTGCGTACCTATCGACGAACAGTCCCTTTCGCTCCTGCCTGTGACGATTCAGCGGGTGCTCCGGGACTGGACTGTTTTTAAAACCACCAAAAACATGCCTGATTCCGGTTACCAGACGAACGACAAACAGCGCCAGTTGAACAAACTCGAATCCCTCGGCCGACTGGCCGGCGGGGTGGCCCATGATTTCAACAATATCCTCATGGTCATCAACGGCTTCGCCACTCTCCTGGAAAAAAGGATGGACCCCGGCAGTGAGGACTTCGCCTTTCTGGTGGAGATAAAGAAAGCCGGACAGAAAGCAGCCGAACTCACGAGACAGCTGCTGGCCTTCAGCCGCAAGCAGCCGATGACGATTGAAACCACGGACCTCAACAGCATCATCCGCGATGCGGTCAGACTCCTGGACCGGATAATTGGTGAAAACATTACGCTGAAGATGCAGCTCGACCCCAGCCTGCATCTCATCAGATGCGACATCTCCCAGATCGATCAGATCATCATCAATCTGGCTACAAATGCCAGAGACGCCATGCCCGACGGCGGAACGCTTCTCTTCGAAACCCGCAACTTTGGCATAGACGAGGTGCGAAAGTGCCCCTATCAGGTTATGAATCCGGCTGAGTACGTCCTTCTGCATGTGAAGGATACGGGACTTGGTATGGACAGGGAAACCCGGCAGTTCATTTTCGAACCTTTCTATACAACCAAAACCGGCGCAAAGGGTACGGGCCTCGGACTCGCTACGGTCTACGGCACGATAAAACAGCTCGAAGGATACATCTTCTGTGAAAGTCAGCCCGGCGAAGGAACCGATTTCTTCATTTTTTTCCCTCTCTCTGAAGAACAGGGATCAGTCACCGCCGAAGAGATGCAGTTCGCCCCCGATTCATTCCACGGCACCGAGACCATCCTGCTGACTGAAGACGAGGATACGGTCCGCAGTGTTATCAAGCAGAACCTGGAAGGATATGGGTACACGATCCTGGAAGCGCGGAATTCAGCGGAGGCGCTCGAACTCATACGGTCCGGCAGGCATGGAATCGACCTCCTGATAACGGACGTGCTCATGCCCGGGAAAAGCGGGGTTGAACTGGCCTTCGAAGTCAATTCTCTCATTCCCGGCCTGCGAATCCTTTTCATATCCGGGTACAATGAAGACTCATTCGATAAGCTGAAAGACCTGCCCGCCCGCTGGAAGCTGATTCAGAAGCCTATCAAGAATGAGTATCTCATTTTTATTATCAGAAGTCTGCTTGAATCGTGAAAATTCCTGGATGCGGGGCGTGTTTCAGGCTGATCAGCTGGAGCGCGCCGCGTTCAGACCGTGCCCCGTATACAGATCGTGCCCCGCTCACACGGCCGCTTTTCATCATAGATTTATTCCCGAAAATGTGAACCGCTACTCCAGATACAGTGTTTTTCCCATTCTTTGGATTTCATTTTGAAATTCTACCGGCAGCCCCGTATCCGTAATAATGATGTCGAAATCCTCGAGGTCCGAAAAATGTCCGGTCTGGATCTCTCCGAATTTGGAGGAATCGGCAACCAGTATCCGGGTCAGACTTGATTCGAGAACCGTACGCTTCGTAGCGGTCTCAAAAAAGTTTGAACAGGTAATTCCCAGTTTCATACTGATACCGCTCGCGGTAATGAAGGCTTTCCGGGCCCTGTTGCGGCGGATGATGTCCAATCCGTCGGGATCTTCGAATACCATTGAACCTTCATGATACATACCGCCGGTGAGGATCAGACAGCAGTTGGGCCTCGTACTGATGATCCTGGCTATATTCAGGGCATAGCACATCACCGTTAGGTGCGGTCCCGTCGGCAGGTTCCTGGCCACCAATTCACCCGTGGACCCTGCATCGATGATGATAATGTCGTCCGCTTCGACCAGGCTGGCAGCTCTTTTGGCGATTCGCTGCTTCTCATCGGCCATGTGAAGCCTGGCCCGGTGTATAAGATAATGGTTTGTGTGTGAGCTTCCCTGGTACAGAACACCGCCGTGTATTATCTTGATCGGTTCCTGTTCGGCAATCAGATCGAGGTCCCGGCGAATTGTCATGTGCGATACGGAACAGTATTCCGCAAGCTCCTGGATAGTAGCCGAACTGTGGGACTGAAGATAGTCAAGTACATAATTGCGCCGCTGAGAGCTTTTCATTGCTCCATTATAACCCGGATTTACGTATAAGGAAACATCTTTGATAATATTTTAACAGCATGGTGTGAAATAAATAGATATCCCGAACATCTATCTGATATTTTTGAAAGTTTTCCTTGACCGATTAAAAATACTGTTCTAATATTAACACAACTTGGTACAAAAATAACACAATAGAGCGAACCATTATTTTTCCCGATGAACGGGAGGAATACATTATAAGGAGGAGCTATGAGAAAAGCAGTTGTAGTTAGCTTGATCGTTTTCATGCTTCTTCCTTTCGCCCTTTTTGCCGGCGGGCAGGGAGAGGCTGAAGGAGGAGATGAATACGAAATCGTAACGGTGGTCAAGATTACAGGTATCCCCTGGTTCAACCGTCTTGAAGAAGGCGTCGTTGAAGCGGGAAAGGACCTCGGTGTGAATGCATACCAGATCGGTCCGTCAGATGCCGATCCTGCCCAGCAGGTGAAGATGGTCGAAGACCTCATCAGCAAGGGCGTGGACGCAATTTGTATCACCCCCAACGATGCAACCGCACTTGAACCGGTGTTTCAGAAAGCACGGGACAACGGTATTCTGATTCTTACCCATGAATCACCCGACCAGGCCGGAAAAGATGTCGACATCGAACTGATCGACAATATTGAATTCGGCCGTCACACCTGGGACAAGCTGGTTGAGAACATGGGACCGGAAGGCGAATATGCACTGTTCGTCGGCAGTCTGACCGTTCCTTTGCACAACCTCTGGGCCGATGAGGGCATCAAGTACGCCGAAGAGAAATACCCCGGACTGAAACTCGTTACCAGCAGAATTCCCTGCGGTGAAGACCAGGAGCTTTCCAAGCAGAAAACTCTGGAACTGCTCAAAACCTACCCCGACCTGAAGGGTATTGTGGGATTTGGAAGTCTCGGACCTCCGGGAGCCGCTCAGGCCCTCAAGGAGAAGGGACTTGCCGGTAAGGTTGCCGTTGTCGGTACCGTTATTCCCGGCCACGCCGCTCCCTACCTGAAGGACGGTTCCATGAGCCATGGCGTTCTCTGGGACCCCAAGGATGCCGGATACTCCCTCACCTATGTTGCCAAATACCTCCTGGACGGCGGTAAACTGGCGGACCTCAAAGAGATCCCCGGTATTGGCGATATAGTGATCGACGGCGACGTTATCAAGGTCGATGCGATGGCCGATATCACCAAGGAAAATGTCGACAGCTTCGGTTTTTAATAGAGTTATTTAAGACACATGATACCGGCGCCGGTGTATTACCGGCGCCGGTTCTATATAATAAGAAACGGGGAACAATGGAAACACTTTTTCTATCAATGAAGAATATCACCAAACTGTATACCGGAGTCAGGGCCCTCGACGGCGTAGATTTCACCATTGCCCGGGGCGAAATACACTGTCTCGCAGGATCCAACGGCTCGGGTAAATCAACCCTGGTAAAGATAATATCCGGCGTCATCGAACCCGAACAGGGAGCCGAAATCATCATCAACGGTGAACGGTATGAACATTCAAGTTCTATGGACGCCATCCGCCAGGGCATCGAGGTCATCTATCAGGACCTCTCTCTTTTTCCGAACCTGACAGTAGCTGAGAACATTGCATTAAGTGAAAACATTGCCAGAGGGAATAAAACCATTAACTGGAAAACATCCAGAGAAATAGCGACACGTGCGATGGAACGCATCGGTGTGTCTATTCCTCTCGATGCCAAGGTTGAAGAACTCTCCATGGCAGACCAGCAGCTGGTTGCCATTTGCAGGGCACTCACCGGGGAGGTCAGGCTTCTCATCATGGACGAACCGACAACCGCCCTCACGAAGAAGGAGATCAATGCCCTCCTGAAGGTAGTCATTGACCTGAAGGATAAGGGGATCGCTACCCTTTTCATTAGTCATAAGCTGAACGAGGTGATGGAGATCGCCGAACGCATTACCGTTCTTCGCGACGGGAAGCTGATCGGTACCTACAAGTGCAGCGAAATGGACGACAAGAAGCTCGAATACCTGATGACCGGCGAGACATCGGTCTACGAGCCGTATCACTTCAAACCGGACAAGGAGGAGACCCCCCTGCTCCGTGTTTGCAGTCTCTCAAAATCCAATAATTTCAAGGGCATCAACCTGGATATCTATCCGGGAGAGATCGTGGGTATTACCGGACTGCTCGGTTCAGGCAGGACGGAGTTCGCGCTCTCCCTCTTCGGCCTCAATCCCGCTGATTCGGGAACAATCGAGATCGAGGGGAAAAAGGTTTCCATACATTCGATCGAACGGGCCAAGCGGTACGGTATTGCGTATGTTCCGGAGAACCGGCTGAAGCAGGGACTGGTGATGGACCAGTCGGTGGGGCGCAACCTGGTATCGACGACCATCGATCGGCTGACTGGAAAGGGAGGGCTCATCGATGCGGAGAAAATGAATACCGCGATTCAGACCTGGGTCGACTCACTTCGGATCAAGATCCCCTCGGTGGACTCCCCTGTAAAAACCCTCTCCGGAGGCAACCAGCAGCGGATCGTCCTCGGCAAATGGATTGCCACACAACCGAAGCTTTTCATCCTGGACAATCCAACCGTCGGAATCGATGTCTCCGCGAAGAGCAGTATCCACAAAACCATCAAAAAACTGGCGCAGGAGGGCATGGGAATAATCATCATTTCGGACGAAGTGTGTGAAGTACTGTGCAACTGCTCCCGGGTTCTGGTCATGCACAAGGGAAGAATGATCGGCGAGTTCGATTCGCTCACCGCCACCGAGGATGAGATCCAGAACTTCATCGAATCACAGCAGATATAGGAAGTAGGTCATGAAACGATTCCTGAAAACACATGAGTTTTACGTACTGGTGGTCATTGTTGTCCTGTCGATCGCCATCACCATAATCAACCCCAATTTTTTCACCCTCGAGAACGGTCTTGACCTCCTGAAGAGTTACTCCTTCATGGGTATTCTGGCTATCGGCATTCTCTTCGTTCTGATATCCGGCGGCATCGACATATCATTCGCCGCTACCGCCACGATCGCTGAGTATATCATGGCTGTAGTGAGCATCGAGCTCGGGGGCAACATGTTCACTGCAATTCTGTTAGCCTCAGTTGTGGGCATACTGCTCGGCGCCTTCAACGGCTTTCTCATCGCCAAGTACCGTATTCCCCCCATTATCGCAACCATCGCCACCATGAATTTCTATTATGGAATGCTGACCGTCGTCACCGGAGGGAAATGGATCTACGCCCTTCCCGAATGGTTCCGCAACTTCGCCGATATACGCATCTTCACCCTGACATCAAAATGCGGAACCCCCTACGGCCTGTCGGTGATCACCCTGTTCTGGGTTGTCATCACCGCGGCAGCATTCTATATCCTCCGCTCGACGATGCTGGGCCGCGGGATCTACGCTGTGGGCGGCGATATAAACTCCGCCGAACGGGTGGGCTTTCCGGTCCGGAAGCTGCAGGTGTTCGTCTATGCCTTCATGGGGCTCATGGCAGGTATATCCGGCGTAATCCAGGCTCTCCTGGTCCAGACGGTCGCGCCCAATTCGATCGTCGGGAAGGAGCTCGATGTCATCGCCGCGGTCGTCCTCGGAGGCGCAAGTCTTGCCGGAGGCGTCGGGAGCGTCGGAGGGACCCTCCTCGGTGTTTTCCTCCTTGCAATCGTAAAAAACGGGATGACCCTCGTGAAAATACCCGCCGTCTGGTACGATGTCTTCATCGGCATCGTCATTCTCATCAGCGTCAGTTTCAGCTCGTGGCAGCGGCTGAAGGAACGGCAGAAGTCCAACATCGAAGTAGACGAAGCGGAGGCAGCATAATGAAAGCGCAAGTCGGTAAAAAAAATGAACTGATGGTACTGAGCATAATCATGGTGCTCACTTTTTTAATAATGACAATCCTCGATCCCGGCAAGTTCCTCAGGATTAACAATCTTCAGGGAATGGCCTTTCAGCTTCCCGAACTCGGGGTGCTCTCCATGGCGATGATGATCGTCATGCTCACCGGCGGCATCAATCTCTCGGTGATTGCCACCGCCAATATCGCCGGGATCGTCAGCGCCCTCATCCTGACCGCACCGGCCTACGCGGAAAACGGCCCTCCGGGAATCATCATTCTGATCGCGCTGATAGCCGGGCTGGCGGCAGCTGTGCTCGTCGGAGCACTGAACGGAGCACTGATTGCCTATATCGGCGTTGCTCCTATCCTGACGACACTCGGCAGCATGATCCTGGTCAACGGCCTGACCATAGTTATAACCCGCGGCTACGTAATATCCGGCTTCCCGAACGCCGTACGTTTCATCGGAAACGGCACGATTGCCGGAATCCCCTTCCCTCTCATCATTTTCGCCGTCCTCGCCGGCTTCACGGCCCTTATCCTGAACAGGACACCCACAGGATTCAATATCTACATGTACGGGTCCAACGAGACCGCCACGAAGTTCTCCGGCGGGAACAACAGACGCATCATCATGCGCACCTATCTGATATCGGGATTCCTGTCCGGATGCGCCGCCCTCATCATGATCAGCCGCTTCAATTCAGCCAAAGCAGGCTACGGAGCATCCTATCTCCTCGTAACCATTCTGGCTTCCGTTCTCGGTGGAGTGAGCAGCGAAGGCGGATTCGGCCGTATCTCGGGTCTGATCCTCGCCCTGGTCACCCTTCAGATCATCTCGAGCGGCCTGAACCTTCTGCGGGTCAGTTCCTTCATGACCATCGCTCTGTGGGGTCTCACAATGATTATCGTAATGGTGATCAACTACTACATCGACAGACGCAGGGAGCGCCTGCTGCGGGCTTCATTATAAAAAAACGGCGGTTCGATTCAGTGTGTTCCTGCACAATGTTCTGGCCGCCGGTTTGATTATTCCTTTTCCAGTATTTCCCTCACCGCTTCGACAAGCGTCTCGGGATCGACCGGTTTGGTAAAGGTAAATCGTGGAGCAAAACCTTTTATCATCTTGAGATAATACTCCCCGGACATCCTGCCCCCGCCTGAAAGGGCAATCACGTTCACTCTGGAATCGATCTGCTTGAGTTCTCTGATCGTCTCGATCCCCTCCATATCCGGCATCAGCACATCCAGGACCACCACATCCGCCGGCTGCTCTCTGTAACGGTCCAGAGCCTGGTTCCCATTCTCGGCCTCACTCACCGTGAACCCCTCCGCTTCGAACAGAAGCCGCAGCATATACCTGATCTGAACATCGTCATCAACTATCAATATCTCTGTCATACATCAACCCATTCCAATCATATACGTGACTTCAATTGTACTATATTTGAAAGCCTTGTACACCACATGCATGAAAAAAATCAGCCGTTTATGTATTGACTAAACCCTCACAATCGTGTACATTTTCGCACGATCAACTACCAGCTGCAGTGGTGGAATTGGTAGACACGCTAGCTTGAGGGGCTAGTGGGCATCGCGCTCGTGGAGGTTCAAGTCCTCTCTGCAGCAAAAATAGGAATCGCCGTTTTTCGGTGATTCCTATTTTTTTTGTAACCTGGGAGGACTTGAAACGGAGCGACGGCGCGAATACCTGGAGCGCACATCCGCATGGATGCGGATGTAGGAGCGGAGGCGGGTCGGAGGGTGACGGCACGATGCCGGCGCCCGGAGACCAAGTCCTCTCTGCAGCATAAAAAACCGGAATTGACCCGCAGGGTTGATTTCGGTTTTTTTGTAACCTGGGAGGACTTGAAACGAGATCCCCGCCGAGCGGGAGCGAGGATCAGCACCCATGGACGGGCGCGGCAGGGGATCGAGGCGGGTCGGAGGGTGACGGCACGATGCCGGCGCCCGGAGACCAAGTCCTCTCTGCAGCATAAAAGAGAGAAATTGCCGCAAAGCGGCTGTTTCTCTCTTTTTTTGTATAGACAAGAGGACTTTAAACTGAGCAACGGCGTGAATACATGGAGAGCACATCCAATTCTTGAATGTGTATAACGGCGAGCTATGGATTCTGCCTGATACTTCTTTGCCGCTGGGCTGCCAAATAGCAGAAAAAACTGTCAATGACCGCACGGCAGAAGCTATGCTAAAAAATATTTTGCACCATAAGTTGAATGCACATTCGAATATCAGATATAATGAAATGAGCATTCTAAACTTATTGTAAAAAGTAATAGGAATGCATCACCATTTTTAGGAAAAATTCATATGCTAAACCTCATCACTGTACTCAAAATCATCATTCCTGTTTTCCTGGCATTATTCTTTGGTAATTTCAGTAAACGGAAAAAAATCATTACTGCTGCAGGTCTGGACGGTCTGAAAGTTTTCATTATCAACTTTGCACTGCCCGTTGCGCTGTTTCGGGCTTTTGGTTCAATACAATACTCAAGCGATATGGTCATCAGTGTTGCAGTCATTTTCCTGGCATGCGGCATTGCATTTTTACTGGGTTTTCTGCTGCTGAGGATTAGTCCCGAACTGCCGCGGATGTTGCCTTTTCTCATAACGTGCACGGAAGCGGGCATGCTCGGATTTGCATTGTACAGCCTGTTATTCGGCGTTGATAAACTGCCTTTCGTCGCTCAGGCTGCACTGGGATGCGACATCTTCGTATTTACTATCTATTCCGCAAAACTACGCGCCCTCAGCGGAAATGGCGGCGCGAAAGCTGTTCTCCACGCTATGGTTTCATCACCTATTTTTATCGCCATTGTCCTTGGCGTGTTAATGGGTTCCAGCGGTGCATACAGGGCATTGATGGGGTACGGCATCGGCGAGGTTTTCAGCGGGATACTCGACCTTTTTGCCTCGCCTATCACATTCGTGATGCTTTTTGTCGTCGGGTACAGCATTAATCTGTCTGCAAGCAACCTGAAGAAAGCACTGTATACAAGCGGCATTCGCATTGTGGTTATGGGGACATTGTGTTTACTTGTGCTTTTGGTCCTTAGGCAGCTTATTACGCTTGACTGGAATCTGATGTGGGCGATTATACTTCTTTTCACTTTGCCAGGTCCTTATATACTTCCTGTTTTAGCTGATAATGAGGAAGACCAGAATTTTGCATCCACAGCCCTGTCTGTGCATATGCTGATAAGTATCGGATTTTTCAGCATAATTGTCATTCTAACGTCCATGGCTTAGCTATTTATAGCCGCGAAGCGGCGGCCACAGCAAAAAGAAACCGGCCGCAGAATATGCGGCCGGCTACTGGATCAACATCCGGCTATCTATTGCTGAGTCCGTTTACCGGCGGCTGGTACGGCTGTCCTGCCGGCCGGGTTCGCGGTTTCCAGTGCCTGGCTTCCCGCTATTGGGTCTGCCGTTTCCGGGGCCGTACGCATCACCCTGATGAGCTTTTCCGGGGCCGGATGCATCACTCTGAGGACCTTTTCCGCGACCGGATGCATCACCCTGAGAACCTTTTCCGCGACCATAGACATCACCTCGAGGGCCGCTGCCGGGACCGTAACCAGGCCTGGATGCAGCGGCCAGGTCGTATTCCTCGCCGTCGATGGTCACCTGGGAGATCCGAAGGAACTGCTCGTCGTCTTCACCTTCCCAGCGGGGGCCGGGGACGAGGTAGCCCGCGACGGTTATCGTGTCTCCGGATTCCACATCCATATCCGCGGCTGCAGAACGGGGATACATGAGCTCGTATTCCCCGCCATCCTCCGCCAGGAGACTGACTCCCTCGACCGTCACTTCTACGGTACCGGTGAGCGAGACCGCCTCACCTTCGGTATACTGGTTCATCCTGGAAGCGGGTGCGGCATACCGCCCCTGCTCCTGTGCGCCTTCGGCGGACACCGCCGCAATCGATACGAGTCCCGTCATTCCTGCCAGCAAAATCACCACTATACTTCGTTTCATTTTCTTACCCTCCTACAGGTTTGTTTTTACTGTACGGCTATAATGTAGGAGCAAAATGTGAACGAAATACGAAGGATGTGTATAAATTTTGCGTATCTGCTATCTAAGGTGGAGCCGACCCAGCCTGATTCCTTTTACGTCTCTTCAATCCCGTTTCATACTGTCTGCGGGGAGAAAATGAATCCGAGACTGCGGGCTGCGGGCCGTATCACGGTACTTGTCGGATCCCGATTCGAATAACACGGCGACCTGCCCTTCCACCAGGCATATTCCCTCGCTCATCGGGGGAGCAGTTATCTCCCTGATTTTATTCGCATCATCGAGGATCCAGACAGGGACGTCCTGCCTGTTTTTCAGGGTAAAAAAGCCGTCAGGGTCCCCGCCGAGAGGCGATGTGTATACGGACAAGCGGCTGTCGTTCCTTCTGCCGTAGGACTGACTGAGAACGATACGGTCGTCCAGAAAGGCGATACCCTGGACTTCGTCGGGGATCGATATGAAGTAATCGGGATAGGCGATACCGGTCTGGAGCCTGGACGGCGGGATCCCGTCCGATTGATCGGCCAGGATGAACCCTGCCGCAAGAGCGTGGTTGATTTTACCGTCGGAGGTTTTAAAATAATGCGACTTCGGGGTCCTGTAGGATCCGTCGCGGCTGCGGAATTCCGAGATGTAAAGGACCCCGCCGGATACCGTCGCCGCGGAACAGGCAACTTCGGTAGTGTAAGGTCCGCTCAAGAGAAGCTTCGATCCGTCTCCCGCTTCAAGAATCCCGGACCAAGGCAGCCGGTAAAAATCGGGACCGGAGGCAATCCAGACCCACTCCTCTGATACGGCAATACCACCCATATGACCCATGTGAGGACTCCCGTCGCCATTATGGATCCAGATGGTTTTCTCGAGCCGGCCGTTCACTGTATCGCCCCCGAGGGATACACACGTAATCGCCGCAGGCCTGTTATCGAACATGTAGTTCGAGATCAGCAGGAGATGCGCTTCCGGTATGTACGCAAGTCCCTGAGGCACCGCCGCCTGAAACAGCCCCGGAATAATCGGCCCCGGCTGCATGAGGTCACGGTATTCGGCGAATTGCTCTCCAGTGAGTTGAAAATCTTCCTCTATACCAGTCTGATCGAGTCGCGGTCCGCCCGGCACAGAGGTACCCTGCTCGGACGCGGCTTCCCCTGCGGATCCCTCTTCTGGTCCCTCTCCCCGTCCGGCACAAGAGAGAACGAATGAGAGGATCATCAGGATAAAAAAATACCGGATGGCGGGACCTTTTTTCAGCATGTACATTCACTCACTTTCGGCAGCATTGCGCATACGGGCGCGGCAGGGGATCGAGGCGGGTCGGAAGGAGTCCGCAGGACGCGGACAACTGGAGACCGGCACCCGGAGATCAGGTCCTCTCAATTACGGGGTTTGAACATCCACTG
>Ga0272441_10004575_pt1 | contig 24877 bp, 23 predicted proteins | sample SSMProp6N_FD_193582 | JGI IMG/M metagenome (GOLD analysis project Ga0272441, IMG submission 193582) | Marine sediment archaeal communities from Little Sippewissett salt marsh, Falmouth, MA, United States - SSM-Prop-6N | ecosystem: Environmental > Aquatic > Marine > Wetlands > Sediment ...
GCTTTCACATTCTTTCGTTCTGTATGAAACTTCAAGTTTCATCCCTGATTAAACCGGCCGCAGGCCGGCGGCGGTGCTTGTATGAAACTTCAATATTTGCTGGCTCATGCCCGCTCTTATTTTCCCCCTTTGCAAAGGGGGATTAAGGGGGATTTTATCTTTTAAATCCCTCCCAACCTCCCTTTACAAAGGGAGGAGCAAAAAGCCTGATAACAACTTTCACATTCTTTCGTTCTATATGCGACTTCAAGTTTCATCCCTGATTAAACCGGCCACAGGCCGGCGGCGGTGCTTGTATGAAACTTCAATTATTTTGCCGACTGATGGCCGCTTTTTTCCCCCTTTGCAAAGGGGGATTAAGGGTGATTTCGTTTTTAAATCCCTCCCGGCCTCCCTTTACAAAGGGAGGAGTATAAGACCTAATAACAACTTCCCATTCTTTCGTTCTATATGCGACTTCAAGTTTCATCCCTGATTAAACCGGCCATAAGCCGGCGGCGGGGCTTACTTCTGACTCCTGATTTCTGACTTCTGATTTCTGTTTTTACTGACTGCTCATAGCTCTTATTCTGATTTCTGACTTCTTAAGTACCCACATCACAGCAGAAGAGGGGCGGGATGACCTGATAGGCCATGGTGGCATCACGTCCCGCCATTTCCCGCGCGAGCGAAAGGGCATCGCCGAAGTCCGCCACGGGGATGAATCCGATCTTTTTCGCTGTCTCCGGTTCCCGTGCACCGGCAAGGATGGCGCCCTTCAGATGCTTCAATCCCATGCCGCTCCACATCCAGTTTATCAGGCCATGGGTCCCGTGGTAAGCGAAACCGTCGCGGTACTGTTTGAGATAGGCGGAATTGGCCGCGTAGGGCTCGGAAAGCTGGTCCCAACACTCGTGGGGATCGGCGAACTGAACGCAGTCGTTCTTCCAGAAGTCGATGTATGCGGGGTGATGCCCGGCATGGAATTTTTCGATGCCCGGGTTGTAGGCCACCACCACGCCTCCCTTTTTCACAAGCGGCCGCTTCCTGAAGAGCCCGAGGAAATATCCCAGGACGAGACTCCTGAGAAGGATGGGGTTGAATATGGACTGCGCGCTGTAGGGGCTCAGATTCGGCACACCGAGGATAACGATATCGACGGGTTCCGCCACGGCGACGTTCTGTTGAAGAAAGAGAATCTCGAGGGTCTTCCGATGCACCTCTGCTACCTCACCGGCATTGACGGCGCAGAGTTGATAACCGGCACGGACAAGGGAGTTGCGGATGGTCCGTTTGAGGCCCTGCGGGGCATATGAGGCGCTGCCGAGAAGTGAACGGGTTCCCACCACGGGCCGGTTGTTCCGGCCGTTACCGTAAAGGGGACCGAGAACACGGCCAAGGGGGACCGGCCAGACGCGGTTATTCAGGACGCATTCGACCTGAAAAAGGTTGTAACGTTCACGGAGTTTCTGTCCCATTTCAGCGAGGATGCCGTGCATGGGGCTCCGTTCGGGGTCCATCACCGAGGTTCCCGGGTTCCACTCTCCCGGCGTATGATGATGCCTGATGCTCCGCCATGAACCGAGGCCCACGAGGACGCTCTTCCACCCGCCGTTCATGGAGGTGAAATTCACGTTGACGTAGATGGTGATGTCCGATTCCTCGACGGCGCGGTTGATTTCCACTTCATGGCCGGCTTCGGTCCTGCCCAGCGATATAAGCCGGTCATCCCGCGTGGCATCGTGACAGACGATGCGGCCGGGGCCCATTTCACCGACGACTTTCCGGCCGAGCACAAGGGTAAGTTCCTTCAGGGTCCATTTCCGGTGGAGACCGTTGGCACAGATGAGGGTAATGCGGTCTTTGGCAATGCCGATCCGGAAGAGCCGCCGGAGCAGTTCCTCGATTACCAGTCCCCGTGGATCCCGTCTCATGAGCGGGATGGGAAGGCAGGGGTCATCGAAGGCGATGGTCACCCGGCTCTGCGCCGTGAGCTGCTCTTCAAGCGGCTTTGCCGACAGAGGCGTGTCGAGGGCCTCCGCGATGGCCCTTTCATAACCGGCCAGGGGTTCCATGGGGGGATTGCCGTAGATGAAGCGGGTCTCGGCGGGGAAACGCTCGATCCTGATGTCGTCGCCGTAATAGATAAATTCTTCGATATACTTGTCCATGCTCGCCTCCGGGATCCGGGATCGTGGTGTCGTCGGGTTACCCTTCGTGCGTCTCTTCGCTCCACCCCTGCATGGCAAAGCGCGAGACGTAATCGACCAGCCGGCGGGGCGACAGCCGGATGAGAACGAGGTGTATCAGCTTCGCGGTAAATCCGGGAACGTGCATCATTTTCCCCTTCTCGAAGGCTTTCAATGCCTTCTTCGCGAGCCATTCGGGGCTCTTCTTGCCGCTGATAGTGTAAAACCGCAGATCCCGGGGATACCCCTCGGCCCGGAGCAGCCGCGTGTCGATATACGGTGGATTGATGGTACAGACGGTGACGCCCGTCCCCATGAGTTCAGCCCGCACGCCCTGGGAAAGACTCTGCAGGCCCGCCTTACTGGCCCCGTAAACCGACTGAAAGGGCGTCGGCTGAAGGCCCGAGACGCTGGAAGTGTTGAAGACGCACCCCTCTCCCCGGCTTACCATACCGGGAAGAAAGAGATACATGAGCCGCATGGGCACATAGAGATTGAGCATGAAGGTGGCGTACTGCGGGTCCCAGGACCGTTCCCAGAAATTGCCGTAGGAGACGGTGCCGGCATTGTTGACCAGGGCGTAGATCTCACCCACGCGGTCGGTCACCCGGTGGTAGAGTTCGTCGGGGCCCTCCCTGTCAAGCAGGTTGATCGGAAAGACCCACGTGGATATTCCGAACTCCCTCTCGAGCTGCCTTGCCCGCGCTGTCAGGATGTCTTCTTCCTCCGGAAGCGAACCAAGGGCGAGGTGCGCCCCCCGTTTCCCAAACTCCTTCGAAAGCGCCCGGCCGATGCCGGTTGACGCACCCGTGACAAGAATATTTCTCCCCTCAAAATTTATTCTGCCCACGGCAACCCCCTTTTCTTGTATGGTGGAATTGGCGGATCGTCACGTAACATTCTCATAATAATGGAAAAAGAACAAGTCGTAATCCAAGAATCACCTCGGAAGATACTTCGAAAATTATCACAAATAGTTTTGATTTTTATGAAAAATATGGGTATCGTGTGAGGCGACATAGTCTCAGGGGTACAGGAAATGGATATATGGACCACAAACCGACCTATGACGAACTGGAAGAACGGGTAAAGCGGCTCGAAAAACGGGTCCGGGAATACGAGGCCCTGAAGGATATTCTCGCTGAAAGCGAGGGAAGTTGCTGCCGGCTGCAGCAGGCCTCCTTCGAAGGAATCGCCGTCCACGAAAACGGTGAAATACACGAAACGAACCCGGCCCTCACCACTCTCACGGGATACGATGCCTACGAACTGATCGGGATGGATATCCTGAAACTGATCACGCCCGAATGGCGCGATTTCGTGGCCTACAATATCAAAACGGGATTCGATAAGCCTTACGAGGCGGCGTGCCTGAGAAAGGACGGGACGATCCTGCCCATTGAACTCCGGGGGAAGAACGTTTCCTTTCTCGGTCTCAACCAGCGGGTTGTCTCGTTTCGCGACATCAGCGAAAGAAAACAGGCGGAGGAACTCTACAAGGCAATCGCCGAAGAGTCACAGGCGGGCGTCTATGTGGTCCGGGACCGGAAATTCATTTATGTCAATGCAAATGCGGCACGATATGCCGGATACACGACCCAGGAAGTGGTCGGCACCGATTGCCTCTCCTATGTCCATCCCGATGACAAAAGGATTATTGCCCGCAATCTCAAGAGAGCGCTGAAGAACGAGCGTCCCCTCCCCTATACCTATCGCATCATCACGAAAGACGGCTCAATCCGGTGGGTGCTGGAGACGGTGTCGCCGATCACCACCTTTGCGGGACATCGGATGGTCCTCGGAAACGTGATGGATATCACCGAGATCAGGCAGGCACGGGAACGCCTGGAAGAACTGGAGGAGCTTGAAGCCTCCATCCTCGACGCCATCCCCCACGCCGTGATCGGTTTTGAAGACCGCACGATCATCTTCGCCAACAATGCCGTCGAATCGGTTTTCGGCTGGAAACCGGAGGAATTGATCGGCCTGAGCAGCCGCATGCTCTATCAGAGTGACGAGGAATTTGAAATCGTGGGTGATAAATTTTACAACCTCCAGGAAGGACAGCGAACCCACGCCGAGGAATTTCCCTGCCGCAAAAAGGACGGCAGCGGTATTATATGCATACTGAGCGCCTCGGTAATCGGCGAGAGCATCAAAGACAAGAAGGTGGTCGTCGTCTTCGAGGACATCACGGAGAGAAAGAAGGCCCGGGAGAAACTGCTGGAATATCACGACAAGCTTCGCACGCTGGCATCGGAGCTGTCACTGACGGAAGAACGGGAACGCCAGTTTATCGCCACGGCGCTCCACGACGGTATCAGCCAGACCATGGCCGTGGCGAAAATCAAACTGGAGACTCTCCACAAGGACGCCGCGGCAACTGCCTTCATCGATCCCCTTCATGAAATCATCGGGCTCATGGACCAACTCATCTATGAGACCCGCACCATGACACTCAATCTCAGTCCCCCCGTCCTCTACATCCTGGGCCTGGAAGCGGCCCTTGAATGGCTTGCCGAACAGTTTCAGGAAAAGTATGATATCGATGTCCATCTTCAGGCGGGCGCTATCCCGAGCGGACTTGACAAGGACATCTCCTTCTTTCTGTTCAGAAGCACCCAGGAGCTGTTGATGAATATCGTCAAACACGCCCACACGACAAACGCACTGGTCACGCTGGAAAAATCCAACGGCAACATCCTGTTGAGCGTGGAGGATGACGGACGGGGCTTCGACAAATCGGATCTGGAATTCCGTGACGACTGGTCGAAGGGGTTCGGCCTCTTCAGCATACGGGAAAGATTAGACTATTTGGGCGGTCAATGCTATATCGAATCAAAAAAGGGCCAGGGCACTCGCATTACCATGATTGTTCCGCCATCGATACAAGGAACGAAAGAGAAAGGATACACCGGACATGACGATTAAAATCCTGCTGGCAGACGACCACAAGATTGTACGTGACGGCCTTCGCACCCTGATCGAGAACGAAAAGGACATGGAAGTCGTCGCTGAAGCGGAAGACGGCCGTGAGGCAGTCAAGCTGACCAAAAAGCTCATCCCGAAGGTGGTGATTATGGACATTACCATGCCCGACCTGAATGGAATCGACGCGACCCGGGCAATCCTGGAGGAAATCCCCGGGGTCAAGGTGATCGCCCTTTCCATGCATTCGGACCGGCGGTTTGTCTCGGGTATGCTCGAGGCGGGGGCCTCGGGATACCTGCTCAAGGACAGCGCCTTCGAAGAACTTGCCCGGGCGGTGCGCGCCGTCGTCAATAACCAGATATACCTGAGCCCCAAGATCGCCGATATCGTGGTGCGACGCTTTGTCAGCAAATCTACCAGCACCGAAAAATCGGCCTTTACGGAACTGACCAAACGTGAACGCGAGGTCCTGCAGCTTCTCGCCGAGGGAGTCAGCACAAAGGATGTGGCAGGCCGCCTCAATCTCAGTGTCAAGACCGTGGAGACACATCGCGCCAATATCATGGAAAAGCTTGATATTCATACACTTTCCGAGCTTGTCAAATACGCCATCCGGGAAGGCCTGACTACCCTGGAAACCTGATGCGTCCCTCTTCCTTACTGTACTAACGCCATTTCCACGCCTTTTTTTCCTTTTCGCTTAAAATCAATTAGGGGTTTTTATCCCCCTGAATCGGGTACCTCCCGATACCAATAATCTGTGTCGTGAATTATTTATAATCCAACTACAGGAGAGAAGAAAATGAATCCTGGGACTAATTAAGATCGGAGGTACAGAACAATGTTAAGAAACGAAGCGCTTGAAAAAGTCGAACGACTCGAGAATATCCTTGACACACAAGTCTACACCCCGGACAACGGAAATGGAAACGGTACGGCACTGAACATCGCCCAGCAGCTGGTGGCGATTCTGAAGGCAGAAGATCTTCCCTCCGTTAAACCGATCAAGGTGGTTCCCGTCGTTACACGAAAGAAGATACTCACCGGCGTTACCACCATGGATCCCGAATCAAGAAAAGCCTTCCTGAAAAAGCTGAGACGCGTCTCCTACGTCTATGTCGGTCTCGAGGCCGCCCTGGAGTGGCTTACCGAAGCCTACAAAAACGAAGGCACCATCAAGGTGAAATACACGAAGCCCGAGAGCCACGTCATGGCGGCGAAAGAAACCGGCTACGTCCTGTTCACATGCGTAAAGGAACTGCTGACCAACGCGGAGAAGCACAGCAACGCCACCGATGTTATGGTGACACTCGAAAAGAAGGGTCACAGCATTGAGGTAAGCGTGGAAGATAACGGCGACGGGTTCGACGTGACCGACATCGATTCCCTGACACGGTACACCAGGGGAACGGGGCTGGACACGATGCGCGCCGAGGTTGGCTATGTGGGCGGGCACCTGGCAGTGGAAGCGAAGAAGGGCATGGGCGCACGCGTGACGATTGCCGTTCCCTGCACAATCAGCAGGTAGCACGAAAGGAGTCCGGCATCATGAACACAAAAACGAAAGAGACCGCTGATCACATAACGATGCGAGAAGACCTCTCGATGATTCAGGGCAACAGGACGAATGACAGGGGTTCGGAAAGCACTGCGAAGACACAACCCATTATCAGGGTCATTGAAGGTTCCCGCACCGTTGACATGTGGCAGTACCGGGAAAAGCTGATTTCACCGGATCAGGCGGCCGGACTCGTGAAATCGGGGGATCACGTCTTTTACAGCGAGTTCGTGCTCTTTCCCGAAGCGATCGACGCAGCCCTCGCCCGGCGGGTACATGAACTCCGCGACGTGGAAATCAGGAGCACCTGCTTCACCAGTGCGCCGAAAGCGGTCGAGGCGGACCCGACGCGGGAGCACGTGCGGCTCAGCGACTGGCATTTCGGTGCCGTGTCGCGGCGTCTCCACGACCAGAACCTCTGCAACTACGCGCCGCTGACCTATCACCAGGCACCGCGCATCATCAGGAAATACCATGACTACGATGTGATCTTCCTGACCGTTACGCCCATGGATTCGAGGGGATACTTCAATTACGGCCTCTGTAATTCCCTGGCCAGCCCCGCCATCGACAAGGCGAAAAAGATCGTGGTGGAAGTCAACCGGTCGGTCCCGTACTGCTTCGGAGGAAACCGGGAATCGATTCATATCTCCCGGGTCGATCATATCGTGGAAGGCAACAACGAACCGTTGAAAGAAATCATGGCGGCGAAGCCGACGGAAACGGACGATATGATCGCCAACCATATCATGAAAGAGATCGGGGACGGGTCCTGCATTCAGCTCGGCATCGGCGGCCTGCCCAACGTGATCGGACAGAAGATTGCCGAGAGCGATCTGAAGGATATCGGCATCCACACGGAAATGCTGGTCGATTCCTGCGTTGATCTCTACAATTCGGGACGTGCCACGGGAGCGAAAAAGAAGATCAACACCTACAAGATGACCTACACCTTCGCCATGGGCACACAGAAACTCTACGATTTTATCGACCACAATCCAACCTGCGCATCCTATCCTGTCAATTATGTCAACGATCCTCACGTGATCGCCATGAACGACAAGGTGATCGCCGTCAATAATGCCATCGAGGTGGATATCTTCAGCCAAGTCTGCTCTGAATCCGTCGGCAGTCACCATAAATCAGGTACCGGCGGGCAACTCGATTTCATCTTCGGCGCATTCAAGTCCCACGGAGGCAAAGGGTTTATCTGCATCAGCTCCACCTTCACCGACAAGAAGGGTCAGGTCCATTCCCGCATCGTACCGGCGCTGAGTCCGGGATCGATCGTCACGGTTCCACGGTCACTCGTGCATTACGTGGCAACGGAATTCGGGATCGCCCAGTTAAAGGGAAAATCGACATGGGAACGGGCCGAGGCACTCATCAATATCGCGCATCCGCAATTCAGGGACGATCTCATCAAGCAGGCCGATGACATGAAGATATGGGTGCGAAGCAACCGCATCGAATAGTAACGGACGGAGGACGGAACCATGAACAACAACGAAGCACTGCAAAGAATAGAAACCCTGGAGAACATTCTGACGGCGCCGGATCACGGGTCGATAGCCGACAGGGCCCTGCGGATCATCGAAGAACTGAAGAGGGAGATGGAAGGAAACGATTACCGACCCGCCGACACGGAGCGGGATGAGGTCTATCTTCTCACCGTGCCGGAAGGGAACTCGCCGACGCGAAAGAGTTTCTTCGAGCGCATGTCCCGGGCGTCCTATGTCTATACGGGATTTGAAGCCGCGCTGGAATGGCTCGCTGAACAATTCCAGGAACAGACGAACAACCGGGTAACCTTCATAAAGGACGATCGTGCGCTGCTCGTGGACAAGAGCGTAGGATTGTTTCTCTATGACGTCACCAAGGAACTGCTGACAAACGTGGAAAAACATGCCGCCGCACAGTCCGTGACAATCACCATCGAAAAGGGGGATGACAGCGTACAGGTCATCGTCGAAGATGACGGAAAGGGATTCACCCGAAAGGATCTCGACATCCTGAAAATCCGGCGGAAGTGGTACGGGTTTCTTAAGATCAGAGAAGGGGTCTCCTATTTCGGGGGAACCTGCCATATCGAATCGGCAGAGGGGAAAGGCACCAGGATAGGCGTTGCCATACCGGCCCAACCGGATACTCACTGACAGGCAGAGGAAACCAATGAAGATACAAACACTGATAGCCGATAATCGGAAAATCGTTCGCGACGGTCTTCGTACGCTCCTGGCGAAAGAACCCGACATGGAGGTCATCGGCGAGGCGGAAGACGGGCGCACCACCGTGCAACGTGCGGGAACGCTGCAGCCCGACGTGATCATCATCAACATCACCATGCCGGACATGAGTGTCCTTGTTCTGATTCGCGCACTTCGCCTGACGGCACCCCAGGCCAGGGTCGCCGTCCTCTCGCTCTATAACGATAAACAACTGGTCTCCGGGATCTTTGAAGCGGGCGCCCGTGCCTTTCTTCTCAAGGATAACGCCTGCCGCGAACTGGCAGCGGCCATACGGGCTACCATTACCGGCGGATTTTATCTCAGCCCCAAAGTTGCCGAGACGGCCTTCAAGGACTCGGACCAACCACACTGCGAGCTGCATGCATGAAAGGGCAGCGGAGGGAAACAACCGCCCTTCCCTGACCGGCGCATCAAACATTTACATACCTCCTTACACCCTGCGGCGGGTGAGAGCATTGCAACCTCCCACCCGCCGCTCCACCTTCATCCCTGCTCCGAGTCCTAATCAGGGAAAACCTCCTTCACAATCAGGGATTCCCCGATGGCACCGACACTTTCTTTCTACTAAGTATGCGATTCATGAGGGTAGAAAATTTTCCGCACAGGGGACGGGGGGCACGGAACGTTCGGGTGCGCATGGATCAGGATCACTGAGAGGAGGTTTCAGTAATGCTGAAGAACGAAAATCTTGAAGCAATCGAGATATTCGACGACGTCTTATACGATCACTGTTTCGACGATTCCGGGAAAATCATGAATTACGTTTTTGTAAGCCTTGAAGCCGGGCTGCTCTGGCTTACGGAAAAACTCGAGAAACAGACGGGAATCCACACTGAACTCCAGAAAAACGGAAAACCCGCACATGTCGACAAATATATCCGTTCCTTCCTTATCCAGGGAACACAGGAACTGCTGATGAATGTCGCAACGCGCCACAACGCACAGAACGCCGCCGTTTCAATCGCACAGAACGGGCGCGGAATAGAGGTCAGCGTTGAAGATGACGGAACCGGTTACGACCCGACCGATATGGAAGGGTTGACGAAGCACGTGGGCGGCGCGATGTTTCTGAAACTGCGCGAACGACTGCATAACCTGGGGGGACAGCTTCTTGTCGAATCAAAGCCGAATCAGGGAACGCGCGTGACCATGGTTGTCCCCCCATATATTACCAAAGGACACTGAACCACGTGCACACCCCGCACAGGGGGAAGCGGCGCGGGGGTCGGATACCGATTACGGTGAAAGAGTTCCCGGGGGTATAATGCCTTTCATTCCACACAATTGATGTTCCACTTAACCCATCAATCCTGTTATACCCCCTTCTTTCACTGATCGCGCCCGGGCGGTCCTTCACTTTCCTTTCCTGTCGGGAATGTCAATCTGAAGCGCTTTGATTTTCCGGAAAAGCGTACTTTTGTGAATGCCCAGCTCACGCGCCGTCTTGAGCCTGTTCCAGCTGTTGCGCCGCAAGGCATTGGTAATGAATATGGCTTCCATATCCTGAAAGGACATGGTCTGGTCCGGCGAGGAATAATCGAGGGCCTCCATGGTACAGAGCGGTTCCGGCAGATGCTCCCGCTGAATCGTCTTTGCCTTGCAGAGAATAAAGGAACGCTCGATGATATTCTCAAGTTCCCGTATGTTTCCGGGGAAATCATATGACATGAGGCATGCCAGGGCCTCATCGTCGATCCCGGCAATCCGCTTGTTCTGCATTGAATTAAAGTTCTCGATGAAATGGCTGACAAGCAGGGGGATGTCCTCTTTTCGTTCGCGAAGGGGCGGCAATACCAGTTCGATCACATTGATGCGGTAGAAGAGATCACCCCTGAATTTCCCTTCTGCCACGAGGTCTTTCAGGTCCTGATTGGTGGCGGCGATGACGCGGACGTCGGCCTTTTCACTCTCGATCGACCCGAGCGGCTCGTATGTCTTGTCCTGCAGGACCCGCAGGAGACGAACCTGCAGGGCCGGAGAGATGTCTCCTATTTCATCGAGAAAGATGGTCCCCCGCTGGGCCCGCTTGAACCGCCCCGGCTTGTCCCGCCTCGCGTCGGTAAAGGCCCCGGCCTTGTAACCGAAGAGTTCGGACTCCAGGAGCGTGTCGGGCATGGCGCCGCAGTTCACCGCCACAAAGGGCTTGTCTTTTCTCGGACCCAGGTGGTGAATCGCCCTGGCGACGAGTTCCTTTCCCGTGCCGCTTTCGCCTTCAATGAGAACGGTGCTCATGCTGTCGGCAATATCGGGAAGCAGGTGGAACAATTCGTACATCCGGTGGTTTTTCGAAACGATGTCTTCAAAGGTATAGCGTTCTTCGATCTTCTTCCTCAGTTTTTCCACCTCGCTGATATCCCTGAAGGTTTCGACGGCACCGATAACGACGCCCTGCTCGTCCCTCAAGAGGGCCGTGGAGATACTGATGGGAATCTGTTCGCCCCGGGCATTGATAATATTCACGGTCTGCTCGACAATGGGCTCGCCCGTTTCCATCGTCTGCCTGAGGGCGCAGTGTTCCTCACAGATGTCGGCCTTCAGGACATCCTTGCACCGCTGGCCGATGGCATCCTCCCTGGTGACACCGGTAATCCTCTCGGCAGCCCTGTTGAAGGAGGTAATCTTCCAGGAGTGATCCACCGTAAAGACCCCGTCAACAATGGAATCGAGAATTATGTCGCTCGCCGAGCCGATCTTGAGATGATTCATGAGAAACTCTGTCCCCGGGGAAAGGAATGCCTGTCAGCGGAACATCCCGACATGATGACGGAAACCGCCGCACGAGCAGGCCGCCTGCCTTACTCCTCCCCTTTCTGCAATTGTTTCGCTTCCTTTTTCTTCTGTTTCACCAGGGCCTTCGCCTCTTTCTTTTTACGTTTCGCCTCTTCTTTCGAGCGCTCCGCCCCGGTTATCTCCCGGGGTTCCGGAAGGGTTGCCGCCGTCTCCACATGCGGGGGTACGGCCTGCCCCTGTTCCGTCCGCTCCATGGGCGGCGGACCGGCGGATCGTCTCCGCCGCCGTAAAGCGAGCTTTTCCATGAGGTGTTTCGCGAAGGTCTTCCCGAATTGGCCGATAAATCCCGCAATCAGCACAATCAGGACCCATTTTGCAACTTTCAGCCAGTCAATACCTTCCATAGTTCCTTTCCGCTGCACCTATGACAGGAAAAGATCTTCGACAAGATCGGCCATTCCCCTGACATCATCGATATCGAACCGGCTCACCCCTGCATCAACGGGCCTGTCCGTCGCCACGGCAATGAGATTGTCCTCCCTTGAACAGAGCAGTTCAGGGGCGACCTCGTGGCGGTTGACCTCGATCTTCGGATAGGGATTCCCCTTGAAGCCTTCCGTCAGGATAATGTCCACATCATTAATGAACCGGTCCCGCAGCTCGCCGATCGACAGATCCTTTTCCACATCCCGGATAATCGCCACATGACCGGGCGAGGCAAGAAGGGTGAGACGGGCACCCGCCCGTTTATGTCGCCAGCTGTCCTTTCCCTCGTGATCGATATCGAAGCCGTGGAGGTTGTGCTTGATCGTGGCGACACGATATCCCCGTTCGGTCAGGAGGGTGATCATTTTTTCAATAAGCGTGGTCTTGCCGGTATTCGATTTTCCGACAATGGATACAATGGGAATCATAACGGTCGTCCTTCCGGCACCGGCGACGCGGTGCGGGTGATATTGACAAAACGGAGGCAGGACCGCATTTCGGGCGTCCCCCCGCCTTCGGAAATAATCTGCATCAGCCGGTCCCGGTCCCCGACGATGGACCCGCCGAGGTGCGTCACCGGCGAATCGTTGAAGACCTCCATGCAGAGCGGCGTCGACGGTCCGAGGATGACCACATGCCGGGGAGCTCCGAGATCCCGCAGGATGCCGTCGAGCGTATCGTTTAAAAGCGAGGTCGCCGTGATAATGGCCACGGTGCACCGGGCAAGCAGATCGCTCACCGTCCCGGCATGCTGAAGGGGGATCCTCGATTCGTCCCGCTCGATAATATCAAGTTCCGCCCCCGTTGTCCTGATCCGTTTCACCAGGGGCCTGAAAAGTCCGACCATGGCAACACGGTCCCGGGGGGTGAGTTTCATGAGGTCGATCGAATCGCCCTCCTCGGTCTTTTCCGGTTCGATGAGTGCATTCGCCGCGGCGAGGCCGATCGCCTTCTGGAGGGTGTTCTTTCCCGACACGAGAAAGGAGAGGAGGTCCCAGGCCTGACGTCCCCGCAGCGTCCCCGCCCCGGGAAAGGTCGTACAGCCGCCTGCAAGTTCGTTCCGCAGTAAGGCGGAGACCCCGAGGCCCCCTCCTTCGAGCGCCACTCCCACATAGCCCAGCCCGATCCTGACATCCTCCACCATTCTGTCGGCATACCGCCTTCGCACATGTTCAACAATACGCACTGCTATCCTGTTGGTTTCTTCAGACATATATCCACCTGTTTTTCGTTTATTTACCCGATTGTATCGGAGCGGTCAAGCACGCAGGAGAAAGGACTGCCGCCGCCGGCGTTCTTTCTTCATAATTCCTTCCCCCATTCATAATTCCTTGACACATGGCCTGAAAAGGTTAATATCACGAGATTCTACCTGCGAAATCGCAGGAATATGAGTTATCGCCATGTCGACACGGATATACAATTTCCTGGCGTCGGTACGCCTCGCCATCGTGCTGTTTATCGCCCTGGCGGTCACGGCAATTTTCGGGACCGTCATCCAGCAGGGTCTGCCCGCGGCGCATTACGAGCAACTCTACAGCCCCCGGCTCTTTTCTCTTTTTCACGCCCTTGACCTCTTCGACATGTACCACTCCTGGTGGTTCATGTGCCTGCTGGGATTGCTCGCCGTGAATATCACCCTGTGCACCGTCCGCCAGACGCCGCCCGTCATCAGGCAGGTCTTTCCCCGGACAGTGAAAGGGGATGCGTCCTTTTTCACCCCCTCGCGGACCATCCTGACCGTCGGAAGCACCGGCGACCAGGCAGCACTGGATCGGGAAATCAGACGCATCCTGAAGGCACGGGTAGCGGAACCGCGTCAGACGGGGGAAGAGCGAGAACGCTTCTTTTTTGCCGAGAGGGGACGGTTGTCCAGGCTCGGAATGCTGCTGGTTCATTTCAGCATACTCCTGATTCTCGGCGGAGGACTCATCGGAACCATCTACGGGTTTAACGGCGAGATGACCATTATCGAGGGAGAACAGGCCAGCCGTATCACTGTGGCGGGAAGGGAAGAACCGGTCACCCTCGGTTTTGACCTCCGCTGCGACGACTTTACCGTCGATTTCTATCCGAACGGCATGCCGAAAAAATTCAAGACCGACCTGACCGTCATTGAAAAGGGGGAACGGGTCCTCTCTCACGCTCTCATAGTGAACGACCCGCTTTTCTACCGCGGGCTGCGCTTCTACCAGGCCACCTACGGCATCGCTTCGGCAAGCGATTTCGAGATTGCCCTCACCGACGGGCGCACGGGACGGGAGGAGCGTGTCAGACTGACACCGATGCAGAAGGTCCCTCTGCCCGACAGCGACGCCTTCTTCGCCGTCGCCAGATTCACCAGAGATTACAAGGGATTCGGCCCTGCCGTTCTCGGGGTCTTCATTACACCGGACAGACCCCACGAGATATTCTGGCTGCCCTACCGTGATTCCCACCATACCTACAGGGCAGGCGATTTCACCTTTTCCTTCGTCGATTTCAACCGGCAGTACTACTCGGGCATACAGGTGACGAAAGACCCCGGGAGTCTCGTGGTACATGCCGGGTTCATCCTGATCCTCCTCGGGCTGGCCGCGGGCATCTTCTTCAGCCACAAACGGGCGGCGGTACGCGTCATCGAAAAGGGAGACACCGTCGAGATCACCGTCGCCGCCACGGCCAACAAAAACAGGCGATCTTTTGAAGAATCGCTGCTGAAGGCATTCGAAACACTGGGAGCGCGCACGGAACGATGAACGATACCTTTCTTGTCAGCATTGTCACCTTTGTCTATTTCTTCGGTGCCGTCACCTATCTCGTGTCGTTCATCTTCGGCAGGAAACCGATCGAACGGCTGGCGATGACTACCGTGGCCCTCGGCGCGGCCCTCCACACCGCCGCCATGGGGGTCCGCTGGGTTCATTCATATGAACTCGGAATCGGGCACATCCCCCTTTCAAACTTCTACGAATCGCTGGTCTTCTTTTCATGGTCCGTCATCGTCGTCTCCCTGCTCATGAGGAAACAGCACATGGGCGGCATAATCGGCTCGCTGGGAACCTTCGTTGCCTTTCTCATGCTCGCCTACGCGTCCCTCTCGGAAAACGTGATCGGGGAAATTCAACCGCTGATTCCCGCACTGCAGAGCAACTGGCTGGCCAGCCATGTCATGAGTTCATTTCTTGCCTATGCCTGCTTCGCCGTCTCCTTCTGCGTAAGCCTGCTCTATCTGGTTCGGCTGACCACCCCGGGACGCCTTGCCGCGTTCCTTCCCGGGGAAGATATCCTCGATGACGTCACCTACCGGATGATCTCGATCGGCTTTGTGCTGCTCACTCTCGGCATTATCACGGGGGCGGCCTGGGCGGAACGGGCCTGGGGACGATACTGGGGATGGGACCCGAAAGAAACCTGGTCCCTCATCACCTGGCTCATCTACGGCACCTTCCTTCATGCCCGCATCGCACGGGGCTGGAAAGGACTCAGGATGTGCATTCTTTCGCTCATCGGTTTTGCCGCCGTGGTCTTTACCTATCTCGGCGTCAATTATATTCTTGCAGGGCTGCACAGTTACATGTAAGTATACGCCCCGGTCTGACCGGCGGCGCATACCACAAAAGTACTATTGATAATGGAACAATGAAACAGGCATTACATCTTTCCGGACTTCGGTTTTTCGGCATGCTGCTGGGAGTTGCCGTATATCTTTCCCTTCCCCTGCCGGGTACCGCCGGCACGAATGGATGTCTCTCCTGTCACACCAGTATCCAACAGCTCGAGGCATCGATGGAAACCTCTCCCCCGGCGCGGGCGGCATCGGGGTGTCAACCAGCCGTCCCAACGGCTGAGGGGTGAGGCGGAGAAGCGGCTCCGGTGGAGCCGCAGGATCAATTCCTGGTCAGCACTGATTTCCTGGAAAGGGACGTGCATGGGACAATCGCCTGCACGACCTGTCACGGTGGAGACCTGACGGCGACGTCGAAGGAAGGAGCCCACAGGGATATCATCCGGGACCCCACCTACCCCGATCCATCACAGTCCTGCGGCCCCTGTCACCGGGACATCACGGCCCTGAACGGTAAGAACGTGCATGTCACACTGGAACCCTTCAAGCGGAAGGTGGCCAGGCGGTGCAATCCGGAGCTCTCCGGTTCGGCCGCGGGAAAACTGGAGGACGCCCTGGAGGCCCACTGCATGACCTGCCACAGCAGCTGCGGTCAATGCCATGTCAGCCGGCCCGATACGGCAGGGGGCGGACTGACGCAGGGACACCGGTTCATGGGCACCCCGCCCGACGATCCCAATTGCATCTCCTGTCACGGCACGCGCGTCGGTGATGAATACAGGGGACGCAATGAAGGCATCCCGGGAGACGTCCACTACCGCAGCCGGGGGATGACCTGCAATGCCTGTCATCACGGCGACGAGATGCACGGGGCGGGACAGGGCACCACCGACCGGTACGGGACGGAGACCCGGGCGCGCTGTGACGAATGCCATGCAGCGGACGGGGCGAAGACGATGCATGAGGCGGCGTCTCACCGCATTCACCGTGACAGGGTGAGCTGCCAGGCCTGTCATGCCCTCCCATACAAACACTGTTCCAACTGTCATCTGACTCAGGACAGCGCAGGGACACCGCTCTTCGAGGCCGATCCCCCCTCCCTGAACATCAAGATCGGTCTCAACCCCGCACCGACGGAAGACCGTCCCGACAGATACGTGACCCTGCGGCATGTCCCCGTCACGCCGCATACCTTCGATTTCTATACCGCCAGCGCCCTGACCGGTTTCGACAGGGCACCCACCTGGAAGCCGGCCACCCCGCATACGATTCAGCGAAAGACCCCCCAGAACCGCCGCTGTACCGCCTGTCATGACAATGAAGCCCTCTTCCTGACGGAGAAGGATGTCGCCGTCGATGAGCGCCGGGCAAACCGCCCGGTAATTGCACCGCCGCTGACGAGAACGGCATCCCTGCATGACTGGCTTCCCGAAACAGCGCTGCATCTTGAAAGAATCGACTGCATCGACTGTCACGGCCCGTCGGCGGCTTCGCCGGTGAAGAACTGCGACCACTGTCACAATTAGGGAATGGCTCCCCGGCATCTGCGTCTTTGTTGCGGGGTCCTTTGACACGAGGGATAAAGTGGCGGGAGGAACCGTTTTATTCCTTTCATGTTTTTCCTGTTTACCGGATATTTATCGTTGCGAAAAAGAACCATAATGCCCCCTCTTTTTTTTGTTTTTCAGCACCGCTATTTCCAGAATAAGCTTGACATTTCCTCATGTCATTGCTACGACAAGTTGTTTTTGGTGACCGGTGGTCATTCTTAATAACGTACTCTCCGATCCACTGCTTCTAAAGAATTGTTCCATGGAGGGTGGACAATGGGTGCAGCGGGAAACGGTTGTGCCTCCCATGTTTGGAAAGGAGAACGTTTCGAGGAGTATTTTCCTAAAAAAACATAAGAAAGGAGTGCATTGTTATGGATGTCAGCAGACGAGGGTTCTTAAAGATCTCTGGCTCGGCGTTAGTGGCAAGCGGTATCGGGATGAATCTCAAACCGGTTTCCGCCTATGCTGAACCCTTGAAAATCAAGTACGCCAGGGAATCTACCACGATCTGCCCGTACTGTGCCGTAGGATGCGGCATTATCGTTTCCGCTCGAAACGGTAAGGTCATCAACACCGAGGGAGATCCTGATCATCCTGTCAACAGAGGTTCACTCTGCAGCAAAGGTGGTTCCATCTACCAGCTTTCTGTGAACGAGAACCGGATGGACAAGGTGCTGTACAGGGCGCCCTATGCAACCGAGTGGAAGGAAGTATCCTGGGACTGGGCACTGGAGAAGATTGCCGAAAAGATCAAGAAGAGTCGCGACGAGAGCTTCGCTTTCAAGAACGACAAAGGCCAGACCGTCAACCGAACGGAGGGAATCGCATCGGTCGGCAGCGCGGCCATGGATAACGAAGAGTGCTTCATTTATCAAAAATTCTTACGGGGGTTGGGTCTGGTATATATTGAACACCAGGCCCGTATCTGACACTCCGCAACTGTAGCGGCTCTGGCAGAGTCGTTCGGACGCGGCGCGATGACGAATCACTGGATCGACATACAGCACAGTGATTGCGTATTGATAATGGGCAGCAATGCTGCTTCCAACCACCCGATCTCATTTAAATACGTAACGAAGGCGATGGAGAACGGGGCCAAGCTGATCAACGTGGATCCGCGGTTCACCCAGACCTCTTCAAAGGCCGACATCTACGCATCACTCAGATCAGGCACCGATATTGCTTTCCTGGGCGGGATGATCAAATACATCCTGGACAACAAACTCTGCCAGGAAAAGTACGTGAAGTACTACACCAATGCACCGTTCCTGGTAAATCCCGATTTCAAGATGCCCGGCGAGAACAACGGAGTCTATTCCGGCCTTCAGGACGCCAAGTATGACAAGTCGTCCTGGTCGTTCCAGACAGATTCGGCGGGGGTCGTGAAGAAGGATTACAGCCTTCAGGACCCCAATTGCGTCTACCAGCTGCTCAAAAAGCACTACTCACGGTACACGCCGGAACTGGTGTCGAAGATCACGGGAACACCGAAGGAAAAGCTTTTCGAAGTCTACAAGGAATACGCGAAAACCGGCGAAGTCGGTAAAGCGGGGACGATCATGTATGCCATGGGATGGACCCAGCATACGGTGGGCGTCCAGAATATCAGGACAATGGGCATTATCCAGCTCCTCCTGGGCAATATGGGTGTCGCCGGCGGCGGCGTGAACGCTCTCCGGGGAGAATCGAATGTCCAGGGTTCCACGGACCACTGCCTGCTCTTCCATATCCTCCCGGGCTACCTGAAAACTCCCAAGGCATCGTTACCCACGCTGGCAGAGTATAACGCAAAGGTGCCGCCGAAGACCAAGGAACCGAAGAGTCTCAACTGGTGGAAGAACTATCCCAAGTATGTAGCGAGTCTCCTCCGCGCCCATTACGGCAGGAACGCGACACTGGAAGAGGCATACGGGTATCTGCCGAAGCTCGATGACGGGAAGACCTATACCTGGCTGAACATCTTCGACGAAATGTACCGGGGCAAGTTCAAGGGCTTCTTCTCCTGGGGACAGAATCCCGCCTGCAGCGGCGCGAGTTCCAACAAGACGCGACAGGCAATGACGCAGCTCGACTGGATGGTGAACGTCAACATCTTTGATACGGAAACGGGCAATTTCTGGCGCGGTCCCGGTATGGACCCCACCAAGATCAAGACGGAAGTGTTCAATCTTCCCTGCGCCGCCTCCATTGAAAAAGAAGGAAGCATCACCAACAGCGGACGCTGGATGCAGTGGCGCTACAAAGCCGTCGATCCCCCGGGAGACGCTCTTCCCGACGGTGAGATCATCACGGAACTCTACTACAAGGTACGAGAGCTCTATGAAAAGGAAGGCGGACCCCTTGCGGAAGCCTTCACCAAGATGACCTGGGATTACGGTCCGAAGAAACCCGACGGAACGATCCGCCATCTCGATACGCACATGATCGCGAAAGAGATCAACGGATACTTCCTTGAAGACAAGGAAATCAAGGGGAAAGTTTACAAGAAGGGAACCCTCGTTCCCAGCTTCGCCTATCTCCAGGATGACGGTTCCACGTCTTCAGGAAACTGGCTCTACTGCAACTCCTATACGGAGGCAGGGAACATGGCCGCCCGTCGCGGAAAAAAGGATCGATCGGGTATCGGTCTCTATTCCGACTGGGCCTGGTGCTGGCCCGTCAACCGGCGGATCATCTACAACGGTGCCTCGGTGGATCCCGACACGGGAGTCCCCTGGGACAAGGAACACCCGGTTATCATGTGGAACGGCGGAAAATGGGTCGGTGATGTGCCCGACGGTGTTGCGGCACCCGGTGCCGGACGGCCGCCCTTCATTATGAAACCGCAGGGTGTGGGCAGTATTTTCGGTCCAGGCCTTGCCGAAGGTCCCTTCCCTGAGCACTACGAACCGCTGGAGTGCCCCATTGAAAAGAACCTCATGTCGCCTCAGTTCGTGAATCCCGTTATCAAACGGTTCGATGTGGACGGCACCGAAATGGATCTCAGGGCCACCTGTGACCCGCGGTTCCCCTTCGTCTGCAGCACCTACCGGGTGAGTGAGCACTGGCAGACGGGTGTCATGACGAGATGGACACCCTGGCTCGCGGAGATGCAGCCCGAGATGTTCGTTGAAATGAGCGTCGAACTTGCCAAGTTGAAAGGGGTCAAGAACGGCGAACATGTCATCGTCAAATCGGCCCGTGGTGAAGTCGACGCGGTGGCGATTGTCACCCCCCGGTTCAAACCCTTCGATATTGCGGGACAGGTTGTCCATGAAGTCGGCGTCCCCTGGCACTACGGCTGGGTCACGACGGCCATGAGAAAGTTTGTCCACGGCGACAAGGTCCCGGAAGTCTATACCTCCGGCGATGCCGCCAATCTCCTGACGCCCTTTATCGGAGACGCCAATACCATGATTCCCGAGAGCAAGGCCTTCATGGTCAATATTGAAAAAAGGAAGGGGGTGTAATCAATGTCCGAGAAAGTGAAACTCTATGACGCGACAAAATGCACCGCCTGCAGAGGTTGCCAGCTTGCGTGCAAGCAGTGGAACCAGCTCCCGGCGAAACAGACAATCAACAGAGGAACCTATCAGAATCCGCCCGACCTTCAGCCGAATACCTGGTTGTTGATGAGGTTTCAGGAGATATCCGATGGAAACGGCGGCGTAAAGTGGATTTACCGGAAACAGGCCTGTATGCACTGCACCGACGCTGCGTGCGTGAAAGTATGCCCCAGCGGCGCACTGCACTACACAAAATACGGCACCGTTTCGATGGATCCCGCAAAGTGCATCGGATGCAAGGAATGCATCTACGCCTGCCCCTTCGATGTGCCGCGCTATGATCCCGAAACGGACAAGATCGCCAAGTGCGACATGTGCTTCTCCCGGATCGACAATGGTCTCGAGCCTGCATGCGTCAAGGCCTGCCCTACGGGAGCACTGCAGTTCGGCGACAAGGAAAAAATGCTGAAGCTTGCCTACGCGCGGGTGAAAGAACTGAACGGCAACGCCTATGTGTACGGCGACAAATTCGTCGGCGGTACCCATATGATTTACGTTCTTCCCGAAGAGGCGAGCGTATACGATGCACTTCCTGAAAAACCGAGAGTACCCATATCGGTTATCGCCTGGAAGGACCTGCTCAAACCCCTCAGTCTGCTGGCCACGGGGGGCGTTCTCTTAGGCGCCTTCCTGCATTACATCCTGCACGGGCCGAAAGACACGAGCGGTGACCAGGCAGGCCAGGGAGGAGGTGAATAAGATGATACCTAAAAAAGGAATGATAAAAGTATCGGACGGCTTTGAGAGAATAATCCACTGGTGGCTGGCGATCACATGTCTTCTGCTGATACTCACGGGTCTGGGAATGATGTTCCATTCCCTCAATTTCCTTGGAATCCCCGTGGGAGGATTAAAGAATCTGAAGCTGGTACATAATTTTACGGGAATTCTCTTTATCCCGGCGCTCTTCTTCGCCATCCTCACATGGTGGAGGGAAGCCGGTGTGTTTGAATTTCCGGAAGATCTCGAGTGGATCAAGTGCGCCGGGGGATACCTCTGGCACGTCGACAATCCCCCCGAGACGGGCAAATACAATCCCGGTCAGAAGGCCTTCTTTCTGGCGGTGGCGGTCTTTGGTGTGCTCATGGTAATCAGCGGATTGATCATGTGGTTCCCCCTCGGAATGCCCCGCGGCCTGGTGGCCTGGATGTATCCGCTCCATGCGCTGGGATTGCTGGTGATCTTTCCCTTCTTCTTTATCCACCTCTACCTGGGGACCATCGGTGTCCCCGGCTCGGCGCCGGCGATCTTTACCGGCTACGTGACCAGGTCGTGGTGTGAAAAACAGTGCCCGAAATGGCTCAAGGAAATGGAAGAAACGGGGAAACTCGAAGTCTTCGGTGAAGAGAAGGACGCTGCCCACCACTGAGTAAGCTTCACAGGGCAGTAAGGAATCTACGAAGGCCTGCTCCTTTTTCCGGGGGCAGGCCTTCTTTGTATCGCCGGGTCCGCTGCCGGCACCCGGTTCGGAGTGCACCGGCATGTACCGGACGTATTTTCTTGAACTTCCTTCCAAAAGGATATATAGAGTGTCTTCTTTTGACAATAGAGACTAAGAAGGGGTAGCAGAACGCTATGACGCTGAAAGAAACCTTAAAGATTATTGAGAACTATAAGTGTGAAAGTCCCCACTACAATGAACTGCTTGAAATACTGGAAGAAATCCTGATACTGCGCGAGGAATACCGCCGCAAGATCTCCGGGGATATTTTCAACGTCGATGAACGCCTCGTCGAAAAGAAACTTGCCGGCGGACTGCCGATCGTGGATTTTGCCGAAGGGAACTTTGACCTCAGCGGTCCCAGGGAATACTTTATCACCCTTCTCAATGTGGCGAAGAAGCGAACCCCCGAGGAAGCAGAAGAAATCCTGGAACAGATCGACGGAGGCACCCTCGATTACGAAGAGGTGGTGCGCGATTCATTCACCTGTGAACCCTCCGATAACGGGGACGAAGAGGACGAAAACACGATCTTTGATCTGCTCGGCTTTCTTATCGAGGAGAGCCTGCGCCCCTACCTTGAAATCCTGTCGGAAAAGTTTTCCGACGCCATCAGGAAAGCCCAGTGGTCCGAGGGATACTGCCCCATCTGCAGCCGGGAACCCAAGATCGGCGAGCTGAAAGAGGAAGAGGGACGACGCTACCTCTTCTGCAGTCAGTGCGGCTTCGAATGGAATTACAAACGGGTCAAATGCCCTTTCTGCGGAAACGAGGACCAACAGTCACTGGCCTATTTCACCATCGAGGGCGAGGAGCAATACCGTGTCGATGTCTGCAATGAGTGCAACCGCTACATGAAGATCGTCGATACCCGGAAAAGCGACAAACAGCCCAACCTTGACGTGGAAGACATCGCCACACTGCACCTCGACATCCTCGCCGACGAAGAGGGGTATGAGTGAACGCTGAAAGCTGCAAGCTTTCAGTGTTTAGTATTCAGAAATCAGAAGTACGAATAAAGAAAGACAGTTACAAAGTTACAAAGTGGCAAAGTACCTGAGTTCTGAATCGCCCCGCAATGGGCGGGTAACTTGGAACTTTTCAACTTCCAACTTGAAACTTTTTTTATCGGCACAAAGGAAAAGCGTTTCGAGTTTCGAGGGGCACATTTTTAGGAATTGAGAATTTTGAGTTTTTGCTGAAAGCTGACGGCTGATGGCTGACAGCTTTTTTAACTTCCAACTTGAAACTGTTTTTCGGTTGCTGACCGCTGATAGCTGAAAGCTGACAGCTATAAAATGCACGACGACGACATTTCCATTATTATCGAACTGCTCACGAAGGATCTCCAGTCAACAAAACTTCCCATCGTGACCGATCTGGCTGAACGGGAGGGGAATCCCTTTCAGATCCTGATCTCGACCCTCCTCAGCCTCAGGACGAAGGACGAGGTCACGGAGGCGGCCACGGAGCGGCTCTTTCGTCTCGCCCGCACCCCCGGTGAAATGTCGCAACTGTCACGTGATGACATCATACAGGCCATTTACCCCGTGGGGTTCTACCGGAACAAGGCGGACACCATCCTTCATGTCTGCGGGATACTGGTGGAGAAGTACGACTCGCGGGTTCCCGATACGATCGATGAACTTCTCACGCTGAAAGGGGTGGGACGGAAGACGGCGAATCTCGTGGTCACGCTCGGCTACGGCGGTCAGGGTATTTGCGTCGATACCCATGTGCACCGGATATCAAACCGCCTGGGATACGTCGATACGAAGACACCCGATGAAACGGAATGGGCCCTGCGGAAAAAACTGCCCGGTCGACACTGGATCATCTACAACACCCTCATGGTCGCCTTCGGAAGAAATACCTGCCGCCCGATATCTCCCCTCTGCAGTACCTGCGTGATTTCAGGCTACTGCGACAGGATCGGTGTCACGAAAAGCAGATAGCCCCGCCCGCAGGATTCCCGGCGGTCTCACAGACAACCCCGAGTGGACCATCCCGCACAGGCACTACCGCTGCTTGAAGAGGCTGTAAAACTTCATGACCCGTTCCACGTAGGATTGTGTTTCTCCGATGGGAGGAATTTTCCTGAGGCGGCCGACGATTTCCGGTCCCGCATTGTAGGCTGCAAGCGCCAGGGGCACTTCTCCGTTAAAGCGGTCCAGCATGCGCCTGATATAGCGCGCACCGCCGAAGATGTTTTCGCGGGGGTCGAAGGGGTTCCTGATATGCAGGGCCGTAAAATTACAGGGCATGATCTGCATGAGCCCCGCCGCACCCTTTTTGGAGACGGCACGGGGGTTAAAATTGGACTCCACCTTCATGATGGCCTTTAATAACGAGAATTCAACGTCGTAGAGGCGTTCGGCTTCCCTGATAAGTTCATCATAATTGTTTTCGCCGCCCGGCACGGCACGCCGGACGGGTTCCTTGACAAGGAGCCTGTAGTCGGGAGACAGGGGATGGTTGGTAAGGTGAACGACGCCTTCACTGTCGGTATGCATATAGATATCGGCGCGGAGTGTCTGCGCCGACGCCAGAAAGACGAGCGAGAGGAGAATGGAGGCGGCTATCCTGATCACCTCACGTTGTCCGATAGCGATTCTCACAGGCATACAAGCACGATCCATACGATCTTCCCTGCAAAAAAGAGGAACAAA
>Ga0272441_10004577_pt1 | contig 24868 bp, 21 predicted proteins | sample SSMProp6N_FD_193582 | JGI IMG/M metagenome (GOLD analysis project Ga0272441, IMG submission 193582) | Marine sediment archaeal communities from Little Sippewissett salt marsh, Falmouth, MA, United States - SSM-Prop-6N | ecosystem: Environmental > Aquatic > Marine > Wetlands > Sediment ...
CGCCGTTCTATTCACGGCACCAGTTTGACGGAACAATCACCAACCACCTCTGCTATCCCCTGGTTTTTTCACTTGCCGGTGTTGATATCCGTCAGCCCATCGGGGGGGATTTTGCATTTTCATCGAAACTCTGCAGGCACTGGCGTTCCCAGGAATGGAACGACATGATCCGCCATTACGGAATTGATATTTTCATGTCGCTGACGGCCCTCTTCGGCGATTTCAGAATCTGCCAGACAGGACTCGGCAATAAAATTCACAATGCCAGTTCTCCCAAACTGGGAACCATGTTTGAGGAAGTGGTTTACACGCTCTTTTCAATCCTTCTGCAGCACCGGGGAAAGTGGATGGGGATATGGCTCAAAAGGGGAGAAAAGACGGCATGGCAAACGGACGTTCGAACCGTCCGACTCTGCGGCCTGGAAAAGATGGAAGAGGCACAGAAACTGTATATCGACATCGTGGACCTCAAGCAGAAATGCCGCAAAGAATACGACACCTATCATGACCTGGTAAAGTGGTACCTCAGTTCATACGGCTACCAGAAAATCAAGGACATGTTCGAAATGGACTACTTCGACGTTGATATTATGCTCTGGTCCCAGTTTGTATATAATTTCATCTACCTCTTCGACGGCGCCTCGGAAAAGGTGAAAGCGGATATCATCAACGCACTCAAGCCTCTTTATTTTGCCCGCAGCATCACCTTCGATTACCAGACCTGCCGGTACAGCATCGATTATGCCGAGCAGGAGGTGCGCAATCAGGCCATGGCCTTTCTTTCGCAGAAACCCTATCTCCTCGGCCTTTACCAGGGAAACGAGCGACACAACGCCTGTGATGGTTGATGCACGGCAGGGTATTGTCTCTTATCGCCGGAGTTCCAATACCCTGCTCCTGCACTGCCTTAAGGAACTGGTCCTGTTAATAAAATGTCCGCCCGAAGAGCTTTTCACTCAAGCCGGTAAGATCGGACCATTTCATGGGACCCCCCTTATCGGGAGGAAAACCGGTCCCCCAGATCATTCCCACATCAATCATGCGAGGATCATCGATGACCTTGCGCTCCAGGAGATCCTTTCCCACCGTCACCATGGCCGTGAGCAGTCCCTGTTGAATTTCATTCTCCTCCCGCTCCACCTTTTCACCTTCAGCGATCAGAGGGAGGACCGCGGGATCAACGCTCCCGTCGGCCAGGAAAAATCCCTTTCCTGATTTTTTCAGGCCGTACCGGCCTGCATTCACCACGCTGCTGAGGGTCTTCTGTTCGATACCCATACCGGTCAAGGCCTTGAAGGGAACATCAATTCCCACTTCATCGACGAGTCGTATCGGCCCCACGGGCATGCCGAAACGGACCATGGCACCGTCAACCTTCTCAATGGCATTTCCCGTTTCAAGATAGTTCAGGGCATTGACCAGATAGGAAAAGAGGAGGGCATTAACGACAAATCCCGGATTATCGTTGCACACGATGGGCCGCTTTTTAATCGCACTGGTAAAATTCAGGAGATTATCAATGGTTTTTCGGCTCGTCTTGTCGCCCCGTATTACCTCCACGAGCTGCATCTTCCACACGGGCGAAAAGAAATGAATACCGCCGAATCGCTCGGCATTCTTGACGAATTGCGACATGGTGGTAATAGGAATGGAAGAGGTATTGCTGGCAATCAGGCAATCCTCACTCACCACCGCACAGAGTTCCCGGTAGACCTGTTCCTTGACCGTGAGGTCTTCAAAGACCGCTTCAATAACGATATCGGCATCTTTGAAATCATCAGCATAGTCCGACGTCACAGTAATCAGGTTCATCAGATCGTCCACGGGAACCTTGAGACGTTTCTTCTCCGCCATCCCGGTCAGTATCTTTTTGACAAATTTCTTCCCGGGCTCCAGGGCTTCCGGGACGTCTTTGACGATGACAGGGCACTGCATTCTACGAAGTATATCGATCACGATTCCCCGCCCCATGGTTCCGAATCCGAGTACCGCCGCCTTTTTCAGCGGCCGTGGTTCGAATCCCTTGGTCATCATCCCTTTCGGTTTGTCGGTCATGGTTTTAATGAAAAAAGTGTTGATACTTCCCTTCGCCTGAGGTGAAAGGGCCGCCTGCACGAAATAATCCTTTTCGATTGCGAGACCCTCTTCAAGGGGGACCTTCACCCCATCCCGGATGGCCTTCATGGCCAGCATGGGACCGGGGATTTCACGGCCCTTCGTTGCCTTCAGGACCCCCTGTCGGGCCATTTCCATGATGTCATCGATCTGCGAAAAATCCTGTTCCGGCCGTTTCAATTCCGCTGTCCCGTCGATAAGCCCGCGGAGAAGGGTCCTGGCCTCGTCGAGAAGATCGCCCTCAGCCGGCACGACTCTGTCGACGATCCCCGTCTCCAATGCCTTGGTGGCGGACAGCATCTTCCCCCGCAGGATAAGCTCGATGGCGCCATACCCTATCAACCGGGGCAACCGCTGCGTCCCTCCCGCACCGGGGTAGATACCCACAATGCACTCCGGCAACCCGATGAGTGTGGTGGGCGACTCCTTCGCAATCCGTGCGGTGCAGGCAAGAGAAAACTCGAGCCCCCCGCCCAGGCAATGACCGTTGATTGCGGCAACGGTCGGAAAGGGGAGCGCGTGTAACCGGTTGAACGCCTGGTGCCCTTCATCAAGCAGTTCCCGGACCTGCGCTTCCGTCGCAAGCTGGGCGACCACGTTCAGGTTGGCCCCGGCCAGGAAGGTATTCGGTTTACCGGACATGAAAATGACCCCCTTGAGAGATGTCTCCTTTTCCAGGCAGTCGACAACGTCACGGAAACGCATGAACATTTCCTCGGTCCAGGTATTCATGGTCTCGTTCACCAGATTAAAGGTCACGATCCCCATCTCCCCATCCTTTTTCAATTGAAAAATTCCCCCGAAATCCATAATGGCAGTCTCTCCTTTCTCTATATACTTATAATGTTACTGCGCAATCGACTATTGGACATAGGAGACATTGACATACAAGTCAAGAATTATATTTCCATGCGTGTTCGCTGTTCACCGGCGATTTCCCTCATCCCTCACTATTGTCCTTTACGCTTGACATAGGATGGGTTTTTTTCTATGTTCTCTCGATGGTATTTTTAACGGCATACTTTGCGGAAGACATGGACAAAATCGAATTTTTTAAAGGAGGCTTTTATGGGTAAGAAGACTTTATGGGGGATCGTTTTTTTCTGTGCGGCTGTCTGTTTTGTATTCAACCCGACATCATCCCTGGCAGGCGAAAAGGTATTCATCAATGGTATTGATGCAAACTTTCCGCCCTTTGCATATGTGGATAAAAACGGCAACCCCGACGGCTTCGATGTCAAATCCGTTGACTGGATCGCCAAGGAAATGGGTTTCGCCGTCACGCACAAACCGATGGATTGGGCCGGCATAATCCCGAGCCTCAAGGCAAAAAAGATCGACATGATCGCGTCCGGCATGAGCATTACCGACGAACGGAAGAAACAGGTCAACTTCTCCATTCCCTACTGGGTCATCAAACAGGTGCTCGTCAGCAAGAGCGATGCCTCCCTTACCGTCGATCAAATCCTCGCGAAGGGGCACAAGGTCGGCGTGCAGCGGGGAACTACGGAAGCGAAGTGGATGGAAGAGAATCTGATCAAAAAAGCGGGAAAGGATTTTAGCCTCGTCTATTATGATTCCGCACCGCTGGCCGTCATGGATGTGGTGAACGGACGCATCGTCGCCGCCGCGATGGATGATGCCCCTGCAAAGGATGCGGCACGGAAGGAACCCGTCAAGATCGTGGGCACCTTTGGAATGGAAGCGGAAGAATTCGGGTATGCAGTCCGTAAAGAAGACACGGAATTGCTCAACAAGATAAATGAAGGGCTGAAAAAGCTTATGGCATCACCCTACTGGGAAGAACTGAAGGCCCAGTACAAACCGTAATACAGGGTGTAAGCACGTTCTGAAGCGTTCGGGAAGGCATTAGGACACTGTTCCTAATGCCTTCCAATTTTATATACGGGATTTCAAAAACGGAATGACGGAAAGTTTTATCGCAATTTACGATGCGCTACCTTACCTGCTCAAGGGATCACTCGTAACAATCGGCCTGGTCATCGGTGCCATGCTGCTGGGCCTGTGTCTCGGCACTGTGCTCGCTATCGGCCAGGTCTACGGCAACACCTTTACCAAACGTCTGGTGGGCATCTACGTATGGTTTTTCCGCGGCGTGCCCCTTCTCGTGCTGCTTTTCCTCTTCTACTTCGGCCTCTTTCCCTATCTGAATATCAATCTCTCAGCCTTTACCGTCGCGGCGATGGTCCTTGGGCTTATCAGCGCCTCCTACCAGTCACAGATATTCCGGGGGGCAATCCTTTCGCTGCCGGTGGGCCAGCTCAAGGCTGCCCGTGCCATCGGCATGAGTGAGACGAAATCCATAGCCTTTATTATTCTTCCTCAGGCCTTCCGTCTTTCTGTTCCGGGATGGTCCAACGAGTATTCGATTGTGTTAAAGGACTCGGCGGTGGCTTACGCCCTGGGCGTAATGGAAGTGATGGCCCGTGCGCATTTCGTCGCGTCGCGCACATACGAACACCTGCCCCTCTATTTTGCGGCGGGCGTAATATTTTTGATTTTGACATACCTGGGCACCAAGGGCCTCCGGATTCTCGAAGAGAAGGTACGGATTCCCGGTTACTCCAGATAAGGATAACAGCATGACTCTCAAGGAACCTGTGTTACGAGTTGAAAACCTGACCAAAGCCTACGGGAAAAAGGTCGTCCTGCAGGATGCCTCTCTCACGGTAAACAAGCGTGAGCTGAAAATCCTGATCGGGCCCTCCGGCGGGGGGAAAAGCACCCTGTTACAATGCATCAACTTTCTCGTCACCCCTGACAGGGGACGCGTCTGGCTGGATGGGCAGGAGATTCTGATATCCCGCAAGCGCGAGCTTTACGAGTACCGTCAGAAGGTCGGTATGATTTTCCAGGACTTCAATCTCTTTGACCACCTGACGGCGCTCGAAAATGTTGAAATAGGATTATTAAAGGTCAGAAAGATGAAAAAGGCCGAATCCCGTGACAAGGCGATGCATGAACTGGATCGGGTCGGCTTGAAGGATCATGTCAGGAAATATCCGGCACAACTCTCGGGGGGACAGAAGCAGCGTGTATCGATTGCCCGGGCCCTCGCCATGGATCCGAAAGTGATGCTCCTTGACGAACCGACGTCCGCCCTGGACCCCGAGCTTATTTCGGAAGTCCTTGCCGTCATTAAAAATCTCCGGGAAAACGGGATGACCATGATCATGTCGACGCACCATATCGGCTTTGCCCGGGAGGTGGCGGACGAGATTGTGTTTCTCGAAGACGGTAACATTCTTGAAGTCGGTTCTTCAGACAAGATTTTTACCCGGGCGGAGTGCGAACGGACCAGGGAATTCTGTTCAAAGATCGTGGAACTCTACGGAAACTGATGCCGCTATGGAAGAACTCTTTTTTATAAAAAACGATGTGATGCCCGTACTGATCAGGGGGTTGATCGTCAGCATCCAGCTGATCATTCCGTCGGCGCTCTGCGGTCTCTTGATCGGCGTCTTCATCGGCGTATTGCGGGTATTCGGCTCCGTTGTCACCCGCAGGCTGGCCGACACATATGTCATGATCTTCAGAGGCTTTCCACTCATCGTGCAGCTATTCATCTGGTATTTCGGTCTGCCCCATCTCGGCATTTATCTTTCGCCCTACGCCGCATCGGTTGTCGCCTTTTCACTCTGCAGCGGCGCCTACCACTCGGAATACATCCGCGGGGCCCTTCTCTCAATCAAACGAGGGCAGCTTATGGCCGCCCAGGCGCTGGGATTTTCAAAAGTAAAGATGGTCTTTTCCATCGTATTGCCCCAGGCGATTCGACGTGCCCTTCCGGGGTGCGGAAACGAAGTCATTTATCTTATTAAATATTCCTCACTGGCCTATATGGTAACCTGTATCGAACTCACGGGAAAAGGGCACACTATTGCATCGGAAACGTTTAAATTCACTGAAATTTTTATAATTGTGGGAATCATATATCTCTTTCTTACCACCCTGGCAAGCTGGCTGCTTCGCTACTGTGAAAATCGCGTTCGCATTCCCGGGTTCGAACACCATGCCGTGTAACAGGACCGTTTCCCTCTCTTGCCGGGGCAGGAATTGGATCTAAGAACCATGTCACCTTACAGGCCACTCAGCACGGACGTCAAAACCCGCATTGAAAGGGAGATAGGTACGGGACAGGTACTGCATGATCCCGGCACGCTGCAGGAGTTCGGACGGGATTCCGGTGAAATATGCTGTCCTCCGGAACTCGTGGTCAACGCCACATCGGTTGAGCAGATCCAGGCGCTTCTCAGGCTCGCCAATGCCTTTCACTTCCCTGTCACACCGCGGGGTCTCGGCACCGGTCTCGCAGGAGGGGCGGTTCCGGTATACGGAGGTGTCATCCTTTCACTCGCCGGGATGAACCGGATTTTCGATATCGACAGAGAAAACCTGATCACCGTGGTAGAGCCGGGTGTCCTGAACCTGGACCTGAAAAACGCCGTCCATCGTGTGGGGCTCTTCTATCCGCCCGATCCGGCCAGCCTGGATACCTGTTCCATCGGGGGCAACGCCGCGACGAATGCCGGCGGCCCGGCCTGTGTCAAATACGGGACCACACGGGATTATGTCCTCGGTATCGAGGCGGTTCTCCCCTCGGGAGATCTTATCACCGCCGGGGTTCAGACCAGAAAAGGCGTTGTCGGCTATGACATGCTTCATCTGCTTATCGGATCCGAGGGGACCCTCGGCGTCATGACGAAACTGATCCTCAAGCTCCTCCCCCATCCGCAGGCTCTCACCACCCTGGTGGCCTTCTTCCCGGCACTGACGGATGCAATGACCGCGGTGAAGGATATCCTCACGAACGGCCACATACCCTGTGCCATCGAATTTCTTGACCGGAAATGTCTCGATGTCGTGGGAGACCTGCTCCCCTTTGAAGAAGCGGCAGACGCGGGCACCTTTCTCCTCGTCGAGATTGACGGACCGGTCGAGGCCATCACGAAGGAAATAGAGGAAATCGGCGTCATCTGCATGGAGCAGGGTGCGCTCCACGTCATTATGGCCCCCGATTCCCTGAAGCGAACAAAAATGTGGGACATACGCCGGCAGGTGGCCCTCAGGATTGAAGAGCGTTTTCCCCTTTATATACCCGAAGACATTGTAGTCCCCATCGGCAGGATAGCCGATTTTGTGGCCTGCCTGCCGGAGTATGAAGCGCAATTCGGCATGAACATCTATTCCTTCGGCCACGCGGGAGACGGGAATATCCATCTCAATATCACGGCGGAAAGCCCGGCCCTCAGACCCCGCGTGGATGCGGGCATTGAAGCGTTGCTCAAGCATGTGCTCTCCATGGGGGGGACCATATCGGGGGAACACGGCATCGGCGTGGCGAAAAAACAGTTCCTCTCCTTTGAGCTGTCACCGGAGAGCATCCGGCTGCAGAAAGAAATCAAGAAGATTTTCGATCCACACCACATACTCAACCCGGGTAAGATTTTCGACCTCGAGCCATGAAGGAACGTCAGGGCTGAAATCTCCTGAGGGCAGACACCTGAAGTCCGGGACGGGGTGGGAGACCTTCCGCAGGCCTTCATCCCGGGGGTTACCGGAATATTCGATATTATCCATTGATATTTGAAAGAAAGTTTTGTAATCATTCCACTATGAATTACAGCGAAACGGACAGTGCACAGGCATATGCGGGGAAGGCGCTCATCGCGGACCCCATATACCAGTATATTCTTTTTACCGTGCCTCTCCAGGGCGAGCCGCCGGAAAAAACGGAAAAGGATCTGATTGATTCCCCCTGGCTGCAGCGGCTGCGAAGAATATATCAGCTTCAGAGTGCACGGTGGGTCTACCCGGCTGCCGAACACACGCGTTTTCAGCACTCGCTGGGCACCATGCACATGGCCGGCGAATTCGGACGCCATCTTTATCCCAGTCTGCGGGAACGGTTTCCCGATCTTCCCTCACTCCACTACGTTGAGGAACTGCTCCGGGTGGCGGGCCTGCTCCATGATGTGGGGCACGGCCCCTACGGTCATTTCTTCGATGATAATTTTCTCCGTCAGTACCACCTGACCCACGAAAGGCTGAGCCAGGAAATCATCATCAGGAAGCTGGGCAGGCTCATAGGGGAGATCCGGAGAAGCCCCTCGGGGCCCTTCCGGCCCGACGAGTCTCTGTCGCCCCGGGAGATTGCCTTTCTGATCAAGAAACCCGAGGGGGAAGACCCGGCGTCGCGGCCGGAATGGCTGCATTTTCTGCGACAGCTCTTCACCGGCATCTATACCGTGGACAATCTCGATTACGTCCAGCGAGATGCCTACATGACGGGATTTTCCATCGACATTGTCGACATCCAGAGGCTCTGTTTCTACAGTTTTTTTACGGACGAAGGACTCACCCTGCACCAGGCGGGGACGTCGGCACTGACCAGGTTTCTCAATGCCCGGTTGAACCTCTATACCAATGTCTATTACCATCGCACGACCCGCGCCATCGATCTCCACCTGCAGGAGATATTTCGCGAAACGGTCAATATTCTCTTTTCAGCCAATCCCGCCGAAGCGCTCGACCGATATCTCGACCTTGATGACTGGAGTCTCTTTCAGGAAGTCAAAGACTGGTTCACGTCATCGGAAAAGAGGAAGAAGGCGCTGGGCCGTGAATGGAACAAAGTGCATGCCCGGAAGGTCAAATGGAAGATGTCCTTTGCCACGGAGCTTTCCGTTGATCAGATCCAGAAAGGTGCCCGTTTTTCCAGGGCCCAGGATTATGAACGGCAGATCAGGGACCGGCTTCCCCCGTCCCTGCGGGGAATAAAATTTCGCGTTGACATGGCCACACAGGACCCGCGGCCGATCAACCCGATGCTTGAACAGGACAAAAGGATCACGATCTTCAATCCTTCGACGAAAACGATTTCTCTGGAACCGCTCCAGGAGATTTACCGCTTTATTCCGGCCCGGGTGGTTCATTTCAGGGTATTTGCCCTCAATCACACCCACGACGAGGAGCTGAACACCGCCGCCGAGCATGTGCTCGGGTCGCTGGGCGAGGGGATCACTACAAATATTTAACGACCGAAATCAGCGGACACCGCGTGACTTCCGGGGCGAAGGATGCGTGCGGGCATGTCTTCTGATTTCTTTTTTTAAGGAACGAGCGAAATGAAAGAAAAGGAAACAACGGACCTTACCCTGTTTGTGAGAACTTCCCAGGAAGACATCACCGGCTGGAACCGGCAGCGAATCGTCGACGCCCTTATCAGGGAAACAAACGTGGAAACCGCCACGGCGGAAGAAATCAGCCGGGAGGTAGAGGACCAGATTGTCGCATCGGGCATCGATGTTCTCACGGCACCGCTTATCCGCGAGCTGGTGGATGCAAAACTCACGGAACGGGGACTCCATAATGCGTCCAAGATGCATGCCCGGCTGGGATTCCCCCTCTACGACGTGGAACAGATCCTCTTTTACAGCAACAAGGAAAACGCCAACATACCCCACACCCCGGAAGGTACCAATCTGACCCTCGCGGAAGGAATCAAAAAGGAATACGCCCTGCTCAACGTTTTTGCCGACGAGGTGGGATATGCCCATGCCCGGGGAGACATTCATATTCATAATCTCGGCTATATCGACCGGCTCTACTGTTCCTGCCAATCTCTTGAATTTATAAAGAAATTCGGCCTGGACCTCTCCAATTCGCTCGCCGTGGCGTCACCGGCCATGCACGCCGAAACCCTGTTAGCCCACATGATCCGTTTCTCCGCCGCCCTCCAGGGATGTTTTGCCGGCGCCGTGGGGTGGAATGCCGTCAACACCTTTTTCGCCCCCTATCTCAGGGGTGTCGGAGATGAGCGCATGATTCAACTCGCGCAGATGCTCATCTACGAGTTCGCCCAGCAGGCCGTAGGGCGGGGAGGACAGACGCTCTTTACCGATATTCATCTCTACTGGGACGTGCCGCAGCATCTGGAAGAGGTCCCCGCCATCGGACCCGGCGGTCGATTCACCGGATCTCCCTACGGGGCCTATGCGGAAGAAGCCCGGCGGTTTGCCCGGGCCCTTCTCGCGGTGTATGCAAAGGGCGACGCGGCGGGCCTGCCCTTTGTGTTTCCCCGGCCCTTCGTGCACATCTCGGAGAAGTTTTTCCGGACCGACGGTCATGAAGAATTTCTCCGCTCAGTCGCCACGGTGTCCCTTGAAAAGGGAAATACGCATATCATTTTTGATCGGGACAACACACTGTCTCTCGCGGAATGCGGGGTTATCCGGACCGCCGACCGGGACGGGGTCCGCTTCGTATTCGAAGAACCCTGGAAAATCCGATATGCGGCGGTGCAGAATGTTTCACTGAACCTTCCCCGCCTCGGATACCGCGCAGAGGGCAATGATGAACGCCTCAGGACCCTTCTCTCCGAAATCATGGAAACCGCCGCCCGGGCGCATCTTCAGAAGAAACGCTTTATCGAAGGCCTCCTGTCGCAGGGCCGGTCAGGCCCCCTTTCCCTCCTTACAATGAACTGTGACGGCGAGCCTTACCTCAAGATGAACCAGGCAGTCTACCTTGTGGGGTTGGTGGGATTGAACGAACTGGTAAAAATTCACCGTGGCGAACAGCTCCACGAATCGGATGACGCCCATGCATTCGGAATGTCCCTCGTCGCCTTCATGAAAAGGGAGATTGACCGCCTCAACAGGAAACACGGCATCACCATGATACTCCAGCAGTCTCCCGCCGAAACAACGGCGTACCGGTTTGCCCGTCTGGACCTCAAGCACTGTTCGCCGGCAGCGGGGCATTATGTGCGGGGCAGCATCGCCGGGGGTGAAATTTACTATAGTAATTCTTCGCACTATTCCGTCTCGGCACCTCTTGCGCCCTTTGAAAAGGTCATGGGAGAGGGGGAGTTCCATCCCCTGATCGAAGGGAATGCCACCTGTTATGTCTGGCTTGACGTCAACCCCGTACCGCCTGAAGCGGGGGCCGCCTTCATCATCGACAGCTTCCGGAAAACGAAAAGCAGGCAGATTGTGTTTTCCCCTGAATTTACCGCCTGCGCCCACTGCAAAGGGACCTCCGCAGGCATCACAGGAACCTGCCCGCTGTGCGGTTCCCGTGACGTGGAGGGTATCGCCCGCATTACGGGGTATTATTCCAGGACATCGAACTGGAACAAGGGAAAAATCGCCGAACTGCGCGACCGCCGGCGCGTCACCATTCCCGTCGAAAGAGAGTAACATATGAGAAGGATTATCATGTTCACCGGCAAGGGGGGCGTAGGAAAGACGACTACATCCGTCGCGACGGCCCTGTATCTCGCGGACAGGAACCGGGTCCTGCTGCTCTCCACCGACCCTTCGGGCTCGCTCTCCAGTTTGTTCAATATTACCTTTCGCGGCACCGTGGAAACAGTCAGTGCCAACCTGGATGTGATCGAGTTGACACGGCCCGTCATACTGAAGCTCTGGCGTGACAAGTTCGGCGAAGAAATCTATACGGTCATATCGTCCCTTCTGCCGGTGGAACCCGACATTATCGACTATATTGCCGGGGCCCCCGCACTCGACGAGGAATTCATGCTCGATTATCTCCTCGACGTCTCACGGTCGGGAAAATACGATTGTATCGTCTGGGACACAGCACCCACCTCATCGACCCTCAATCTGCTGCAGATTCAGCATCTCTTCTATTCACACCTCGGCGAGGCACAGAAGCTCTACCTGAATATCAGGGGTGCCCTGGCGAAACTCAGGCGCAAGGCCGGAGAGGAGCCATTGGTCCTTATCGAAAAATGGCGAAAACTGACCGAAGATATCTTCTCCATGCTCGCGCGGGACACCGCAACCTGGATCGTGGCCAATCCGGAACGACTTCCCGTTGAGCAGGCGCTTGTAATCGGACAATCCCTTGCGGCATTCGGGATAAGGATAGACGGCTATATCCTCAACCGTATCTATCCTGAAGCCCTCTGCACCGCGAGCGAATTCATGCGTGAGAAACGGCGCTCCCAGCTGGTCTGGCACGACACCCTCATCGACAGAGCTGACAGGCCCGTCAAAGTCATCGAGGAAAGGGCGGGTGACATCACGGACCGGGAAGCCCTCCTCAAGATTGCCCGGCAGATACACGGCACCTGACACCGGATCGACCGCCTCTGCCACAAAACCGTCTCTGCCATTATCGAAGAGGCACTTCCCTCAACGGGATGCCTCCGTGGCCGGACCGCCGCCTCTGAAAAAGGGCGCGATACCGCGAAACCAAATAATTTATGGCGCTTCCTTGACATCGGGGTGGGCGATAAATATATTACTCAATGACGGAACCGGATCGGGGAAAAAATGGAATATATCGAAGACATTATCATACGGATATTCAAGGAAAGCAACAACACGAAAGAGGTGTTCGTAAACGAAAATCTCGGGAGAATCACCCGGGTTGTCGACGCCATTACCGACGCACTGAAAAAGGGAAACAAAATTCTGCTTTTTGGAAATGGGGGAAGCGCAGCGGACGCCCAGCATATTGCAGCAGAATTCATGAACCGCTTCCAGATCGAGCGGCCTCCCCTGCCGGCGATTTCACTCTGCACCGACACATCGGTCCTGACGAGCATAGCCAACGATTACGACTACTCGGAAATTTTCGCGAAGCAGATCAGGGCGCTCGGCAAAGAGGGGGATATCGCCTGGGGAATCAGCACGAGCGGATCATCGCTGAATGTGGTGAATGCCATTGAGACAGCCAAAAGAATGGGACTCAAAACAATCGCCATGACCGGCAAGGACGGTGGAAAAATGTCGTCCGCCGCCGATTTCAGCATGAACGTTTCCTCCAACAGCGTACCCCGCGTACAGGAGGTTCATATTACCGTGGGACATGTCATCTGCGAGCTTGTCGATTACAAGTTGTTCAGAAGACCGGAATAAAAGGGCAGAGGATTCAAACTGATTATGGTGAAACGCAAGGGAAAGAAAGCAGCGGACGAGGAAAAAAACGTGCAGCCGGAAGCGGCCGAAGGGGCTGCCCGCCCGAAGACGGACAAGATATCCGACGAAGGAGGTCTTTCAGAGTTGGAGCAGGCACGGAAGGACGCCGCCGATAATTACGACAAGTACCTGAGGATATCGGCGGAATTTGAAAACTACAAAAAGCGCGTCTCAAAAGACCGCACTGATCTCATAAACTTCAGCAACGAAAAGTTGCTCAGAGATCTGCTGCCCGTTCTGGACAGCCTGGACCGGGCACTTGACCACGTATCCAATTCCGGTGATTTTGATGCCTTCGTCGAAGGTCTCGGCCTGATCAACGAAAAGCTGCAGGGCATGCTGGAGAAGCATGGGGTTGAGAAGATTGAAGCGGTGGGTAAGGATTTTGATCCTAACTATCATGAAGCGCTTATGCAGGTGGAAAACGGAACATACGAGAATAATAAGGTCGTCGAGGAATTTGAAAAGGGCTATCTCCTGAATGGACGACTCCTGCGACCGTCCAAGGTGACCGTTTCAAAAAACAAGACCGATCAAGAATAGCAATTTTATTTGATATCAAGGAGGAATTTGTACCATGGGGAAAATAATAGGAATTGATTTGGGAACGACAAACTCCTGTGTCGCCATCATGGAAGGAGGGGATCCCACAGTCATTACCAATCAGGAGGGAAGCAGAACGACACCCTCTGTCGTTGCCTTTACCGAAAACAATGAACGGTTGGTCGGCCAGGTCGGAAAACGGCAGGCCGTCACCAACTCAGAAAACACCGTCTACGCCATCAAGCGACTGATCGGGAGGAAGTTCAACTCCAAGGAAGTCCAGTACGACATCACCATCAGTCCTTTTAAGATAACGGAGGCACCCAACGGCGACGCGCAGATCTCGGTGCGCGGCAAAAATTACAGTACGCCGGAGATATCGTCGATGGTCCTCGCAAAGATGAAGCAGACCGCCGAAGATTATCTGGGAGAATCCGTGACCGATGCCGTAATCACCGTACCGGCCTATTTTAACGATTCGCAGCGGCAGGCCACGAAAGATGCGGGAAAGATAGCGGGACTGAACGTCCTTCGCATTATCAACGAACCCACGGCGGCATCGCTTGCCTACGGCCTTGACAAGAAGAAAGATGAAAAGATCGCCGTCTTCGACCTTGGCGGCGGAACCTTCGATATCTCCGTGCTGGAACTGGGGGACGGCGTCTTCGAAGTCAAATCCACGAACGGCGACACGCACCTTGGCGGCGAAGACTTTGATCAGACACTGATCGATTATATCGCCGATGAATTCAAGAAAGATCAGGGCATCGACCTGAGAAGCGATAAAATGGCCCTGCAGCGTATCAAGGAAGCGGCGGAAAAGGCGAAGATGGAACTTTCCACGTCCATGGAGACCGATATCAACCTGCCCTTTATAACAGCCGACGCATCCGGTCCGAAACATCTGAACATGAAATTAACCAGGGCCAAACTGGAAATGCTTGTCGACGAGCTGATCTCCAAGGTTGAAGGCCCCTGCAAGACGGCCATGAAAGATGCGGGGGTGTCACCGTCTGAGATCGACGAAGTCATTCTCGTCGGCGGCATGACCCGTATGCCGAAGGTGCAGCAGAAGGTCAAGGAAATATTCGGCAAAGAACCCAACAGGAGCGTGAATCCCGATGAAGTAGTCGCCATCGGCGCGGCCATTCAGGCGGGTGTACTGTCCGGTGACGTCAAAGACGTTCTCCTGCTGGATGTGACACCCCTTTCACTCGGCATCGAGACACTGGGCGGCGTGATGACCACACTCATTGACAAGAACACCACGATCCCGACGAAGAAAAGCCAGATCTTTTCCACGGCGGCCGACAATCAGCCGGCAGTGAGCATCCATGTTCTCCAGGGCGAACGCCAGATGGCGGGCGACAATCGGACACTGGGCCGCTTCGAGCTGACGGGCATTCCGCCGGCACCGAGAGGACTCCCTCAGATCGAGGTCGCCTTCGATATCGACGCAAACGGTATTGTGCATGTATCGGCAAAAGATCTCGGAACCGGCAAGGAACAGAGCATCAAAATTACCTCCTCGAGCGGGCTCTCGGAGGAAGAAATTGAGCAACTGGTCAAGGACGCGGAGATGCATGCCGATGAAGACAAGAAGAAACGGGAACTGATCGAAGCCAGAAACCAGGCCGACGGACTCGCCTACAGCGTTGAAAAGAATCTCAAGGAAATGGGCGATCAGATTGACGAATCGGAAAAGACGAGGATTGAAGAGGCCATTACAGCAGTGCGGAAGGCAATCGAAGGAGATGATCTTGACGCCATCAGAACGGCCTCCGAAGAATTGACGACGGCTTCTCATAAACTTGCCGAGGCCATGTATGCAAAGGCATCGGCACAGGGCGGCGCTCCGGGCGCAGAAGCTGCCGGGGCGGGGGCGACAGGAGCTGCCGAACAGGCAGCGGGCAGCGATGACGACGTCGTCGATGCCGATTTCGAGGAAGTAAACAAATAACCCTTCCTTACCGACACCACGAAAAAAGGATAGTCCTTCGAGAAAACGGGGCTATCCTTTTTTTTATCCGTCAGCACCGGCCTTTCGGGGCGGACTCATTCCGTCTTTACCGTGCCTCTCGTCAGGGAACCTGAAGGAATACCGGCAGAATTCCCGCATCATGCAATATTTCAACAATTTGAAGGGGGATAATAAACCAGAAAAACCATATTACTTCCATAAAGGTGCGTCGGTATTGCGAAACTTTCACATTGAGCGTGGCCGCCTCGTTAATCAGTGAGAGCTTGGGGATAAACCGGGGAACGCGCTGCATGTACTCCTGGAAATCATCTCCGTGAACCCTGAGGAGTTCCCTCTCTTCAGAAAGGATAACGAGGGGATAATAGATGATGAAAAGCAGGACCAGGAGGACGAGTATGGCCATGTTTTCCGACACGAGCCCGATACCCATTGTCCCGATAAAGCTGAAAAAATAGAGCGGGTTCCGCACCACCGAGTAGGGTCCTTCCCTCACCAGTGTATGCGTTTTATTTCCGGCAACATACATGGAAGCCCATATCCTGCCAAGCACACAAATGCCAATAAGGAAAATCCCTGCGGAAGTCAAAAACAGATCCATCAATCCGTTTCTCTCAAATGAATCATCGGTGAAAAGCAGGAGTAAAATGGCAACAACTCCTATTACCCGTGAAACCGCCGTCCGATACTTTTCGGCGAAATGAATCATCTTGTCTATCACTCTGTTCTCCTTCTCTCCTGTTCGCTCAATTCCTCAGATATCCCGCCTGTCGGGACGGTCCTCATGAGTCCTTGCCGCGGGAACCTTCGCGCATGCACCGGGCACCCCGCCCCCTGTGCACAATCCGCGGAAAATTCTGCGAAGGATAGTCTTCACAGGTATATTTGTCAATCAAAATGAGCTCCTCGCACCGGTCAGCGTCGCTGCGGCCGGCCATGAATTCCACTGCAGCCTTCGTTTCGAGCCACGCGGCACGGTCCCGGCAGACCAGTCCCTGTCGTGGAGGATTTTTTTGCATCCGCAGAGTTAGATTTATACTATAATGATACTCACACAGGATGGAGGGATCGAGCGTGACGGACCGGGGAAGAAGGAGGGAAAAGGCGTCCATGGGAACACGGGAATATTTCATGACCGCCATCGCCTCCCTGTGCCTCTTCTCTCACCCCGGATGTTCTCAGGGAACACACGGCTGCGCAGATATCCATCAGGGACAACCGGCGGTGCTGTCCGTACCTTTCGTGCAGCAGCAGTCCGCCGGGGAGTGCGGTGCCGCGTGCCTGGCGCAGGTGATAGGGTACTGGACGCATGACCGCACTTTCCCCGCTGCCGTCATGGAACCGTCCTGCCCCGAAGGGGGCTGTACGGGAAAGCAGCTCACGGAACGTGCCCGCTCGCGGGGATTCGACGCCCTTATCTTTCAGGGCACCCTGGAGACCCTTTTCAATCACCTTCAGGCGGCACGGCCGGTTATCGTGATGCTGGGAGAAGAGGGCACGCGCCACTACTCCGTGGTCTGCGGTCATTCAATCAGCGAGGGTGCCGTGGTCCTGCAGGACCCGCTCAGGGGATGCCTCTCCGTGGACGATGACCTCTTTTTTGAAGCGTGGAAGGCATCGTACTTTTTCACTCTGGTGGTGACCCCGCAAAGAAAGTTTCAAATGAATACCCCCGCGGCACCCTGCGGGGAATGCGATCCGAAAGGAGATTCAATTCAGAAGGGAGAAAGATCATGACCACACAATGGACCATTACCTTCAGGCGAATCGTCAGTATTTCTCTCTGCTGCGCCTTCCTGTGCGCCGGAATTCTGCCGTGCGTACCCGCAGGCGCAGCGGAGAGGGTGGACGGAACAGCACTGTCCTCACAGGCGGATGGGGAAAGCGGGACCGCCCCGGACCTGGAATCACTGCGTGCGGAAGGGAGCCAGGACGCACTTTTCGGGTCGCTGCTGGTCTGGTTCCTGATAATCTCGGTTGTCTCGATAACGCTTTTAATCGGCTGATCCGCTGCATGCCCCGGAGGGGCCCTGCAACCGGTACCGCGCGACCCCCTGCAGGGGTGGCCTCAGACAGGCGGAGCCTGCAGGCACACCCTTGTGTGAAAAAATAGTATCCCGCCGGCCAGGTCCTGCGGGCTCCCGCCCAGGCATATTTTTGTATCGACTTACGACATCAAATTATGTAGTATGCTTGGATAAATCTTTGGATAAGGAAATCATGAACATAGGTTTTATTAAAGCGCTGTTGCTCGTTGTCATGACGGTGGTGGTCTGCGCGACCCCCTCTTCCTGCCCCTCACAGGACGCACTGGTTGCGGAATCGCAGGAATGCCGGATCAGGCTCCTCGATGACGGTGATTACTTTCCCTTCCTGCTCGACGCCATTGACGAAGCAACCCGTGAAATCGCGATGGCCTTTTTTCTTTTCAAGACAAATGGTCACAAAACTAATTATCCCGACAGGATAGCAACACATCTGATCGGGGCGGCGGAACGGGGGATCGAGGTCTCCGTCATCCTGGAACGGGGTCGGGATTCCCGGTCCATGGTGGATCGCAACAATCGGGATACAGCAAAGAGACTGGAAAAGGGAAAGGTCCGCGTCAGATTCGACACCTCCGGCACCACGACGCATACGAAAACCGCCGTCATTGACCGGCGCTTCGTCATTCTGGGAAGTCACAACCTGACAAATTCAGCGCTGAAGTATAATCATGAGCTCTCACTTTTCGTCGATTCCCCGGCACTCGCCGAGGAGGTGCTCGACTATATCGACGGCATCAAGTAAACACAATGAGCGGCATTATGAAAACATCATCCTGTCATACTCCTCCCTCCGGGAAAGGCCTCACCGCACGTTACCGGCACGCGGCGGTGGTGATTGCCATAACGGTTATCACCGCACTGATCGCCGGCTGTGCCGTGCTCCGCGCACCCGTTGAAACGCAACTGCGGATATCCGACGATGAAGTCCCATCGGCAGTACGGCTTCTCTTTTCCAATGCCGAGACGGCCTATCGTGACCACCGGTATGACGTTGCCATGGACCTCTACGGACAGATACTCTCCCTGATACCCGAAGGGAAGGTAGTTTCCTGGGCGCACCTGCGGCGGGGAGAAATACTGATAATCAGAAAGGGGTATCGAGAGGCGGTGACGGAACTGAAGGATATCCCGAAGCGGTTCGAGGGGGACCCCCTCTTCAATGAAGCCCGGTATTTTCTCGCCCGCGCCTACACGCGGCTTTCAATGTTCGATCGTTCGGAGCGGATCATCGCAGGGTTACTGAAGGAAAGCCTTACAACGCAGCGGGAAGCGGCGTTGAAAGCACTCACCGGCGACAATTTTGCAGGAAAAAACCGGTATTCCGATGCATTGACCGCCTATATGACGGCCCTCGACATCGGTCCCGGAGACGTTCGCGCCGCCGTCCTGAAAGAGAGGATCGAAACCATCATTGACTTCCACCTCACCATGGAAGAACTCGAGGAAGTATATCTTTCCTGCCAAAACCGCTTTCCCGCAGGCTACGCACTCTACCGCCTCGCACTCAGCCACTACCGGGAGAGAAACCTCGAGAGGGCTTCTCAGATGCTCGATCAGTTGCTCGAGCGGTTCCCCGGTCACGCCCTTTTCGAAGAGGCAGACATGCTCCGCCGGGAAATCGCCCAGCAAATGATGGTGAAACGGTATGCCATCGGTTGTATTCTGCCACTGACGGGACGGTACGCCGCATTCGGAACCCGTGTGCTCGATGCGGTGATTCTTGCCGCGGGGGTATTCGAAGCGTCACGGGAAAGTAATGTCACACTGATCATAGAAGATTCGAAGAGTTCCGCCGCGGCGGCACGAGACGGAGTGCTGAAACTGACGCAGGTTGACGGGGTAATCGGAATCATCGGCCCCATGGGGAGTGCCACCTCCCTTGAAGCCGCCCGGGCGGCACAGGAACGGAGCGTTCCCATACTCACCCTGTCCCAGATGGAAAATATCACTGAGACGGGCGATTACGTCTTTCGTACGTCTCTGAATGCGGCGATGCAGATCAAGACACTGGTCGACTATTCCGTAAACCATCTCGGCATGGAAAGCTTTGCCATTCTCCACCCCCGTGACAGGTATGGCACCGAAATGATGCATCTCTTCTGGGATGAAGTGCGGGCGTACGGCGGAGAAATACGGGGCGTGGAATCCTACAGCACCGAACAGACCGATTTCGGCAAGGAGATTAAGGGCCTGACAGGATTGGACATCCTCGAAAAGACGGCCCCCGCTGCGGAAGATCCGCTGCCGATTGTCGATTTTGACGCACTCTTCATCCCCGATTCCTACTCCCGGGTGGCGATGATCGCACCGCAGCTCGCCTTTTATGACGTGACCACCGTACAGCTGCTGGGCACAAGCGCCTGGAACAATCCTGACCTGCTTTCCGAGGAGGAAACCTATCTCAATGGGGCAATTTTTGCGGACGGATTCTTTCTCAACAGCTTTCGACATGATGTAAGGAATTTTATCGATAAATTCTACGCGGCCTTCGGTCGTGAACCGGCCAGCCTCGAAGCGCTCGCCTATGATGCGACGCGTATTATGGTGGATGTGATCGAGCAATCTCACATAGAATTCAGAGACCAGTTGCGCGATGAAATGCTCAGTATTCGGGATTATCAGGGAATTACGGGGGAAACATCCTTTTCGCCAACAGGCGATGCGGAGAAATCACTTTCAATTCTCATGGTGTTGGACAATACGATTATTCAGATTCACTGAGGAGACAGAGAATCATGCGTCTGTTGCTGACAAATGACGACGGCATTTATGCCGAGGGGTTGCGTGCCCTTCACCGGGAGCTTTCCCGGGAGGCAGAGTGCCTGATTGTGGCACCTGAAGCGGAACAGAGTGCCGTCGGTCATGCAATCACCCTTTCCCGTCCTCTCATGGTGAGACGGGCCCGGCGCAACGGCGTCTACTTCGGCTACGCCGTAGCGGGCACGCCTGCGGATTGTGTGAAGCTCGGGATCAAGGAACTCTCGACGGAACCGGTCGATCTGGTAGTCTCGGGGATCAACCGCGGGGCCAACGTGGGCATCAACGTCATCTATTCCGGAACGGTCTCGGCCGCCACGGAAGGAACGATTCTGGGGGTACCCTCCATTGCCCTTTCCCTCGACAGCCACCGTGACGATGCCGATTTCTCCTTTGCCGCCCGTTTTGCCCGACGGCTGGTCTCCTTCATCGGTCAGGCAAAGGAAATCAGGAATTTGACGCTGAACGTGAACATCCCGGCACTCGCCGAATCGGAGATCAAGGGGATCGTTGTCACCAAACAGGGATCGGCACGCCTCGTCGAAGCATTCGAAAAACGGAACGACCCGAGAGAGCACATCTATTACTGGCTGGCGGGAGAAACCCTCCTCTCGGAGGACGAGGAGATGAGCTCCGATGCCATCGCCCTCAAGAAAGGCATGATTTCCATCACGCCCATCCAGTACGACCTGACACGGCATAGCCTGATTGCACACCTGAAGGAAGCAATCGAGGATTTTCCCTTATCGGATCAGTAGCACGGGAACGGCGGTCTTGCGGATCACATATGATGTGGTACTTCCCAGGATCAGCTCCCGCACTCTGCTTCTGCCGTAGGCACCCATGACCAGTAAATCGACGCCGCCCTCACCGGCAAACCTGATAAGTTCCTGTTCTTCTTTTCCCTGTCGTACCACAACGGTGCATTCAATACCGTGAGGTGCAACGGCCTCCTCAACGACATCGCGGAGCGTCGCGACAGATGCCGGATCATCGGTAACAAAAACGGCAGAAAGGGGCCACCCTGTCGTGAGACATAATTCAACAGCCTCATCAAGGGCTCTTCGCGAGGGGTCACTTCCGTCAAAGGCGATGCCCACCTGTCTGATCGGCCTGTAACGCAGGGGCGTGATCATGACCGGTTTGCCCGATTTGCGCACCACCGATTCAGAGGTCGACCCCATGAGGCCGCCCCGCACAAGGGGATAATGCTCCCCCCGCTGGGCAAGGATAATCCAGTCGGCTGCTTCGCCCTCCTCAATAATCGTCTCATCAACAAGGCCGGTGGCTTTCTTGACCTCCACCGGAACCTTCGCTTCGTCACATCGCTCCCGGAACTGTGTCAGAATTTCGTCGGCTTTTTCATTCATCCCCTTCTCAATCATGGGAACGAAATCCTGGCAGGCCGACACACCCATAAACCCGGAAATATCATCGAACAGCGGTCCCTGTACCACCTTGATGTCGATGATATAGAGGCCTTCGATACGGGCCTTTAGTGCACCGGCACAGAATAAGCCGAATTCAAGGGCGGTCCGGCTGTATTCGGAACCATCGGTAGGAATAAGTATCTTTCGTGACATGGCATTCACTCCGATACTGCAATGACGGGACAACCGCGCTGATTCGCGAACGTCGGTTACTCAGCGCCTACCGGAATAAGGCAGACAAAACGGAACACGTCCGCACTCTTGTTCACCATACAATGCTTTTCATAGGGCGGCACAAAGATGGTATCACCCGCATGTATCGGTATTTCCTCATCCTTGCCATTCCGTATATATGCCTCGCCGCTGACGACGAAAATCTCATGTTCCCAGAAGTGATCGTGGAACGGACTGGAAAATCCCGGCGCCACATCAAAGACGCGCATAATAAAATTCGGGGCGCCTTCCTTCTCCCCGATTACCACCCGCTTCTGGAGACCGTCGGCTATCTGCTCCGCATCGACATCGGTGAAATGACGAATTATCATATTCCATACTCCTTTAGTGACAATATAAAAATGCTATCGTATTTTTCAGGCAAGGTCGAGAAAAAATAATATGATGAGTCTGTTCGAAAAAAAGTGATCGTACTGCGCGCTCACCCTTTCGCGATGCGGCATCGAAGACCCTTGAGATTGGGTGTGCCGAATTCGCGGCCCACCGTTTCCGCCGACGTGAGCATATTCAGATTTGACTGTTTCCATCCAAACTGTTCTTTCGGGTCTCCCTCGGGATACCACCATCCGTGCGATGCACTGACGACCAGCGGATGGACCCTATCGGTCAGACGGGCCTTCTGCCGGATGACACCGTACGTAGTTTCGATTATCACCTCGTCTCCCTGCGATATGCCGTACTTACCGGCGGTGTCAGGATGAATTTCGACCTCGGCATGGGGTTGCACCGCACGCAGATCCTCGAGCCAGCGATAGGATGAGTGCAGGTAGTAACTGCTTTTCGCACTGGTCAATACAAGGGGCAATTCGTGCTCGTTGCAGTTCTCGTCACCGACATATTCGGGAAACGCCTTCAGACCGAATTTCTCGGCAGTACTCAACATGAGTTCCACCTTTCCCGTGGGTGTCCGGAAGCCCTTTTCTTCATATCCTCTGAAGCGATCAGGCCCCTTCAAATATCCTTTCTCGACAAAGGCTTCGTAGGTAAGACCGCCCGGCTCAAGTACATCCTCCAAAAAATCACGATAGTCATCATGCCAGCATTCGGCGGGCGAGATCCGTTTCCCCAGTTCATTCATGATCTTCATGTCGGGCCAGCACTCGCCGGGAGGATCGACGATCCCGGGCCGGGCGAGGACGTAGCCGTGCCCCAGGCCGTAATGTCCTATATCGTCAAATTCGAAGTGGGTTGCCGCCGGCAGTACGATATCCGCCATGGCGGTGGACGGCGTCATATGAATGTCGGCCATGGCAACAAAATCGAGAGCGTTGAATGTCTCATATGTCATCCGGCTGTCTGCATAGGACAGCATCGGATTGGAACACATGCCGTAAAATCCCTTGATCGGATAGGGGATCTCCTCAAGCACGGCCTTTCTGAAGTAGGCCGGCGGAATGGTCATCAACCGGGGAATTACCTTATGAAAGGCGCTGACCATCTCTTTCCGTTTTGCGGGGATGAGGTCGGCACGGACAAACTGTCCCAGGCCCATGATTTTCGGGTCTCGCGCATGCACATTGCCGCCGGGAACATCAAGATTGCCGCAGATCGCCATAAGGGATATCAGGGCACGGGACGTGTGAAAGGCGTGCACCGTATGCTCGATCGGATTTCCCCACTGGAGGGCAGCCGGTGTGGCCGCCGCATACATCCGGGCCGCCCTGCGGATCATATCGGGGGGAACCCATGTCCTCGCGGCAACCCTTTCCGGGGCATAGTCTTCGACATGAGCGGTTAGTTCCTCGAAACCGAAGGTCCACTGATCGACGAAGGCTCTATCGAATAGGGATTCCTTGATGATCACGTGAAGGAAGGCCAGGGCGAGCAGGCTGTCGGTACCGGGCTTCAGCTGCAGCCACAGTTTCGCCTTCTCCGCCATGTCCGTTTTTCTGGGATCCACGACAATCAAATCAGTTCCCTTCCTGATTTGATCCTTCAGGAGACTGCATATTTCGCCTTCCTCATTCGTGGCCGTGATATTGCTCCCCCAGAGCATCACCAGACTGCTTTTCTGATGCAAATCGACGACGGGATAAAACCCGCAGGTATGAAGACCCGTTATTTCTCTGGGTGCGTGGCATACATCCTGGGAGGCGATCACGTTGGGCGATCCGAAAATATTGGCAAGCCGAATCAGGACGAAATGCTCGAGTCCTTTCGGCATACCGACACCGAAGGCGACACTCCGGGGACCGTACTCGCTCTTGAGACGATTAAAGGCCTCGGCGATTTCACTGAGGGCATCATCCCAGGAGAGGGGCATCCATTTCCCCTCGCCCCGCTTCCCCGCCCGCTTCAAGGGACGGGTGAGACGATCGGGATGGTTCAGTTTGTGGGGTGATGCAACCCCCTTGGCACAGACATAGCCCCGGTTCAGGAAACCGTCGGGATCTCCCTTCACGCTCACGATCCTGTTGTCCCGCACACCCACGATGAGTGCACAGCCGCCATGATCCATACGTGCGCAATGTGTCTTTACCCAGCGAATATCATCAGTCTCCGCCACAGTTTCACTCACCTTTCTACAGGTTCATCAGAGCATCACTACCGTCATATACCGGCACTGGTCAGAACCTTCACGCAACACACACATCTGCAGTAAATATCTCTGTGTGCGCCTCCCGTGAGTATCCTCAATCCACCAGGTTCCCTACCCCAGTATTCCGATGAAGACGCCGCCGGCAATGGCTGCGCCGATGGCGCCCGCCACGTTCGGCCCCATGGCGTGCATGAGCAGGAAGTTCTTCTTGTTCTCCTTCTGGCCCAGCACCTGTACCACCCGGGCAGACA
>Ga0272441_10004578_pt1 | contig 24866 bp, 15 predicted proteins | sample SSMProp6N_FD_193582 | JGI IMG/M metagenome (GOLD analysis project Ga0272441, IMG submission 193582) | Marine sediment archaeal communities from Little Sippewissett salt marsh, Falmouth, MA, United States - SSM-Prop-6N | ecosystem: Environmental > Aquatic > Marine > Wetlands > Sediment ...
GTCTAATATAGAAGGTTGCTCTATGTCAGCACTGCCGTCTATCATGCGTTGCCTTAGCTCAGCTCTGAGGTTCTCTATCTGATCCAGTTGAGTGCTGCCAGAGATAGCAATGGTAGGATCTGCCACCCAGTAGTTGAGACCAACATACTTTGATGCCAGAGACGCGACGAGTGAGTTGTCTATGACATTGTCCATGTTCTTATTGAAGTCGGGATCCTGCTCCAAGTAGGCCTTAACACGATATGCGGTGGTTGTACCCCTGTACAACAGATATGCATTGACAAGCGGGTCGATAAGCGTCTCTGTGATAAGATTGGACATGTCACTGACAAATGACTCATTAGCCATTGCCCTGACGTCGCCCAGCGGCTTGGTTATCTTCGTCTCTTTAATGCGCTGAACAATCCGATTGGCTATCATCTTGTTGATGACGTCTGATTTTATGTTGAGGAATGGCGTGGCCCTGAAGTACGCAATGATATGCCTGAGCTTGTCATTCACATCCTGGGCATCAGGGAACACAGTACTCATACGAATATGTATGCGTGATCTTCCGGTATTGATAACCCGGGGGTTATTACTACGCATCCCAGGAATCATAGTAGTCCGCTTGTGATCAACCACAGATATACTGTCCGGATCTACGGTAAGTCTAACAGGGCCTATCTTGATGTTCGTCAAACCCGCCATCAGAATCTCCCGCCTGTAGCAGCGTTATATTGCAGTTTAAACTGAGCATCGTTCATGCTCCTGTCATCTATGTTGAAGTCACCCTCAGACAGCATACTATTCTTGAGGTCCATAATTGCAACGGCCGGATCAGCAAATAACCCAGAGGCCATGAACCTGTCAGACATACCGTAGGATGGTTCCACGTATGTAGTATCCCCAGTATCCACAGGCCTGACAGCATGCTGCGGCCTGCCCATCGGCGACGCAGGAGGAGCTGCTGGTCCGCCGCCAGGGGCATCCAGCACAGGGGCGCCACCAAACATACGGGACGTCATAACCAGAGTACCTATCGCTGCAGCACCACCTGCAAGCCACTTTGCCTTAGGGCTCTTCGTAAGAAAATCATCAGCCCTGTTAAGGACCCTATCCAACAGGCCGGGAGCGGACTTCTCTCCTCCAAGATCCATCATCTCCTGCACAGTTCTGCCGAGCTCATCACTAGCAAGCTTGTCCGTGTGCTCTGCGAATGCGCGTGCAGCAGGCACGTAGGCTTCTTTAAAAGCATCAGAGAAGTCTATGAGACCTGATAGCTGCAACGTCCGCTGGATGTAATCGTTAGCAGCAATTGCATCATTGAGATTCAGCTTGTGTAACCGGGCAAATATCTCCGGCACCTTCTCCACCATCTGCTGTACGGTGTATCGACCCAGGCGAGCGCCATCATCACCAGAAGTAAAACCGCTCTTCTTGATGGTGAATATCTCATTGAATATCTCTTCTATCTGCCCGATGTCGCTGGTCTTCCTGTCCCGGATGTGTGTCGTGACATCCATAATAATATCAGTGGCTTCGTTCAAGAATTCTTCCCGTGCTTCGCCTACCCCTATAGTTCCATAGATTCTCTTAAGTGCCTGCTCGCTGTATGCAGTCTTATCGACCAGATCCTGCACGACTCTGGCTCTCATATCTCCGCTGAGAACATCAGTGGGTTCATATATGTCTTCCGGTTTGATGCGGAATCCCTGGCGCAGGATCTCCTTAATCTGCTCACGGTCTCTGGCTTGTGGCAATACTCTTGCGGATTTATAATCCCCCGTTCCCCAAACGAGACTAACAAGTTCTTCCATGCCGCTACCCAGACCACCTTTGGTACGGGCTTTTAGTGCAGCCTGCGGAGCCTGGTGTGTTGATTGCATTATGATATCAAGAAGCTCACGGCGTGACCCCCTAGGACCAGCCTCAACCATCATGCCAACAAGATAGTCCTGAATGGGATGCATCTTATTAGTCATGGTGCCAAGACGAGTATGGGGTAGCAGCTTATTAGACAGGTTCAACATCTCTGCATCTGAGACAGTCTGACCATACTTCCGCATCTTGGCCTTGAATTCTACAGAATCAAGCGTACCCTTCCGATCAAGCTCGTTGACAGCATCCATCGCCAGATTCTTGGCGTTCTCGTCGCTAAGCTTATGGAACAACTCCTGGCCCTTGACCTCTCTGACAACACGCTCAGATAATTCACGCTCACGCTCTGCTTGGTATGCTAAAACAATAGAATCCCGCCTGAACGCGTTCCTGATCCCGGACATGGCATTCTGAGAGAACTTCCGGGCCTCTGTTGGATCCCAACCAGCCTTCACCAGGTTGCGTGCTACATCTGGCTCTCCACCCATAAAGAATATCGACATCATATCTGCGTCGAAGTCACGGGCACTGGCTACTGACAAGCCGTACGACACGCGCATTCGGTCGCCGGTGAGATTCTTATCCAGCTTGACTTTAACCCATCGCATTTCTGATGGTGACAATGTAGGATCAGCCCTGGTGATAGCATAAAGATCTTCGCCCTTCTTCAGTCTCTGTGTGGCGTCCCACTTCTTAGCTACGTCACGGCTGATATGAACCGTCGCTGCCTCATCCATGGCATCAACCCACTTCTGGGTGTTCCTTGGTGCTCCAAACCCAGCACGAATCTTCTCCATTGATGCCTGTGTGGGTGTCATTATGTTGAGGTAGCCAGCTTTGTTCCAATTGAGACCCATGGCTCCACCAGATACGCCAGTCCTGCCACTATGCAGCTGGGCAGCCACCTCTTCCATATAGTTACCGAAAGACTGTCTCAGGCGCTCTGTATCGGAGGCGTCATCCACCACCATCCCAAGACCCTCGTACATGTCCAGAATAGTAGAACGCATGCGGTTCATATCCATCATTTCTGGTGCCGGCCCCTTGGTATACATACGTCCGGCTAGCTCAAGAGCTGGGAGGATGACAGCCTGTCCAGCAGCATTAACACGTACGGGCATGTCGCCCATCTTGGTTATGTTCTTGGCTGCGATATCAATGAGGGTAGAATCTGGCAGTCCTTTGACAGCCAGGTTCTTGTTCAGCAATGATGCGGGGTCTTCCAGTCCTGACCTCAGGAAGTCTTCTCTGTATTTGCCGAGTATGTCATCGATGCGCATCTTGGATGGCTGCTCTTCACCGGCCTTAAGAATCTCGAGCTTTATATCCTGCATGGCACTGCTGATGAGTCCCAATCTTTTGGCGTCATCGGCGTTGCGCAGATCAAACATAGACTGTGACATATCCGTCGTGGAGAACAGGAGGTCACGAGTACGCCCCTGTGCTATGGCCTCTGGGTCAAGACCCCAGAATGGCGCCATTGTCTGTGTTGTTTGTTGGAACAGTCTCCTGTTGCTGGAGTTCCGTTGCATCTCCATAAGGTACTGGTACCACATCTCATCCTGTGGACCATGTGCCTTGGCGGCAAGCATCTTAAAATCAATAGCCCCAAACCTGGTAGGACGTGCAGCCAGATTATTGATGCGCTGGGTTTCGTATGCCTCGCGCAGGTGCTCAACGTTACCCCATGCTGATATGGGTGCCATGCCACCAACCCGGGCGCCGGTCTCGCCCATCTCCTCAAGAGTCTTGGTGAGCCTGCTCTGGTATTCCATCATACTACTATGGAGACCCTCGAGCTCGGTACCCGCTGCCTTCGCCTGCTGGTCTTCATAGATGCGCTTATAATTTATATCCAACCATTGGGAGGCAAGTTGACGTGCACGCGGGTCCTTGTGTTCGCCGGCTATCTTCTCCATAGAAGAGAGAAACTTCTGATGATGTGTCTCGTAAGTCCGTTTAGCCAGAAATGCATCGCCTGTGGCCTTGGCCATCTCTTCTACAGATGAGGGCCTTCCGTACGCCTGCATGGTAAGCTTATAACCGGTAGCCCTACGCGTAACAGGCCCCTCTGGAGTATTAACAGTATACTCCTCTGTCGTTTCTTTGAGTGCATCGGTTAACAGGGTCTTAAATCGCTGGGTTTTGTTGCTGTCTATGCTATATTTATCTCCCTGGAATTCATTCACCATGTTCTCTACGGCTTTGTTCCAGCGCTTGGCCGCATCGACTTCCTTACCGTATATATTCACATTCTTATCGAACACTTCGCCAGACAGCCCTGCTATATAGTCGCGCATACCAGGTTGCAGGGCAATATCCGCTTCCTCTGCAGCCCGCTGGACTGTACCCTGTATTCCGCGTATGATATCATGTTTCTTTATGTTGCTGGCCCACATAACACCAAGGATGCCTTCGCCGGCTTTCTTGGCGTCCTTGAAGCGCGCGAATTCCATGCTCTCGGCGTGTATGTTATTGATCCTGAGGGCTCTATTGGCATCTACGATGGAAGATCTGACCTCGCCGCTTACAGTAACTGGTGCACCAGGGATGGCAGTCCTGTTCATACTGTTTGGGTCAATCCATATGTTGCCTTTATGTTTTGGCATCAGACCTTCTTTGCCGTTGATCCACACAGACAAACCTGCCTTATCCAGGTCTCTGGATGTTATGAGGCTCAGCTCACCCTTCCTGCCGCGCTTGCCAAGCTTACGAAGTACCTCTTCTGGGTTCCCACCACTCCGTGATTGGATGATGAACTCTTTATCGCTGGCAGTTTGGACACGACCAACAATCTTGTTGAGCGTGATGGGGCCGCTACCAAATGCAGAATCCCCGGCGAGACCAAGTCCCTCATGTATCTTTATAGGTTTACCTCCCTTGCCAATCTGTTCCACCTTGGTTGCGAGAAGCACTTGTCCAGTGATTGATGATATGGCAGATTCAGGGGCGGTAGCAAGACCTATACGAGCGCCATGCTCCATAAGCTCACCATAGCCCATCATGCGGTTCAGGATATAATTACCCTTAAGATCTTTAGCTGCCTTTCTACCAGGCATGGTTAGCAACGCGGTTCTAAACGGTTCATGCAACTCACGAGCGATGGCATCTGCCTTGGACAATCCCCCGGCCCCAGCAAATGCGATGGCCTGCCTACCATAGAAGGGGTTTATCAACAGTTTGGTGATAGCCTTGCCCTTAGTACCAGCAGCAAGGAGACCCATCATATGTCCCCGCTGCAGCTGATTTGCTTTGGGTCCAAAGATCAACTTGCGTACTTCTGGGTCGAAGTTCTCAGATCCAAAGAAGCCATAGAGCTTATTGACTACATCCTTAGGATCATCATAGGGCATGATACCAGCCATTTTCTGTACGTCAGGCATGGCGGCGATGGATGTTCCTCTGAATATCTCTGTCTGTGACATTGCTGAGCCAGTTCGGCGCTTGATGGCCGTGAATTCCGATTCCATCCCTGGCGTGGACAACCCGTGGGCATAGATGGCAGTCTGCCTGACTGGCTCTACCGACTTCTTTATGAGCTCCACGATCTCACGCTCTGACCTGCGGGTACCAGACAAGTTGACATTGGATAGCACGTTGGCCATCACCTCATGCATGGTACCAGCCCCAACAATACCCGGCTGTCTCAGACCCTTATGCATGATCAACTGAGGAGACCTGTATGAGGTCTTGCCAAAGGTGATCTCTGTACCCAGGGATGCTCCCAAGGAAACGAACTGTCTGCCCACCTGGAATCCCAGTTCTGGTGCACCTCCCTTGATGCCCCGGGCCCTGAATTGAACGCCAACCTCTGGTGCAAATGTACGCAGCTTCTCTGCCACACTCTGGAACTGCCGAGCGGCTGCCACCTCGCGCTTAACAAACTGCTGGATGGGTTGCTCACCAAATCCAGGAAGTAGTACCCTACCAATAGCCTCCGCTGCCGGATCTGTCCCAAGTGCCGTCTTCATTCCCTTAAAGTATTCGTTGTGACTAGCACGTATTCCGGTTATAATACCAGACATCTCTGTTATGGGGTCGCCGAACTTGGCCTTCTTTGGCAGCATGGCTTGCAGCACACCCTTCTGTCTCTGGAAGTAATCAAAATCAGACTGGGCGCTGAATACACGCGTACGCATCTCTTCGCCCAGGTTCTCTATCGGCTGTGGGGATATGCTTGATTTGGGGTTTATACCTCGTGATACGCCACCAGCAGCGGTGTACTCATACCTACCCAGAGGAGGTCTACTAGGGCTCATCCTGTCCTGTATGGCCTTCGTGTTGGATACGTCCTCCAGCCCCTGGGTGAATGACTTCATACTCCCAAGTTTCTTATATCCGAAGTAGCCGGCAGCACCGACACCAAGCACGTAAGGGAAGAGAGAGGCGCTGCCCTGGTCGGCCGCCTGTCTTTCTAATTGTCGTCTATCTTCCTGTTCTGTTGCCATTGGTATCAGAACCTCGCATTAGACCTGGCATTAAGGGCTACAATATCACCCATCCGATCCCGCTGAATCTCTACGTTGCTGTAATCACGAGGAATACGGGATGGTTCGCGTATCATTGAGACCAAAGTATTGTCAAAACCATATTTTACCATATAATCCTCTAACTTCAAGGACTTAATAGCCGCTGCTCCTGAGTTGTATCTGAATGGAAGAGGCCTGATGTATGGCTTTGTGCGTTCTACGTCTCGTTCATCAACGCCCCAAAACCCAAAATTATGAATGTCTGCACCCAGGTTTTGTATGGTCTTGAGCTTGACATCCCTGAGATCTATGTCTGGGTGCCAGCCTTCCCAGTTGTCATCCGGAACGCCACCAAAGGAATTAACAAAATCCCTGGCTTCGCTGACGGCAATCAGATCCTGGCTCTTGGCATACTTGCGGATCTGTTCCTGCTTGTTGCCGCCCTCTTCCCACAGCCTGGTCAAGATCGGCCGCATATACTGGGGTACAGTGTCCAAGATCTCGCCGTATTTGCGTGGATCAGCTTCCGTGAATGCCTGGAGATATGCTCTATCTCGTTTGGGGAGAGAGCTATACGCCGATTTGTAGAATGTAGCTGCGTCCTGGTTGTAGTCCAGACCTGTTACGGTCCGCTTCTTCAGCATAGCCATCCGGGAAGCCAGCCGCATGTCGCCCTGCCTGGTTGCCATCTCTTCCACGCGGTTGAGCTTCAGGAACCGCAGCTTATCAAAGTACTCCTCGAGATTACGACGTCTCAGCTCTTTCTCAGGTGTGTCTACGCCTGCCGCTCCCCACACTCCGCCAGCTATGGCACCTGCTGCAGCAACGGTACCGGCTATGGGACTACCTGTGGCCCCCACGAGAGCCCCGAATGTGGCGCCGCCCAGGGCACCTGAGACCATCCCACGGCTTGCCTGGGCTCGCATGAACGGCATAGCCATACTGCTTATAGGATGCCGCCAGTCATGGAAATCATTGTCGTATACTACTTTCTCTTCGTAATCACGCAGGGGATCTACATCCTTTGACATCAGCTTCGTGCCTATCCATGGTATCCTGATGTCGACCAGGTCTTTGGTCCAGTTCAGGGGACGGTCTGTAACATCGGTCAGGTTCCGGTCACCTGCAACCATGTCATCGAATCGTGGTCCAGAGCGACCCATTATCCTGGCATTGATACGCTTATATTGTTCGAGCCATGTACCATCCAGCTGACCGCTGTCTGCCATTTCGTCTACAACATTCTTGTAGTATTTGAATGCGTTACTGTAGGGCGCTACGTCAGCGAGAACACGCATCCTGTCATAGGCATCATACTGACCGGGTTTACCAGAATGAAGCTCGTGTAGGGCCTCGTATGCGGCTCCAGGAAGGCGTTTGGTAGCTTCAGGCAGCTTCGTGTACGGATCGCCATGGTGGAAGTCTATATAATCGGTATCTCCGAATTCAGACCGTTTGCCTGGTAGCCATGACGGGGCGGCGTTCGCCAGCGGATTGACGTAGTCTATCTGCTTCTGTCTGTGGGGCAGGAAACGCCTGAATAGCTCGGTGTAGCCCATGAGACCACCGATCTGCATATCATAGTAGTCCCTGGCACGGCTGTATATGTCGTCAGCCATCGCCCAGCGGGCACCCGTATCAGAGAAGTCCGGACTGCCGCTCACCTTCTCCTTCATGGTGGTCAGCAGGAACCCCTTCAGACCAGCATATTCAGTCATGTCGTAGATGGCGTGTCCAATATCATCTTGGACTCCCTCTATGCGCGGCACTACCTTCTGTGGTCTTATTTGCTGTAGGGCCAAGCGATCAGCGGCTCCCTTCATACCACTTTCGCCGGACCATTCTGGAGTCTGGGTCATCCAGTACGCCAGCTCGCGCTCGTGCATAACCTTCTTTGGCTTTATGATGGACCCGACAGTTGCATCAAGGGCATTGCCCCATATAGGGAACTCTTTGAACAGACCACCAGTTACCGGATATGGTCGGTCATAATAGTGCTTGCGCTCATAATAGTACGGATCAGCCAGAATGCCAACACCGAATAGGTTGTGGGGTGTTGGCAACATACTGCCATGGCTCCAGTATTCGCTCTTGCTTCCATACTGGCTTTCTGTGTATGCTGCATCAGACAAGATGCTGGCGACCATATGTGGTCTGTAGTAGGAAGCATCGCCTCCTTCATACGGATCGGTACCGAGCATCCAGCCGCGGCTTTTGCGGACAGCTACTTCCTGCCTGCCCTCATATATATCACGGAGCTCACCGGCGTCCATGGCCAGGTCATCATTGGCAGTCAACAGCGCCAATCCAGCTCCTACATAGAATCCATGTCGACCCATGCCGGGATGCATTCTCTTCCCAAGGGCTGCACCCGCTATCGGGAGACCGAGAGCTCGCACCATATTGGAGAATGGAGAATCGAGATCTATACCAGCAACTTCTTTTGCTATGCTGGTGGCATAGGATATGCCCATGAGATTCAGCGTGTTCTGACGGGCTATCTGTGCTTCTGCATAGCCTTTAACCAGCGTCTTGATGGGGCTGAAGCCGGTAGTCTCTTCGGTTATATAGTCGAGGTATTTGCTGCCTTCCCAGGCAACGAATCCGGCGGCGGGTAGTCCAACAGTGGATCTGAAGACGGTGCGGCCGAGCTTGTCTGGTTTGAGTCCAAACCCGAACATGGCTTCAGCTATGCGGAATGGTGTCTCCACAGTAGCATATGCCAGATTCTTGAGCATGTCATCAGTGCGATAAGCATAATACTGATTGAACTTCTGACCGAGGACATCGCCCATCTGTGCAGCAATCAGGTTCTCCTGAGCAGACACCTGATGCATACCAAATGGAGCGCGCGTCGTCTGCCACTGGGCGCCTTTCTGCAGACGTCTCAGTTCCTGTATTTGGGCGGTAGTGCGGATAGCCTGTTCGCCTGCGTCTTTAATACTTAAGTGTGCAACATCCCGGGTGTCACGACCCGTGGCTACTCGCACCTTATCAGCCCAGGACATGCCGTCCCAGACCTCATCCATAGACTTGCCAGGAACCATGGATATCGGCTTGATATTGGAATCCCAATGGCGACGGTACCAGTTCATAAGCTGCTTCGGCACAGCCTGGTGCTCAGAGTATTGTGGTCCTACACCGACAATCCCCTGGAATATATCGTTCTCAGCGAACCTGTATATCTTCTCCTGTAGCGGCGAGAGCTCGAGGCCGGCTTCCTTCATCTCCTGGACAGTGCGGGTCTGATACAGACCGCGTCTGGCAGCATGTGCCCTGGAGATAGCATTGCCTATGGGACCCACTTCCATGTTGTGCAGTTTTGTATACTTACCGAGTTTGTCTATAGCAAATACATCAGAACCGATCTTAAATGCGGAGTCTAGTGTATCCGCTTTAATCCCGGGAATCCCCTTAGTTGATATCTGTGCAATATCAGGGGTATGCTTCATGAAGTGACTGAGGGGTAACAAGGTATCGGTCAGGAACCCGCCAGTAAATGCTTGCACAGCATTGATAAACTTCTCCGGCCACCTGCTGGGCATGAATGATGTGGCGTCGACTATTCTGTCGCCGGTGGTGAATATACCCTGGTCTACTGCCCAGCCCTTGTCTATGAGTCCGAGATCGACTGATCGTTTGAGCCGCTCAGCGTCCATGGGGTCTATAGAGAAACCCTTGAGGTTATACGGGTCACCTGGTGTTCTGCTCCTAACGGTCTTATACACGTCTTCCACAGATAGGCTGCGGGCCCCACTCTTCAGTCCCTGTATCTTGCCGTACATTGGCTCGAGACCACCACGGAGTGTCTTGATGTCTATCCCACGTTCCCATCCTGCCAATAGACCTTCCAGGGATTCAAATAGACGTGGATTCAGGGCCTTGGTGGCGGCCGGTCTTGCTGCAGCATCAACAGCCTCAGGGCTCATACCCCGGCCGATGGCATGCTTAACCCTCTCACGGGCAAGTATGTCCATATTGCCTGCCGCTATTCGCGCGGAGGACCAGACGTCTGCTACTTTGAATCCTATGTGGGGATGTCGGGCGAGAGTATATGCGCTTGCCGCAACGGCCATGGCGCCGGCACCATAATGGAGCCAGCTCAGCCCTTCGGCTTCTGGAGGTACTTGTTCAGCAGGTGGTGGTGTAACGTAGCTTTCAACCATATCATGTTAACGATCGGTTCCCAATACCCATTCGGCGCATTGCCTTCAAATCTTCTTTAATCATAGTCTGTGTAGATATCTTGCTGGCAGCGCTCTTTTGATCCTGACGTTTGATCTCGAACTTGTCTCCTGCGATCGCCTCTGCCCTGGCCAGCAAACCCATAATCTGTATCATGTTGCCAGAATATATTTGATCATCAGACATGCCCGGGAAGGCACGCTTGATGAATGTCGCCATCTGCGTAATGAGATTGGACTCCAGCTCCTTCCGACCATAATCCTGCACGGTTAGTATGTCGTGTTCAGAATCCCACCCGGAATTCTGAATTGCCAGCTCTACGAGAGAGTAAGGCAGCCCCGCCAATACGGCCGGGTCGGTATCCAGGTTATCCGGATAGAGGATGCAGTCTCCAAATATCTCTTCGATATCCAGACTGCTGAATGCCTGTTTATCCTCCACCGGCAAACCCAACGTCGGATCGAACCACTTCCTGAGCAGGCAAAGGAGCTGGTACTCCTTTGCCGTCAGGCAGCGTATAAGGTAATGTTTACCTTCATGCTTAACATGGAATATGTCCTCATACTTCGCATGATACTTAACAACATACGGCACCAGTTCGAGAGGCAGAGAATCAAAGTCGCCTTCGTCATCGCTGAGGTATCTTCCATGTATCCGAGGGCCTGGCAGTGGCGGATTAACCGGAGCTAAATAAGCTTCGGTGAGTTCGCCCATTGTTCACCTTACAGTTTTGTTGGTGTTGCCAGACTGCCGAAAGCACTGGCCCTCATAATATATTCTGCCATGCTGCTAGCCAGACCAGCAAGGCCCAGCCGCAGATTCTGCACACTGACCTTCGGGAAGAGCGTACACAGCTCGGTGATCTTCTCTTCCTGGATCTCACGAGTTGCATTCTCAATGTTCATAATGCCTTTGTATTCCGGCTTGGACATTGCTCTGTAGAAATAGAAGGTGTCACATATATCTACAAAATAGACGGCACCAAATTGCTTCTTCCAGTCCCAAATCTGTTTGAGCGTCAAACCAGCGGGTAGATACGGGGCGAGTGCCACGATCTCAGGTGGACACCCATCGGGTATCACGGCCTCTACATTGGGCTCATTGCTTTGCTGTTCTTGTGGCGGAGGAGGCTGTGGAGCCACTGTGGGTTCTGCTGCTGGTGCTGCACCGGGACCGAACCCCTTCGGCAGACCCGTGTCCGGATCTTCTTGAAGCGGCTGCTGGTTATCCGGCACGGGAGGTGCTGCTGCCGGTGTGGGGGCAGTATTTTCTGCCATGATGCTTCTCCTTAATACAATGTTCATATTAACCGGGACCGTCCCGGGTTAGTCCAAGCGTCGCCCTATGAAGGGATAGGATATTTTGTTGGTATCCCGGGCGTCAATAGATGACTGAGAATGAGCGCCATCAAAATGTATACTACGAATAATATCCTTGTGGTCGGCATATCCTTTGCCGGTATAGGTATTAGGCTCCCCAAAATGTATCTCGAGATCCACGCTGCCAAGGCGGTTGAACATCTCGACGGAGTCAGGGGACTTCATCTGCTGGCCTATCGTAGACTCCTTACGGTTGCGCCAGTAGGTGTTCTTCAGCTTCTCGGCAAAGTTACCACCACCTGTTTCTTCAACAAGCTTACGCAGAGTTTGGTTGGCTGCGTTATTGATATCCGGATTGTCAAGCTGAGGTTTAAGGACATCAAGAAGATTATTGATGCTCTTCTTGTACTTCTGCATACTATCCAGTGAGCGCTCTTCTATGCTGACGCCCTGCTGTACACCTGTGGCAGCGTGTCTGACCCTCACGTACATGGCAGCAAGCTGGTCAAGCGTTGCATTCGGATTCTGAACCAATGCTTCTGCCTCGTCATACAATGGCTGGACCGCGTCTACGGGAAATCTGTTGCCGAGTGGCCTCTCTTTCTGTGCCTTGTCATTGCTACTGACCAGGTCTTCGTTCAACAGTGCATAGCTCAGTTCGTTCTTGAATTCTCTGTTAAGAACCAGCAGACCATTAACTATTGTTCTGCCTATGGCGACTGTCTGGAACTCATGGTCCCTGAACCCGTAAAGTGGGTGTTTGGTATTCTGTTGCCGATAGGTGATGGAATAGGCATTGTCCACCAGAACAGGCGGACGCCCTCTGATGCTCATCCATAACAAACAATCTGTGCCACAAAAGTATTGAGCCATTACGCAATCCCGGTATCAAAAGCTGGTGATTCATAGGCACCAGGCTGACTGGCGCTCTCTATATTGAACTTAAGGTTCTCTTGTATCTCTACCTGCTGGTTCGTAAACTTAAGGAACCTCTCACGGGTAGAGTTCAACTCCTGCTGACGCTGGAGACTAACACGCTCACGAATTTGCTTGAGTACGCTGGTCATGTCCCGTGAAGCGAATGGTAGGATGTCCTCTGCAACATACTGATACATCGTTTCTGTATAGATGTCGTTCACGCTCAATGTGTTGGACGTGCTGACGAGATTGATCCCACGGATAACCATCGATCCGGAATGCAGGAACTGATCCTGCGTATTCAGATCATCAGCAACCTCAGACATAGCTGTCAGCACGAGCCAGAATGGCGGGATCCTGTCCAGATAGAAGGGATTCTCACCCTGGTCCGCGTGCTTACGGAAAGCCTCTATAGTTGGCAGGAAGGACGAGAATGCATCCTGTTCCGCCAGAACCATGACCAGAGAGCCTGCTACTGTTCTGGTACCACGAGCATAACCAACGGCAGAAGAGGTGCCGAGCTTCCTACCCGGGATCATATCCCTGAATGTGGAGATAGTAATTGTCTGCAACGAATTGACGCTGTATACACCAGCCTCACCAAATATGGGGAACCATATGGCTGCCTGTATATCGGCACCACTGAAGGACACGAACCCGTGTTTGCGATCGAATAGCTGAGATAGACGCTGGTCATTCAGAACTGCCTGGAAGTGTTTTGTTACACCTGGGCGTTCATATTCGACATTGAGATCGTAGGGGTCTATAGGCTCGAATTCATAGGCCTCTGCAGCCTCTGCGTTAAGTCCTCCGGCAGGCAGTCTAACGCGCGTAGCGATGTCCGCATTAAGGGCGTGATGTGCCGCTCTCCCCATATAGTGGCGACTTAGAGCTGTCCAGTCTCGTATGTTGGCCATGTTAATAGTCCATGTTCATGGTATAAAACCTGCCTGCGGCCCGAAGACCGCAGGACAGGTTGGTTGACATCACAGTCTTTGCAATTCAGATGGTGTCGCGCCCTGTGTTTCGCTGACAAGGCCAGTGGCGGGATCAACATACTTCTGACCAAACCACGGAACGATGCTGCGAGCCACGAAGGTACAACTCTGGTCCGTTGTGATATCGTCGATCGACATACCTGAACCTGCGTTCAGGACCTCGACCCCACGGATTTCCATACGAGCAAGGTGCCCGTATTCGTTAGCCGCGAGGATAACGATATCAAAAGGCGGAACCTGATCAGCATACCAGGCCTGACTCGGAACCTTGTCGTACTGACCAGATTCCAAGTTGTTGGCTGTATTCAGCTCTGCCGCAACAGTGCCGGTGTTGCTGAATACGAAACCATTGCCTGCAGCCAAACTGTTCGCCTGCTGGACTTCCCACTGATTTGCAATAAACTTGCCGGCTTCACGAAGACCCCACTGGAGCGCATCACGGTCAAAAACCAGAAAGATCAGGGATCCAGCAATACCACGCTTGCCACGGGAGAAGGACCGAGGGTCCGCAGAGCCCATAGTATAGAGGGGCGCTTTCTCACGGGTAACGCTGAAGCTGATACCCTGAAGTTCGCCGATTACCTTGCCCGCGAAGGTGCAGAGCATATCCACACCAGAGAAACTATTATAGCTTCTGGTATAGACGCTCGACTCCTGAGGTCTGTTTGCTGCTGCATCATATCCATTAGGCATGATGTGACCTCCTTAAAAATTATTCGGGAGCTAGGCTCACGACAGTATTGATTCTGACCAATTCAAACGCAGGTACCAATGTGAGCTTGACAGACGCTTCGCCCAGAATCTGCTGCGAAGTGGTAGCAGTGATAGAATACTGGTAACGCCGAAGCGCACCCTTCTCCTGCATTTTGCCAAGAGCTGCATCGATAGCCTGATCCAGTGCTGAGCGTTTCGTTGCGGTGTTCGGCTCGCCGAGGAACGGATCCGCGACTTGTCTTATCACCCGAACTGCTTCGTGAGTAATACGTACCGTCGTCAGGTTGACGAAATCGGACCGGGCGTACTGACTGATATTGTACGCACCTGTAATGCCACGCATGATCACAACGCCCTTGGGCTTGAGACCAGTTGTAACAAAACGAGCACCGATGATTCTGTCGACCTGGCTGAGAGACGCATTCCTCTGCTGAACCAGATTCGGAACCGGCTTGTTGGTGGGTGCACTGTGTGCTACCAGGCTGGTAATCATACCTGCGTACAATGCTGCACCGCCGCCGTTGTAGTAAGAAGTCGTCGGGGACAACAGCTGTCCTGACGAGTTGAAGTACCGCGCGTTGAACGCCGTGACGCTGATATATGCGCCTGCGTCGACCGGGTTGCCCCGGGCATCTGTGATAACAGAAGCTGCACCTTCAACTGCAGGTACGCCGTCTGTGGTTGCCCAGTACTTGTAATTCTCCGGTCGATAGTCACTATCCGCGTCGGTAACGCCGTCGAAGTCCGAGCAGAACTCGAAACTTTCCAGGGCTTGCGTCCAACGTTCGACCTGGGCAAGGGTCGGTGTTCCTTGATCCGTATCAACGGATGCGCCGTCTTCTTCTTCTGCAATCTGAAGAGCATTACGATGGTCAATCACACCAATGCAGGCACGATTGGTCGCTGTGCTCTCGTAGCAGAACATAGCCAGCTGATACGCGAAGTCACCGCTCGCAGCGGGCTTATCAATGTAAGCACCGACAGGAACAGCAACGTCGACATCCGTATTCTTCAGGGTGTCGTATGCGCTCTGCAGGGCAGCATAGCGTTCATCAAGACTGACAGCTTCATTAGAAGTGTCAGCGATCTTGACAAGTTCTATGGCCTTTGCACCACCAGCATATGCCTCTTCCAGGGCTTTGGTAAGCTCTGACGGGCGTCCGCTGGCTTCAGCTGAATACAGAAAACCGGTCTCTACATCCGGGACCAGAAAAGGCTCACCGATAGTCAGGTTTGTACCAGTCGTGACACCCAGAAGTGTTACCTTCGGGCCTGCGACAGGCTCAGACAACCTTAACCCACCATCGTTGATTGTGACGTCAACCCTTGGGATGTTATCTAACGCCATGTGAATCCCTCCATAGTTAGGGCACATAGTTTACCTAAAGGGTTGAATACGATAATATTCATATGTGTGGTATCTCGACAGAGAAATCATTGGACGGAGTAGGTATATCGTCTACACTCGTGACAATCTCCTCCTCATTTGCGCCAAGTTCACTAAGGCCAGCTACGAAAGTGGCGCGAATACGGTGTATGACACCCACGTCATAGGCCGTTACCTCCTGTGTCCTAACTCCATACCTCACAGAGCGTGCAATGATATCATTCCGCCAGCGTGTTACATGGATATCCTCAAGCTTACCAAGGAACACCACTTGAACAACACCATTCTCCATAAAGATAGGAGTGTACAGGTTCATGAAGTATCGGAACCAGCTCGCCAGCGCTTCCGAGTTCTCGTTGGACCTCGACCAGAGATCAAACTGAATCTCACTGTCGAAGTTCTGTACCCTGTACTCTACATTTCTGCCGTATGCATCTTCATATTGTGTTTCTAACCGCCTGGGGCGATACTCCTTTGGGCTACCAAACAAATCCCTTACGCCAGCAGGGTTTGTTCTGAGAACCCGGTAGGTTATTGTATCGACCCATGGCTCTGACTGCTTCTCTTCAAGTGTTTCTTCATCAAAGTAATAATGCACATCCTCGGCATTGGGGTAGCCGATATGGAAGTTTACGACATTGCCCGCAGCCTCATCCAGTTTAAGAATGTCGCCAGCGGCAGGGGCTGTCTCTCCGTCCAATTTGACTACGTTAACTCCGATGTTGTGCAATAGTGCCCTGACTTCATACTGGACTATCCGCTGGTCCCCGGCGGGAACCTGATCGGACTTGATATAGTTATATATCTTGTCCCCCTTATTGATCTCAGGTGCAAACGGGAAGTACACGTTGAACGGATTATTGCCAACTGGTTCCCAATGCGCCTGGTACGTAAGGAGTCCAAGATATATAAAGTCAAGCAGGTCGTCAACCGAAGCATACCGGTGAGCACGTGCGCGAGGAGCCTGATCTGACTGCTCCTCCACTGCCCATGCAGGCCTGTAGTATGGGTTGGTGATGAACGCAACGTTGTCTACCGTATTGCGCCTGCCCAACTTCATGGGCTTAAACCCGGGTATCCTGACGAGTTCAGGCATATCTTATTCGTCCATAATCGAGACGTCGCTCGAAGCCACGTTGTTTACCATGGCACGAACAGAGCGAAGCCGACTGAGCAGACCCTGGGCGTCGACCATGCATTTGCCTGACACGTAGTCGCAAATATCACGGCGGAGTTTGTCGGTATGGTCGAACAGAAACACGATCTTGTGCTTCTGGGTGCGACCACCGACCTTCCTTGGGTCGATCGACTTCTTCTCGATATCAAAGAGCTTATGTCCGACTTCCATGAGCACAACAGCCTGATTCAGGTCTGATGTCGTATAGATGTCGGTGTTAGGGTGCCTCTGCTTCGATACATTCTTTACATCTTCATTATTCATTTTAATATTCCTAAGACCACAGGTCTGTTATTCTCGGCAGTCTCAACTGCCGTTGCAATTCTGTGTTCTCTCTGTTAGGACAGTAGGATGATCTCTTCCATGTACGTGTCCTGAAGTCCTGCTGGGTTGTGGATGCGTTAATGCCCTTGATTGCCACCCGTGTTCTGATAGGATTGCAATAAGCATCCTTCAAAGATTTGATTATAGCCTTGAGGCCGTCATTTACAACAGTTTGTTTAGGCGTAGCAGCATCTCCTGCCTGTCCGCTGAAGCTGATGCTGAAGTCGCCAAGGCGTTTACTGACACCTGTCTGTGCCACAGTGGTTGTCTGTGACATATCGAATATGTCGACAACGGTTTTGGCTATTGCATAGTCGAGTGCAGAGAATGGCGGATTGCAGAGCTCAAAACCACGACAGGCTATTGTCCACGACCTGATAGAGTTCGTGAGTATATAGCGGTTGATAACTTCGTCTGTAGCAAGAATGCCAAGCTCTGTCAATTGGAGCCGTACCTCTTCTACGCTGGCATAGAGTGGGAAGAATGTCGTGCTGAAGTCAACATCCGTGGCTGTCTTCAAGAATACCTTGTTGCCTGAATCGCCCGGCTCTGACTTGAGCGTACGTTTAATATCAATGTCTACTTCTGAATTCAGTCTAATTGGGTCGTCATCGAATGCAATGAATACAAATTCGTTGGATACGGTCAAGGTATAATCCGGCTTGGTGTAGGCTTCTCTGGTACCTATGCAGAACAGATCGTTTGAAGTTGATTCCGCGCGGTCAACGATATCTGTCTCTGATGTGCCTGCGAATTTGAGGCCGGCTACTGGGTGCTGGCGTATGACAATGGCGTCTGCAACAGTATCCTCATCGACATCCCTGCTGAATTCCAAGGTGATGCCGCTGCTATTAATGTCAGATGGGCTTATATCAGATGCGCCATTAAGAGGATATGAGTCAACGAGATAAAGATCATTCTCATACGCTGTGGTAAGGTCATTAGATGCGTCTTCAACAACCTGGGTGCTGTCTGATACCCCGTCACCATCCACGTCAACGGCTGGGGCCGATGGACCTCCATCACTGGATGATGATGTGCTTGTGGAGCCTGTTGTACTTCCAGATCCACTGGTGATGGTTTCTTCCTGGCCGATAGTAGGCGACACAGAAGCAGATATAGCCTCACCAGTCTGGAATGATATAGTCTGGGTGTCCGTCAGGGCCTCGGCATCTGCAGCAATTATATGACCGCCAGGAGAATCAGCGCTCTCACCAATCAGATCAACACGGTAGGACGTGTATTCGTCCATGACCATAGACGGCAGCACGCGGATTGTGTTACCCGACAGCGTAACCTCTACGGTTTGAACTTCATTGGTATCGAGATTGGTAAGAAGAACAGTGCCGCGGTTGACCGTCGTCATGTCCAGGTTCTTGCTGAAGGACACGTAGATGGTTATATTCGGACTAACGTCCGTTGCGGCATCAACAGGGGTTGTCTGTATGATTGATAGCATTAAAGTAGATCCATTGCTTTCTTCTTGCGTTTAGGAGAATCTATGTATGGATCTGGCTCGAACTCTTCGGGCATAGAAGTAGATGTGTATAGCTCCTTCTTGCCGTCTTTGATGACAAATGCCTTGCCATCCTCCAAGACAATGTCGTCCTCTTCAGCCATATCCTCTACTTTGGCGGCGTCGCCCTTGAGTCTCCCCTCCATTATGCGAATATATCGGTCACGTTTGAGTGTTGCCTTCTCGTTGTCGAGAAGAGCCTGCACCTCATCGTCCGAAAGCTGAAGAACGGCATCGATGAAGTTCTTCGCGGGCAGATTCAGCAGATTTAGCCCGGTTGGTACGCCTTGTTCGTCATTCATGCTATTCATCCTCATATTCATATTGGTGTAATAACAAAAGCCCGCCCACCATCAAGGCAGGCGGGCTTTGTTGGTATTCCAGGGACCCTGTGGGTTTAGTACAGGGCTGTCGTGCCAGGATCGGTGAGCTCACCAGAACCGGACTGCCACGTGAGCAGGTTGTCGAGGTCATAGTGCTTCGTGACCTTAACATTCTTGGCTACGCGGACTGCCTGACCTTGGTTGAGAATCGCGATCGCGTACCGTTCCCGGAACTTGATCTTCATGATGTCGACGCTCGGATCATTCCAACGATCGGACTGAACCGGCTCATCAACAATCATGAGACCCAGTTGGCTACGGTCGCACATAATGATATCGGTGGTGTTGTCCGTGGTGTTATACGGAATCACCGGGGATACCACGATGTTAAAAGGCACATTCACGATTCCGGGAACATTCGTGAAGGTCGTGGCGATGTTCTGACCAAGACCAACGGACTGGCCAACGTTGCCGCGGCCGAACGAATTGTTCTCGAACGCTCCAGCATAGCCCCTGTTCCCCGAGTAATTCGTGAAGAACGTTCCGCCATTGCCGTTGATGAAGAGATGCCGCATCACCGGGTCTCTGGCGAAGATGAGCCATGCCAGCGGGTTCATGATCAACGTGTTGGGTACGAAACCCGCGTTGATCAGCTGACCGTACATCGTGAGGAGGTCATCGAGCGTGAAGGCGCCATTGGGGGCACCGCCACTATCACGACCACTGGTGTTGGCATAGGCATTCGACTTGTTGTCGAAGGACGTGGTGCCAAGACCAAGGATGTGATTCGCGACCTTGGTTTCTTTGTGGCGGGCGAGCGCCCGGCCAGCCGCACGGACATGCAGACCCATGATGTCGAACTGGGAGTAGCGGACGATTTCTTCGGTGAGGCGGACTGCAATACCGACCTTACCGATCTTCGCCACGACGCTACCTGCAAAGTCGAGCGTGGCTTCCGGGTATTCATCCCCTTCAGCCATATCCAGATTTAAGCCACCCATCGCACCGACGGCCGGGAAGACTACCTGCTGACCGTTCTTGTACGAAACCTTCTGAAGCAACCCGGTCATGACCTGGTTGAATTCAATAGGTTCACGGATGACTTTGTTGATCACTCTCTGGACAAGGAAAGGAATCTGATCCGCAGACGTCGCGGTATCCTTCATCATCTGCTGACGAAGTTCAAAATCCTTCTCAATCATGTCCTGAATAGTGATACGGGTTCCGGGATCTTCGGGCAGGTAGCCGTCATTATCCCAGACTTGCTTCCACCGCTGGGCGCGCTTCTCGATCGCCATAGCGGAGTTGTCCTTCGGAAGGCCATCGTCGTCATCTTTGATCTTCCGAAGGGCATTCGCCACGAACTCCTGCGGGTCGTCGAGGAGCTCTTGCAATGCTGATACTTGTGCTTCTGGCATTGTTTACTCCCTTCGGTTAGACGTTAAAGTTGATGATGGCTTTGTAAGTGGCAGAAACTCCGCCGCCACGTACATTGCCGGAATCGGCGATGGCCGAACTGAGGTGGTTCGAGATACCGTTTGTCTCTGCACCTGTCACGCCGAAGCCAGGAACGGTTTCGACTTTATCCAGGTTATCGATAACGGAAATCGCGTCCACACGCATGACCTTACCAACCACATTTGTGAGCAGCTTGTACAGCGTAGCTGCATCGATTGCAGTGAAGTCACCGGCCTTCAACGGCATCCAGTGGCCTGGATTGGCGTTGTCGGGAACGATGAGATCACCTGGGGTCGCATCCATCTGGTTGGTTGTACGAATCGGGTACTCCACCATATAGTCACAGACGATGCCCTTCTGATTCGTCTGGACCTGGTAGTTGAGGCTGCTCGGCTGACCATTCAATTCTTGGTTCTGCACCATATCGAAGGCTGCATAACCAATGCAATAATTGGCAACCAGGCTGAAGCTTGCAGGTGTCGGGCCAGCTGCAACAGCATCACCGAGACCTTCAGATTCAGCAGCATCATACTTGGGAGTGCCGTACGTAGCATCGGTCGCGGAGTAGCTGATGGTGGCTGCTGCCCCGCAGTTAGCGGGAACGATGTTATTCCACGCATCAAGGGCGATGAGCCGCCCAGCGGGAATAACAACAGGATCACCTTCAACTCCAAAAGTATCCACGATCGGCAGATACGGAGCAGGTTTAAGACTCAGAGCGGGACGGAATCCCTCACTGATCTCCTGCATCTGCTTCCTGCGGAGGCTTAGACCCCTGGCAATTTTGATAGTCATGGTCTAATATCTCCTGTTTGAGTTTGGATTAATGCAATCCAGGAACACGCCTGTTACAGTAGGTCGCGTCCAGTCTTGTTGCCGGTCTTGCCCTTGTCGCCGTCGCCATCTCCTTCGCCGTCTTTAGACGGAGGCGGGGTGGTGTCTTGCGACGTAGGATCGTCGACTTGCCCGGCATGATCCGTAATAGAACCCTTCTGAATATCAGCAATCTTGCTGCTGAACTTCGGGGCTCTATCCGTGATCGCATCGCGGAGAGAATCGACCGACCGCACTTTGAGCTTGTCTACCAGCTCTTTGACCTTCGCTTCGTCTTCCGGGATGTCTCCATCCAGAACACGCCGCATGGCCACGAACTGGGACACAAGTGCGTCAGTGAGCTCCCCGTGAACCTTCTCACGGGCGTCCTGAGACTCTTGGAGCTGTTTCTCCAGGTCGGCGATCTTTGAATCGCGTTCCTGAACAGTCTTGCTCAGAGTCTCAATCTTCTCTGTGAGAACGTCGACGGTGGTTTTGTTACCCTGATCTGTGTTCTGATCTTTGGGTTCAGGCATAACAGTACCTCCATCATTATGATCCTGGTCATCTTTGCCACCGGAACATCCAAGTGACTTGGCCTTGCGATTAACGCACGCGCGGACGGATGCCTTTTGACTTGCTGTCAGGTTTTTGGTCTTACCGGGATCTCCGAGGAACGATCTGGCGACTCGTACGTGTTCGCAGTCCGGTACCGGCCAACTCCTGTTCGGTCCACAAAAAGTCGACGAGGACATCTTCTTACGCTGTCCCGTTGTCAGCTTCTTGTCATCGAAATCAGCAATCTCTACGGCTTCCTCCTCGCTCAGGTCGATGAGGCCTGAATCATAAAGGTTTTTGAGAATGTGTAGCCTTGCAAACTCTTCATCGCTGTAGAGCTCGGGCGTACCATCCCCAGTGTCAACGTTATCACCACATGTGAGGTCATCGTCATCGTCTTGTGCAGCTGGCATGCTGAAGACAGAGATGTTCCTCACCCTCTTGTCGACGAGATCGTCGACCAACAGCTCCTGGTCCACATAGCCATCAAACAGAACGAGCGAGCTAAGTGCGTTCCGTTCCGGCGCGTCTCCCAGGTACATCATATTCATAATTGTTTTGAGATCTGATTCATCTATACTTGAGTCCTCACCGATGAGCTTCGCCTTCTCTACCATGGCAAAACCCTGGGCGGGCATATTCACGAATGATACTTCTTTGTTGTTGATGCGACCGGTGATGAGGTACATCGGGTACTCTTTCTTGGTCTTCTTACCGGTCCAAAAGGCAGACTTCTCATCAATCTTATATAGCTTACCCGGGCGATGGTCGCATGGAGCAAAGAACATTCCGGCTGAGGCCCAGTCTTCACCACAGATACTGCAGGTGGCTGAGTCGGTGCCAAAACCTACTGACACGGTACTGTAGCGTCCATCAAGAATTTTGTCTATTGAGTCTGGGTCTGTTACAACTGTTTTGAGGAGGGTTCTTCCTGAGCCTTGGCTACCAATACGTGCTGTCAAGTGGTCCGTCTCCCAATCAGATCGGGGTACAAGTGCCTCGAACCTGGCGCCGCGGACACGCCCAATGGCGTCACCAGTCGAATTGTGATGGGTCAATACCGGCTTCTCGTACGGCTGGGTCCACGTAGGTATACTGTCTCTCATGTGCTGTGCACGGTACACCCGGTGATTCACAATTGATCCAGACCGCGTGGCATCGAGTGTCGCGCTGAGCTGAACCTTGGCCTGTTCCTTGCTGACACCCTGAGCCTTCAGGGTCGTCTTCCGCGAGTCCATGAATTGATGGAACTTATTTTCGTCCACCGCATCAGGAAGGATCTTTAGGTGATCCAGAAGCGGAAGTTCCTTCGGTTCGGTCTGTTCCGGCATCGTCTGGCTCCCTCAAATTCAGTGTTTGTTCATATATATTGGGCAGATTATCTACCAGTTGGTTAAGACTGGCAGCCGCTTGATCAAATATTGGAAACAGCTCAGAATCTTCATCGTTTAATCTAATTATACACTGGTGATATATGTTTTGCAAGTGTTTTTCTTGGGCTTCTTTACGACATTTATTGATAAGATGTTGTGATACCGCCATGTTCCTGTCGGCGAATTCTTGTCGTAAATCCTTATCAATCTGTTCGTTAATGGCATTTTCTATGCGCATAAAAGAGTGGCTTATGAAGCCCTTAGCCGTTGCTACATTGATGGGAATATTTCTGTCGTTGAGGCTTGCGAATGTATACTTGAGTTCACGGATTTCGTCTTCTATGCTATTGGCTGTGTACCGGGACTTAGTTGCTTTTGTACCAGATTGGTTGGTTGGCTGCGTCCTATTCTTGGTACTATTCGATCCAGATTTGGAACTCTTCTTAGCAGAACTGCCTCCACCACTGCTGCCATTGCCTGTGGCGCTGGGCATCTTGATGCCTGGGAATGTCGTCAGATACCCGAACTTCTTTGCCAGTTCAGCGTAGCGTTGCTGCAGATAGACATCAGTACGCTCGATGAAGCGCTCTGCGGCCTGTTTGTCACTCAAAGCCGGCCTTGCCAGTTCTTCTCTCAGCTCTGATTCAGTGATGGTATTGTTATTCCACTGGTTCAGGACATGGTTCTCGTGTGCCCGCTGCTCTTCAGAATCCACTGGCGGGAAGTACCACTGGGCCATATCATCCGGACCAAATGGACGCCCGCTATCAAGATGTAGCTGGAACAGAAGGGTACTTGTCAGCGCGTCTTCTACCATCTCCTGGATGTCGGACGCCCTGTCTATGAGTATTTTGTCGATTACGACGGCGGTACTCCGGTTGGCTGAACTACCGCGTCCGAGGGATATACCACTGATACCAATTCCGCTGATGACCCGGTTCTCGAAATGCTCGAGGTAGGGCTTAAGGTCCAGCGCTGCGCCCTCTGCTCCTACGGCTTCTATGGAATGTCGTTCGGATGTAACCCAGCAACCCTCCGTCGGCATATTCTCCACATCCGTAGCTACAGACTCGACTTCTGACCCGCCGCCATCGCCCTCATATATCTCTGCAGGCGCATCCGGAAGGCCAACCTTATAGTGGTAGAGAGGGAATGCATGCTTACTGGCAACGAGTTCTACGAACTCTTCCATGCGCCTGAGTGCCCTGATATCATCCAGCACGGGCACCACAAACGGAGTCGCTATGAGCAGTCCTTTGTCATTCCACTTGAGGTGAATGACGTCATCAACACTGTATTTGGCGACAGTTCTCTGGTATCCATCGGCCGATACATTCTTCCAACCGCTAAGCTTCTTACGCCTGCTTGTTGTCCGAAACATGGGCTTCATGGTGGACGGATCGGCCCTGAACATACCAACTATCGGTTTGAATGTTCTGTTGCGGAAGGTGTATGGATTCCCAGATATAGGGAA
>Ga0272441_10004579_pt1 | contig 24865 bp, 16 predicted proteins | sample SSMProp6N_FD_193582 | JGI IMG/M metagenome (GOLD analysis project Ga0272441, IMG submission 193582) | Marine sediment archaeal communities from Little Sippewissett salt marsh, Falmouth, MA, United States - SSM-Prop-6N | ecosystem: Environmental > Aquatic > Marine > Wetlands > Sediment ...
TGGGAACATGGCTTCCTCCTGTACCGGCTAGCGGTGGGGGCTGGAGATTGGCTCGATTCTATCGCATGAGACTGCGCGTGTGAACCCCTCCGACGTAGGCGCCCTTGTCTCTGGCGTGTCGGTCTGAGGGCGGCATTGCGCCGCCCTGCACGCTTGTCGGTCAGTCTATGCAGGAGGTGGTCCAACCGTCAGGTCGCACGCGTCGGTGCATGCCGCCCAGTAGCCCTTGCCCTGCTCGACCGTCGTGCCGTACGAATACGACTTGGTGGTCGGGTCCCACGAGTAGAGGAAGCCCTCCACTGAGGAGTCCGGGCTGTCGTCCGGGTCTGAGAAGTCTACCGATGCGCCGTGAACCGAGCCAATCATGTTCCATCCGGTCAAGACCTCGTCTGTCCATTCCGTGACCGGCTCGCCGGTGATGGTGATGGTCCTGTCGCTGGATACCGCGACCCAGTAGCCTTTCTCCGGCTCGATGGTCGTTGGCACTGTGTACGACTTGCCGTTCGGGTTCAAGGTGTATACGGCGTCGGGGTTGTCGAACACATCGCTCGCGGGCGTGTCGCCCGTGTTTATCGGTACCGAGACCATGTTCCAGCCGGTGGTCAACGCGATCTCCAATACTGCGCCCTCACCGAACATCTGCACTCGGTGGTTAGAGTAGTCGGCAACGAATATGTGGCCCTCCGAGTTGATGGCGATACCCCACGGGTAGGCGAACTCGCCTTGTTGCGAGCCCTGGGAGCCCCACTTGGCAACTAACTCGCCGCCGGTAGTGAGTACCTGGACACGGTGATTGCGTCGGTCAACCGCGAATACGTTGTCGCTGGCGTCTATGGCGGCACCGCCAATATAGTCGAACTCCCCGTCTTCCGACCCGGGCGTGCCGATCTGGGTGACAGGCGTGCCGTCTTGCTCGAATACCTTGATGCAACTGCCGGTGTGCTCGGTTACATAGACTCGCCCTGCGGAGTCGAAGTCGACGTCAACAGGCCAATCGAATCCGGTCCATGTGTCGGCGTGTTCGTACTTCCCCTCTGACTCGTTCCACGTGAACTTCTGGACGCGTCCGTCAGTAGTGAAACCGTCGGCCACGAATACGATGCCAGTGTCGGTGACGCCGACGCCGAACGGCTGGTTGAACTGACCATCAGACGTCCCGGATTCGCCCCACTCCAGGATGAATCCTCCAGCGCTGTCAAACTTCTGGATGCGGTTGTTCATCCTGTCAGCTACGTATACGTTATCGCTGGAGTCCACATCCACGCCGAATGGCCAGTTGAATTCACCCTGGCCGGCGCCGATCGAGCCGGTACCCGCAAACAGTGTCCACTCGATGCCGTCGAACTTCTGGATGCGATGGTTGGCCGCGTCTGCCACGTAGACGTTGCCTTGCGAGTCTGCGGCCATGCCTGACGGCTCGTTGAAGTCTCCGACGGACGAACCCATCGTGCCCCACTTGTTGAGGAAGACCGGTGGGTCTTCGTCGGCCATGGTGGATGTGAACGGCCCGACGGCAATCACGGACGACACGATCACGACAAGAACAACTGCGCCAATCCGTGCGCGTAGAGACATAGCTTCCTCCTACATCGGCGAACGACCGGGATGGGAGATTTGCTCGATTCTATCGAAAGAGGTAGCGAGTGTGAACCCCTCTGGCGCGGATTTGCGCCCTGGACCCTGGCATGTGGTGGTTGAGGACTTCGCGTGTGTCTCGGGCTCTCCTGATCGGAGGAAGAGAGGGGTGGTGTAGGCCCACAAATCAAGCGTCTCGCGGGTATGTGTGCAGGACGGCATTGCGCCGCCCTGCACGCTTGTCAGTCAGTCTATGCAGGAGGTGGTCCAACCGTCAGGTCGCACGTGTCGGTGCATGCCACCCAATAGCCCTTGCCTTGCTCGACCATCGTGCCGTATGAGTACGATTTGGTGGTCGGGTCCCACGAGTAGAGGAAGCCCTCCACTGAGGAGTCAGGGCTGTCGTCCGGGTCTGCGAAGTCTACCGATGCGCCGTGAACCGAGCCAATCATGTTCCAGCCGGTCAAGACCTCGTCTGTCCAGTCCGTGACGGGCTCGCCGGTGACGGTGATGGTTTTGTCGCCGGATACCGCGACCCAGTAGCCTTTCTCCGGCTCGATGGTCGTTGGCACTGTGTACGACTTGCCGTTCGGGTTCCACGTGTAGACGGCATCAACGCCCGGGAACACGGCGCCTGTCGACATGTCATCTGCGACCACCGGCACGGAGACCATGTTCCAGCCGGCCTTCAGGTCGATCGTCAGTTCCTGCGTGGCGGACTCTCCGAACACCTGCACCCTGTGGTTCTGCGTGTCTGCAACGAAGACGTTGTCTTCGCTGTCCACCGCGAGTCCGAACGGGCCCGAGAACTGGCCGTCGCCGCTTCCCTGCGTGCCCCACTGCGTGAGGTATATGCCGTTGCCCGTGAACTTCTGGACCCGGTGGCCCATGTATTCGACGACGTAGAGGTAGCCCTCAGAGTCGATTGCCACTCCGCGAGGGCACTTGAACTGGCCCTCGCCCGTGCCTTCCGAGCCCCACTTGCAGATGAAGTTGCCATCGCTGTCGAACTTCTGGACGCGGTGGCGGCCGAAGTCGGACACATAGACGTAGCCATACGCATCAAGGGCGATGCCGGACGGCCGGTCGAATTGACCGTCGCCACTGCCTCCACTGCCCCACTTGTGGCTGAAGGTGTACTGCCCGGTGTCGGGGTCAAAGCTGAAGGCCTGGATTCGGTTCTCCTCGCCCGTGTAGAGCGTGCCGTCTGCCGCGACGGCGACGTCCAATAGCTGGTAGAACTCTCCATCGGGTGGGGTCGAACCGCCGAACGAGCCGGAGCCGGCGACAACCGTCCATGCTGTGCCATCGTACTTCTGGACGCGGTAGTTGGAAGTGTCGGCCACGTAGACGTTGCCTTCGCCGTCGGCGCAGAGTCCTTCGGGCCATGAGAATTCGCCGACACCTGATCCTTCTGCGGGCCCCCCCCAGGTCTCATCGTGCTCGTACGCACCGGAAGCTCCGGTCGGCGTGAAACGCTGGATCCTGTTGTTTGATGTGTCGGCGACGTACACGTTGCCGTCGGGGTCCACTGCCACATCACGGTTTTGACCGAACTGACCGTCATCCGTTCCTTCGATCCCGTACTTGGCCAGGAACGCGGGAGGGACGTCTGAATAGCCGAACACCTGTATCCGATGATTGCCGGAGTCCGCCAGGTAGATGATGCCGTAGCGGTCTACCGCAACGCCCCCGGGATAACTGAACGAACCGTCGCCTGTGCTCCATACGCACAGACCAGTGCCGTCCGGCGCGAACATCTGTATACGGTGGTTGCCCGTATCCACCACGTAGACGTTTCCCTCAGCGTCCACGGCGATACCTTCGGGGTCCCAGAACTCGCCGAGTTCAGTACCACCGGGCACTCGCGTGCCCCACTGGTTGATGTAGTCACCGCTGGCCGTGAATTGGATGACCCGCCCGTTGTTTGTGTCGGTAACATAGATGCTGCCGTCAGGCGCAACTGCTACGCCCCTCGGGTCCCACATCTGTCCCGCCTCGGTCCCCGACCCGTCCCATGAGACAACGTGAGCGTATCCGGACGACGGGTCGTAGCTGAACTTGCGGATGCGGTCGTTGTAGGTGTCAGCTACGTATATGTAAACGTCGCCGCCAACCGATGTTGCGGCTATGCCCTGGGGACCGGAGAACTCAGCACTGTTGCCCCAGGAGTAGTCAATGGTGCCGGTGAACGGATTGTGCGCGGTGATGCGCTCGTAGGAGTCATCGGCGTCGCAGACGTGTACCGTGCCGTTGATGTCCACGGCCACGCCGGTCGGGTAGCCGAACATACCGTCGCCCCACGGTGCTCTGACCGAATTGCCTGCAGCGTCAACGACCTGCACGCGGTAGTTGGATTCATCGGCCACGTAGATGAGGCCGTCGCGACCTATTGCCACGTCGTCAGGGTACTCGAACTGCCCCGGGTCGCCTCCTCGTGTGCCAAGCGTCAGTAGGAAATCAGGCGGGTCCTCGTCTGCATGGACACCGGTCGGGTTCGCCAGCGGCGCTGCGAGCAGCAATGTTGCAGCGATGGCGGTCACCACCAGGATGCGGAACAACGTGCCATAAGGCGCGCGCATGTGGCGTGCGGACAGCATGGCGTTCTCTCCCTTCAGGACTTGAGATGTCTCACCGGCTGAGGTAGGGAGCTGCCAGTTGGTGAAGACAATGCAGGGTTGGGGCCATCCCCTTCACCAGGCCGAGTGAGCGCGCTATTCTACGCCCTGCCTGCAAGCTGGTCAACGGGAATTGGCGGGTGCCGGCGCGCATTTCTGGGGCTATGTGACGGACGGGAGAAAGACATCTGCTGACGCCGGCTTCTGGAACGTGAAGGTACAGTCTTCGGCGTACACGTGGGGTGTGCCGATGCGTTCGGTCCTCACCGAATGGACTGCCGAATGGCCCGCCGACTGGAGAAAGAGGGGGACGTGTGAGGGGAGCCTATTCTGTCGCGGGTTCCTCGGTATCGTCCGCGACCTCGATGAACCCTGCGCCGTTGCACTTGGGGCACGGCACTTGTCCGCTACCCTTGCACCGCTGGCAGCGCTTGGGCTCCCTACGCATATTGAAGGGATTCTGAGGGTCTTTCACGAACCCTTCGCCTCCACATCGTGGACACTTGATGGACCCTGTCTCATCGCATTTCTTGCACGGTTTCCGTGCCATTGTTCTCTCCTTCGGCCTGCATGGCGCTGCGTATCGGCAAACGCCGTCACATCAGATTACATTGGGAATGAACCGATAGGGCACCTTGCGAAGGTAGTCCTCGTATGCGCTGCCGAATCTCTGTAGCAGGAGTTGCTCTTCCTTCATCGCGGTTGCCACCGTGATGATGGACCACAGGGCTGCCGGCACCAGCATCCACACGATTCCCCAGACAAGGGCCAGGCCGAAGTAGATGAGGAAGAGGCTCGTATACATGGGGTGGCGAACAATAGCGTACATGCCAGCCGTGACGATGGCCTCGATTTGTTCGGTCTTCTCGTGGCCCTGTCTGTGTACTTTGTGGCAGTAGGAATGGACTATCAAGCCAGCAACGAGCATCACTCCGCCCAGTATGTTGACGTAGGGTGAGAATGGGAGGCGTGTCCAATCCAGGATTTCGCCGAGAATCCCGACAACGACGATGCTGGGAATCTCCGTCATGGACCGGACGGCAGGCTTGATGGACAGGTAGCGCTCAATGAGCGAGGGCCATTTCATGCGGCATCTCTCGTTCGCTGTAGCCTACAACCACGTTGTTTGAGCGTCAATGCGTCGGCACTACAGTGACAGGTGACAGGTGCCAGGTGCTAGGGTAGGGGCCGACGGATGAGTGCCGGTCCAAAGTCGAAAGTCAAACTGCGCAGGTCATGGCGCCACCTATCCTGTAGGGGCGATAGCATGCCTCGACGGCCACTAGCGTGTTCTCCTACGGCATAGTCAAGACGCACGCCACGGGTATTGTGTCCCTGGATTCTTAGAACGCACACGTGCAGTCTTCAGCGTACATGAGCAGCACGCCGGTGGTGGTGTTGCCGTTTGTGTCAGTGACCTCGACGGTGATGGTGGCGGGGCCTCGCCTTTCGGGGGCTTCCCACGTCGCGATGGTGCTGCCATCGGCCGTCAGGTTTCCGACATCGACGGACCACGCGTAGGTGAAGGGCCCTTCGCCCTCGACTACGACACACTCAACGGTGCAAGGGCGCCCGATGAAGATGTCCCACACTTCATGCTCGAACTTGAGCATACTGTGGTCGATAGGCTCAACAACGAAGTCGCCGAGCTGTGGTGCATCGGCAGGAGACACGTTGATGACGATGTTGCGTTGGGACTCCCCTCCGAATCCGTCGAGTACGTGGACCGTCACGACGTAGGAGCCCGACGGTTCGGGGGCAAGCCATGAGATAGAACCTCCCTGTCCGAGTACCTCACCATAGGGGGCTTCCCACTCATACGAAACTTCGTCGCCGTCGGCGTCGGTCGCGATGCACGATATGTATGTGGACGCTCCGGGTTCAACCCGCTCCGGAGAAGTGGCCAGCGACTCAATCTCCGGGGCGTAGTTCTGCTTGACTCGCACAGAAAGGGACTGCTCGGCGATACCTCCGCGACCGTCGTCCACGGTCACCGACACTCGAAACAGTCCCTCGACCTCGGGAGCGCCCCACTTGACGCCTCTTCCTTCACCGTAGATATCTCCCTGGTCGGCTGTCCATGAGTACGTGAGTTTGTCACCATCAACGTCGTCGGCATCACAGACGAGGTCACAGATATCGAGGGGGGCGATACGTTCCGTGGATGCAGTGAGACCCACAATGGCCGGCGCGGTATTGGGTGCGGTGGGAGCCTCCACTGCCTGTTCGGTGGTGCCCGACGCAGAGAGCCGATCATAGTTCATCGCGACAGCCGTGGCGACTACTCCGATGCACGCCAACACGACGATGAGGGCGGTCTTCCGCCATGTCGCGTCAGGGTTCTTCTGCTGGGGTTCCTGCTGTTTCTCAGTCTGCTCGGTCAATGCTCGTTCCTATCCATGCCTGCTGTAGAGACTGCGAGTCCCTCAACACGACTTGATTTCTCTCTGACGCATCGCAATGCAACTCGCGCGCCATGAGAAAGGGCTTCACGACCGGCCCTTTCTCACGACCAACCACATTTATAGTCCTGGCTCGCCGATTTCCTGTGGTGGCTCCACGTCATGTCAACCGTGGACTTCACCAGCTCGACCGCACAACGGGGCTCTCGAGCGGGTCCGGACTATCTGATAGTCCACTATCTGCTGCAGGAACCGCCACAACCACCTGCCTGCTTCACTGGTGAACCGCAGGGGCTGGTGACCGTCACGCTCTTGCCGCATCCGGTGCCGTCGCATTTTCCCGTGCCAGCACAGTCACCTGCACAGTCGCCATCGCAGTTACCGGAGCCACTGCAATCTTCGTCGCAGTTGCCGCTGCTCGCACAGGTGCCACTGCAGTCCCGGTCGCAACTCCCTGCGCACTCACCATCGCAATCCCCGTCGCATGCACCGTTTCCGCTACAGTCGCCCGTACAGTCATCACACGGAGACGCGGGAGCTGCAGTGGAGTCTGAGGATACGGCTGCCGCAGTGTATGTGGCTCTTGACGATGTATCGGGTATGACGAGTTCGGGTGTGCTGGTCGCCGCAACCATGCCGGTGCCCAATACCAACACCGGAACCAGTATGGCGAGGGCGATGGTCAGCTTCTTGTTTCTGGTCATGTACTCCTCCAGGAAAGTCGATATGAGTAAGAAGGTGCCAGACTCATGTGAATGACGTGTGAAGGCGAATGTTGGTTTTGTGTGAAAGTCGGACCATGCCGGATGGCAGGCGCCCGATGTTACACACAGTTGATGGAGTGAAGGAGTGACAAGTGATGGAGTAGGGGAGACAGGCGTCCCATGTCGAACGTCAAACGTCGAACGTCGGTCTCAGGTGCGGGAAGACGCCCGTTGGACGTCACATGGGAAAAAGTAGCGCCCTGCGGGGGAGGCCGCAGGGCGCAAGGAGGTAAAGAGGTGTGAGCGACCTCTACTTAATCATCAGACTAGGCAGATACGTGATTATCTGTGGGAAGATCACGCAGATCGCCAGGCCGACGATGATAAGCCCAACAAAGGGGATGATGCCGCGGATAATGTCCGCTGTGGATACGCCCAACTCGTCCGGAGCGCAGCCCTTCACGAAGAAGATGGCCGGCGCAAGCGGGGGCGTGTTGAAGGCCATCTGCAGGTTCACGCAGATCATGATGCCGAACCAGACGGGGTCAAATCCCAGGGTCGGCGCCAGCGGTGACACGATAGGAACGATGATGAACAGGATTCCTATCCAGTCTATGAAGAAACCGAGCAGGAATATGACGAACATAATCGCTGCGAAGGCTCCCCATCTGCCGCCTGGCATTCCGAGGACTATGTTTCCTATCACTTCGCCGCATCCGAGCATCATGAAGACGCCCACCAGAGCGTAGGACATGGCTCCGATGAACAGAGCGAGGGCCGTAAGTCTGAGTGTCTCAATCGAGACTCTCTTCAAGACCGCGAAGCTGAACTTCCTCTGGGCCATGACCAGCAAGGTGGCTGCCAGAGCGCCGATCGCCGCAGCCTCGGTAGGAGGCGCGATGCCGAAGAAGATGCTTCCCAGCACTGCCAGGATGAGCAGAAGCGGGGGCAGCAGCGAAACCAGCAACATGCGGGTCTTCTCTGCGAGAGGCTGGTTGCGATGCTCGATCGGTACCGGCGGCCCGGCAGTTGGTTGCACGATACAGCGTATTCCGATGTATCCGCAGTAGAGCACTGCCAGGAGCAGACCGGGCAGAATCGCGCCCATGAATAGCTTGCCAACTGATATCTGGGCCATCGGCCCGTAGATAACCAGCATGATGCTTGGCGGAATCAGGATGCCAAGAGTGCCACCTACTGCGCAGACGCCAGCGGCCAGGCCCTTGTCATAGTTGCGCTTGACCATGGAAGGCAGCGCAACCAGCGTGAGCATGGTGACTGAGGCTGCAATGACTCCCACGCAGGCCGCCATCAGCGTGCCGATGAGCACGGTTGCGATAGCGAGGCCGCCCCTGAGGCCGCCCAGCCAGACGTAGAGGGAGTCATACAGCTTCTCGGCAATTCCAGAGCTTTCCAGCATGACGCCCATAAAGATGAACAGGGGAACGGCGAGCAGGCTGTAGCTCTGCACCAGCGTGTACATGCGCTGGTAGAGGATCTGGGTGGTGCTGTCCCACCCGAGTGTGGTCATTCCGGCGATGAGCGCGACAGCGCCCACCACGATGGCCAGCGGGTAGCCGGTGATAACGCCGACCAATATCCCGCCGAAGATGGCTAGTGTCAGCAGTTCAGGACTGGCTTCAATCATAGGACTCGCTCCTGATCAGGTAGTAGAGGTCACGCGCGAACTGCGCGATGCACTGGAGCGAGAAGAGCACCCACCCGACAAACACAGCCGTTCTGAACGGCCCTGCAGGGGGATACCAGAAGCTCTCGGTCCTTATCTCGTTGGTTGCCCAGGATTTCACCATCCAATCGAAGGATGTGGATGTGAAGGCGTAGAGCAGGGGGAACAGCAGCGCCACTGCAAGGACCACATCGATGAGGGCCTGCTTGCGTGGCGACAACTTGGCGTACAGAACATCGATACGTATGTGTGACTTGTGCAGATGCGTGTAGCCCAGACCAAGGCAGATGATTGCGCCTCCGACCATCATGGATGTCAGGTGCGCCCAGTTGGTCGGGCTGTCGAACACGTACCGCATCAGCACTTCGAAGGAAAGGATTGCGACGAGCGCGACGCAGAGCCATCGCGATACCCGTCCTGTGTATTCGTTAATGGTGTCGATTATCTTGAGCAGAGTCTTCATAAAGATTCCTTACCCCCGTCCCTGCTTAAGCGGGGACGGGGGTGGGTAGCGTCAAAGGTATGGATTACAGCCTGTTGAAGGACTGGCGAAGCTGCTGCTGGAAGGACAGCTGCGAATCGAAGACCTGCTTGTAGAAAGCATCGCTTGCGGTCTTCTCAGCGTAGACCCCTTCGGCTGTGCTTTCGAGGGCCTGCTCGATCTCTGCGGGCAGGAACAGAACCTCGTTGCCGTAGTCCTTCATCATCTGGAGGGACTCGGTGTCGGCCTTCACCAACTCGGTGTACAGTCGGACCGCGCCGGCACGGGTGATTTCCTCGATGAGTTTCTGCATCTCAGGCGTCAGGCTCTCCCAGACGTCGTTGTTGAAGAAGAAGGGCAGGTACTCCATGGGCTGGCGGCAGCCGGACAGGTAGACGTACTTGCCGACCTCCTGCATGCCCATCGACCAGTTGACGGTGGGGTTCGAGCACTCGTAGGCGTCGATGACGCCACGCTGCATCGACTCGTAAATCTCGTCAGAGGGGAAGAGAACCACGGAGGCTCCCATCTTGGACAGTACCTCACCGCCGTCGCCACCGGCACGAACCTTCAGGCCGTCGATGTCAGCAGCAGTCTTGAGTTCGGTCTCGGACGAGAGGAAGATCTCGGGAGTGCAGAGGTTGCCGCCGCCGGTGATGACGTGGACGTTGTAGCCGTCAACCATCTCCTGCATCAGCTCGGCTCCGCCGCCGGTGTTCAGCCAGGTGAGGAACTCCATCGGGGCCATGCCGCCCGTTCTGTAGGCGAACAGACCGGCCGCCGGGAAGTGATTCATCCAGTAGAAAGAGTTGTTGAGGGCAAAGTCGAGGACGCCGCTGTCGACGCCATCGAACTCCTCGATGGACGGAACAACAGTGCCGCCGCCAAATGGCTTCATCTCAAGCTGTCCATTGCTCGCGATGGTGATGTCTTCACACATCTCTTCGAAGTTGTCGTAGAAGGGGTTGCCGGGTAGGTTGTGCATCTGTCCTTTGAGAACGATGGTTTCGGCCTCGGCGGCGACAGGGCTTTCATCGCCCTCTTCTGCCGGAGCCGCACCTTCACTCTCGGGGGCATCGGATGGGGCGCAGCCGGCCAGCAGAAGGCTGACGAGCGCGACCGCACCGATGAGCGTTAGGAAGAACCTGGACTTCATACGGGGTCACTCTCCTTTAGTTTTGTTTGGGCAGGGAATTGGTCGGAAACCAATGTCCGTCACGGTTGCTGCCACAACCGTGGGGACGTATGCGACGATATCGTATCGTGTACGAAGTTAATTGGCAATACTCGCATGGTTCCAATTGTGAAGCTCACTCATGACGTAGTAGAGAACACAACAAGTCGTGAACGAAGAGCCTATAGGTATATTATGTTTGTTTCGGGAGTATCATGAGAAAAACATCGGATACGACAATCATCCGTCAACGGAGAGCACCAGGTTTCTTGGTTCGTGCGGAACATCACTACGCCCTGCGCCGATTGTAGTGCGGCTTCCTCGTATACGGACCGTTTCGGGTAGGGCGTCGGGATGCATCTGGCAGTGATGCCCATGGGCTTGAACGCAGTCTGCAGTGAGTAACGCGTGGTCGTGCAAGGGGTAGCGTGAGACAGTTGCTTCGCAGTTGCGGGGTGGCGTTCACGCCACCCCGCAACTGGATTCGAATTCTTCGCCAGGACCTACGTGGGAGGTGGTCCCATGTGGAGATTGCACGCTTCGGTGCACGCGGCCCAGTAGGCCTTGCCTTGCTCAACGTGCGTGGCCACTGAATAGCATTTGCCCGCCGGGTTCCACGTGTAGAGGGCGCCGTCCTCGAGGGTGTCTGCCGGGACGTCCTCAAGGTCGCCGACCGCGACCGCATCGCCGCTCACGGAGCCAATCATGTTCCATCCGGTCGAGAGATTGTCCTCCCAGGTCTCGACCAGCTGTCCCGTAACGGTTATTGTCTGGTCGCCGGAGACCGCTACCCAGTAGCCCTTCTTCGGGTCGATGGTCGCTGGTATGGTGTAGGACTTGGTCTCAGGATTCCACCAGTAGACCGCATCCGCGGTGCCGAAGACTGCACTGGTGGACATGTCGGCCGCTGTGACAGGCACAGAGACCATGTTCCAGCCAGTCTGGAGTTCGACGTCTATACTGGCAGGGCCGTCGAAGTAGTTTGTGCAGATGTCGTCGGGGTTTGTCCAGTCGAATCGTTGCCAAACGACAACTGCTCGTGTGCCATCCGCGTCCATCCGCGTTGACATCCCCAGGGAGTTCTCGTCGTCCTGTATCAGTTCGAAGGCACTCCATGTAGTGCCGCCGTCTGTTGAGTAGCTCGCGTACTCCCTGGAATAGCCTGACGCATCGGTCCGTGGGCAGGCAGCCACCGCAGTCGAGCCGGAGACGGCTACTTGGGGTTCGTCGGCCCACATGGTGTCACCCGTGTTGAGAACCTGTGGGCCCTCCCAGGTCGCGCCGCCGTCATCAGAGCAATTGCCCCAGGGGATTGACGCTGAGCCGGTGTACTGTATCCAGACTGCCACGGCAGTCGTGCCGGATACCGCGATTCCGGGGTAGTCCTTGCTCCCCAGCGCCCCGTTGTCGAGGGTCCCTGCACCTTCCCACGTCGCGCCACTGTCAGTCGACCTGTTGCAGTAGACGCGCGAATTGCCTGCACTGTCACGCCAGATGGCCAGAACGTTGGAGCCGGACATTGCCAGTTCGAGTTCGTAGGACTCATCGGCAGTACTCAGAACTTGTGCGCCACCCCACGTCTCGCCCCCGTCACTGGAGGAATTCGCGTAGACCCGGTGGTACGTGGTCCCGCCGTCCGACACCATGGTCTTCCACGCAATGACTACATCCTGTCCGTCAATTACCGCACGCGGCTCATCCGCCATGTGCTGCGTCACGACTCCGTAGTCGAAGTCGATGTTCTCTGTGCCCTCCCAGCTAGCCCCTCCGTCTTCGGAGCGGTTGACAACGACGCCCTTGTGCGGGGAGTCGACTTCGAGCCATGCGACCACCGCGGTATCTTCCTCCAGCACCACCTGTGGGGCGTCGAGTTGGCCCGTCCCCGAATCGTTGAGATTCGCGGGAGAAGACCAGGTCTCGCCTTTGTCGGTGGAGTAGCTGCTGCGGATGTAGGTAGTGTTGCTGTCCACCTTCTCGTGCCAGACAGCCACGACCTTCGAACCAGACATAGCCACCTTTGCCTTCTCGCACCAGTACAGGGGATCACCGCTCACGAGTGTCCGACCCTCCCACGTCTCTCCTCCGTCGGTTGAACGGTTGCTCTGTATGCTGTAGGTGCCGTTCGTAGTGCCGGTGCTCTGGACCCATATGGCCACTACATCCGAGCCGGACATCGCTATGTCTGGCGCTCTGGCATGGTCGCTGGTCCCGTCTATGGCCTGCGGCATTCCCCATGGGGCGTCGGCCAGAGCAAGAGATGCGGTGTGTAGCGATACCAGCACAAAGAGAACCAAGACGCAGAAGACTCGCAGTGCACGTCCCATATTCCTCCCCCCTTGCATGCCTTGTTCGAAGTCGGTTGCGCCGCAGTATATTCGGTTGGACAGCGATTATGAAGAGGGTTCTACCGGCTATCCGGCCAATCGGAAATGCGGGGACACCATACATATTTCGTTTGTATACCCGTCAGGTGTCGATCATAGGACAAGGATCTGTAGGTGCGGACGGGTCGGGAGGAACACAACGTGAGGCTTGAAGAGTGCTACCCTCATCTCTCTCGATTATCTGCCAACAGAGACGTGGACGACTCCAACACCTGCTATCGATTCCAGCCTCGAAGTAGTCTAGCTCTTCCCGCGCACGGCAGAGTGTGCGCCTCTTGGAGGTTCTTCAATCGAGTTGGGACCAAAGACGAGGGCACACCGCGGTGTGCCCCCGTGTGAAAGGTTCAACTAGCTCAATCGCGATGTATCTACGCGGGTGACGCCCCGACCGATAGGACACAGGCATCATCGCACGCGGCCCAGTAGGCCTTGCCTTGCTCGACCTGCGTGGCCACGGAGTAGCACTTGCCAGTCGGGTTCCACGTGTAGAGTGCGCCATCCTGGATGGTGTCTGCGGGAACGTCGTCCATGTCGCCGACCGCGACCGCATCGCCGCTCACCGAGCCAATCATGTTCCATCCGGTCGAGAGATTGTCCTCCCAGGTCTCGACCGGCTCTCCCGTAACGGTTATTGTCTGGTCGCCGGAGACCGCTACCCAGTAGCCCTTCTTGGGGTCGATGGTCGCTGGTATGGTGTAGGACTTGGTCGCAGGATTCCACCAGTAGACCGCATCCGCGGTGCCGAAGACTGCACTGGTGGACATGTCGGCCGCTGTGACAGGCACAGAAACCATGTTCCAGCCGGACGTGAGCTCGATGTCTACGCCTGCCGGCCTTTCGAAGTAGTTGCTGTGGATGTCCACGATTGAGTTCATGTCATCATGTTGCTGCCAGACGGCGACGGCACGCGTGCCGTCCATCGCCACCCTGGGCCAACCGGCGCGAATCGCTACGTCGCCCTGTATTCTCTGCGGGTCGCTCCAGCTTTCTCCTCCATCGGTTGAGAAGCTCGAATACGCACGTTGGGCCGTGCCGTCGTCGTGGTACCACACGGCAACAGTGGTCGAATCAGACATGGCGACGCGCGGGTCCTCAACCGCCACTGTCAAAGACGGGTCGATTTGCTGTGCTCCATCCCATGAGGCGCCACCGTCGCTGGAGCAGTTGCTCCATACAACCGAGACCGATCCGTTGAACTGCCTCCACACTGCCACAACGTTTGAACCCGATGCGTCGATGGATGGCACGTACTTGCCGCCCGCCACCCCGTTGTCCAATCTCGCGGGTCCGTCCCATGTTGCACCGCTGTCGGTTGAGCGGTTGTAGTACATGGCTGTCCCGATGTCGGTGTCGTTGTCGTTCCAGATGGCTATGACCGTTGAGCCTGACATCGTCAGCTCGGGAGAGTAGGAGTCGGTTTTTGAGCTCAGCAACTGAGCGCCGTTCCACGTTTCTCCGCCATCAACAGACGAGTTCGCGTATACATAGTGGTCGTGGGTCACGCTATCGCTCACGCGCGTCTTCCATCCGACGACGACATTCTGACCCTGAACCACCACCTTCGGATACTCGGCTGAGTGTTGGTCAACTTCTCCGTAGTCGAAGTCGATGCTCTGCGACCCTTCCCAGGTAGCGCCTCCGTCAGACGAACGGTTCGTGGCGATGATTATGTTGCCGGTGCCGTCCGACTGCTTCCATGTTGCCACGACATTGTTGCCGTCGATCGCAATGTCCGGTTGGCGGGCGGAGCTTACGGGCGCGTTGTCGATGCGCACGGGCGGTGACCACGTTTCTCCCTTGTCCGTTGAACAACTGCTTTGCATACTGCCCGTGCCACTCTGAACCTCATACCAGATTGCAACGACGTTGGAGCCGGACATCGCGACCTGCGGAGTGTCGCAACGGTCGAGTGAGCTGCTGCTCACCAGCGTCTTTCCCTCCCAGGTTTCTCCTCCATCGGTCGAACGGTTGCTCTGGATGCTGTAGGTTCCGTCGGCCCTGTTCGTGTTTTCCAGCCACACGGCAACGACGTCCGAGCCGTCCATCACGACCTGTGGCATCTGCGAGTAGCTATCGTGGTCTTCGATGGACTGGGGCGTTCCCCATGGACCATCTGCCAGTACGGGTGATGCCGAAAGGACCAACATCAGGGCGAGAGCTATGGGCGCGACACAGGCGCGTAGCGTACGGGCCATGTAATCCTCCTCTCCTTTGGGGGTAGGTGATTTTGGGGCAAACACTTATCATTCTAACGCGTCTCAGTCCCTTGCGAGAATACCCTTGGTCGCCATGCCTGGGAACTTGGTTTGACGCTGTTAGCGAACCATCGCTAGTATATGACTAACTCATATAGAGTCACGACGATACTATGGAGGCCGGTTTGGCACAGGCAGAGGTGAAGACAGGCTCAGTTCAGGGAAGCTGGTGCGGCGCCGTTTCTGCGCGCATGACTGGGTTCGTGCAGCCATGGATTCTCTTGCTCCTGACCGAAGCTCCCGCGCATGGCTACCAGATGGTCGAGAGGCTTCGCGACCATCCGGACACCGCCAGCATCGATCCCGGCTTCCTGTACCGAACGCTTCGCCAGTTCGAGAAGGACGGCTATGTGAAGTCGACGTGGGATGTCGGTACTCCCGGTCCCGCACGCCGCGTGTACGAGATAACATCGGAGGGCGTCGAGTATCTCCACGCCTGGGGTGAACACGTTCGTGGAGCGAGAGAGCGACTCGGTCGTCTACTCCATGCGTATGATACTTACTGCCGATCCAAGGGCAGCGTCGAATAGAGAGCGTGTGTAGTTACAGCTAGAGGAGGACGCTATGTATTGCTTTCAATGTCAGGAAACGGCCAGGAACACGGGTTGCACCATCAGGGGTGTGTGTGGCAAACAGGAAGATACAGCGAACTTGCAGGACCTTCTTGTCTATGTCCTGAAGGGGATCGCTGTCTACGCGGAGAAGCTCGGCGACTTCGGCGTTCGTGACCGAGAGGTGGGCTTCTTCGTTGCGAAGGCCCTTTTCGCCACCATCACCAACGCCAATTTCGACAACGATCACATCACCTCGTACATACAGGATGGACTCAAGCTCAAAGCTGCGCTAGGGGAGCAGTTCCTTGCCTCATACCGAGAGGCAAACGGTGAGGACTTCGCCGGAGAGCTGCCTGACGCTGCACTCTGGAGCGGTGATGACCTTGCTGTGTTCGCAGAGAAGGCCGCTTCAGTGGGCGTGTTGTCCACCGAGAACGAAGATGTCCGCTCGCTGCGTGAGCTTTTGGTCATCGGATTGAAGGGCATCGCTGCCTATGCCGAGCACGCGGCCGTCCTGGGCTACGAGCAGGACGACATCTACGACTTCATGATGGAGGCCCTCGCCTCCACAACGAAGGACCTGTCAGTCGACGAGATGGTCGGCCTCGTGATGAAGGCCGGAGAGTACGCTGTGAACACCATGGCGCTGTTGGATAAGGCCAACACGTCAACGTATGGGAATCCGGAGATTACCGAGGTAAACCTGGGCGTTCGCGAGAATCCTGCCATTCTGATCAGCGGACACGACCTCAAAGATATGCAGGAACTGCTGGAGCAGACCGATGGGACAGGGGTTGATGTCTACACCCACGGCGAGATGCTTCCGGCTAACTACTACCCCGCATTCAAGAAGTACGCCCACTGCGTCGGCAACTACGGTGGGTCATGGTGGCACCAGAACGAGGAATTTGAATCGTTCAACGGTCCCATACTCATGACCACCAACTGCGTGATTCCTGTGAAGAAGAGCAACACCTACCTTGACAGGCTGTTCACGACGGGCGTGGTCGGCTATCCCGGCGCACGCCATATCCCTGACAGGCCTGCGGGCGGCTCCAAGGACTTCTCCGCCATCGTGGAGATGGCGAAGAAATCGCCTGCGCCGACCCGGCTGGAGAGTGGCACGCTGGTGGGCGGCTTTGCGCACAACCAGGTCCTTGCACTGGCGTACAAGGTGGTCGATGCGGTCAAGTCGGGCGCCATCAAGCGCTTCGTGGTCATGGCCGGGTGCGATGGACGCATGCCGTCCAGGCAGTATTTCACGGACGTTGCTGCGAGCCTGCCTTCTGACACCGTCATTCTGACCGCCGGATGCGCGAAGTACCGCTATAACAAGCTGGACCTTGGCAACATCGGTGGGGTTCCGCGGGTGCTGGATGCTGGTCAGTGCAACGACTCGTATTCACTGGCGGTTATCGCCCTGAAGCTGAAGGAGGCGTTCGGCCTTTCCGATATCAATGAACTGCCCATCTCGTACGACATTGCGTGGTATGAGCAGAAGGCGGTTGCCGTGCTGCTGGCGCTGCTCTATCTCGGAGTCAAAGGAATCCGCCTTGGCCCCACACTGCCGGCGTTCCTGTCGCCCGCCGTTGCCAACGTGCTGGTCGAGAAATTCGACATCAAGCCTATCCGCACCGTCGAGGAAGATGTAGCCGCTATTGTCGCCGGCAAGTAGTTCTGTCTTGATGAACCATCTGCGTGCTCTCGCCTGTCTGGAGGCGGGAGCACGCTGCTTTCTGGAGGTATGAAATGAACGTGGTTGATGTGAAGACAGCCGCAACGTCCCCCAATCCCCACAACGTCGATGCCCGGAGACTCTATGACACCGAGCATGCCCAGGTCATCCAGCTCACGCTCCATCCGGGAGAGGCGCTCAAACGGCACATCACTCCCGTAGATGTGTTCTTCTACGTCCTCGAAGGAGAGGGCGTGGTAGAGATCGGCGATGAAAGGCAGACTGTTGGTGCCGACACGCTTATCGATAGCCCTGCCAACATAGTGCACTGCTGGTACAACGAGGGCAGCGCATCCCTCAGGTTCCTCGTGGTCAAGGTGCCCCGCCCGACAAACGCGACGCGCGTACTATAGGCGCATGCGCCGACCTCGTCGGACCAATCCAAGCGCCCCCGACGAGCCGAGAGGAGCTACTATGGGGCAGGTGGTCCCACATCCAGATCGCAGGCCGATGTGCACGCGGCCCAGTAGCCGACCCCAGTCTCGATAGTGGTCGTGTAGTCGTAGCATTTGCCGCTGGGGTTCCAGCAGTAGCAGAAACCCTCGCACGAGCCATTCGGGTCGTCATCCGGGTCTGAGAAGTCGATGGTTCCCCCGTACACCGAGCCAATCATGTTCCAGCCCTGTAGTAGACCATCCTCCCATTCGATGACAGGCGTGCCGGTCACGGTGATGGTGCGGTCGCTGGAGACCGCGACCCAGTAGCCCTTCTCAGGTTCGATGGTGGTGGGCATAGTGTAGGACTTTGAAGAAGGGTCCCAAGTGTAGACGGCATCCACGCCGGGGAATATCGTACTGGTAGACATATCGCTGGCCTGGACCGTTACGGAAACCATATTCCATCCGGTCTTCAAGACGAGGTCGATGTCGACTGTGAACGCGCCGCCACTTGTCATCTTGGCCGCGAAACCATCACATCCTCCCTGGAATGGACGTATCGGGTCTTCCCAAGTGGCTTTGCTGAAGCCTGCGACACAGACATTGCCCTCGCCGTCAACCGAGACAGCTCTGCCCTCATCGTCGTTGTTGCCTCCGAGGAACGTGTTCCAGGCCATTGTGCCATCATCGCCGAGCTTGACAGCTGAGGCATCTCGGGCGGCCTGGAACTGCCGTACAGGGTTGCCCCAGCTGGCATCGCTATAGCCTGTCACGCAGACATTCCCGTAGCCGTCGGTTGCGATGCAGTAGCCGTAGTCTTCGTCAGTCCCTCCAAGGAAGGTATTCCACTGGAGTGTGCCAGAGGTATTCAACCGTGCAGCAAAGATGTCCCCGAGGGCGGTATGTGCACGTACGGGGTCGTTGTCTTCCTTCCATGTGGCGCGGCTTGTGCCACACACGTAGACTGCTCCGTCGTACAGCGTGATTCCACCGCCATAGTCTCCTGCGGTTCCTCCCAGGAACGTGTTCCACTGAAGCGATCCGCTACTGTCCAGCTTCGCGGCGAAAGCATCGCCAGTGCTCGTGTAGGCGCGCACGGGGTCCGAAGTTCCCTGCCAGGTTGCCATGCTGTCCCCGGCAACGTATACGTTCCCCGTCGAGTCCACGGCAACACCAAGCCCCTGATCGAAGTTGCTGGAGCCAAGGAAGGTGTTCCACTGGAGTGCACCACTGTTGTTCAGCTTCGCAGCAAACGCGTCCCTGCCTCCCTGATGGGCCCTCTCGGGGCTTTCCCACGTAGCGTAGCTGTCGCCGGCCACGTATACATTCCCGTCACCATCGACGTCCACCGCCTTGCCGTAGTCGTGGTCGGGCACGCTTCCAAGGAAGGTGTTCCATTGAAGAGCGCCGCTGCTGTTCAGCTTGGCTGCGAAAGCGTCGCTCTGGCCTCCGTAGTCCCTGACTGGAGAACCCCATGTGAACAGGCTGTGGCCGGCGATATACACGTTGCCGTCGCCATCGACGGCGATAGCTTCCGCATAGTCCTGTCCAAAGCCTCCGAGAAAGGTATTCCACTGCAGTTCCCCTTCGCTGTCCAGCTTGGCCGCGAAGGCATCATTGAGCCTGTCGTACGCCCGAACGGGCGAACCCCAGGTTGCGTCACTATGGCCTGCCACGTAGACATTCCCGCTTGAGTCCACGGCTATTCCGAAGTGTTTGTCCTCGCCCATAATGCTGCTGGCGCCCATAAAGGTCACCCATGGATCGATGACTACTTGTCTCCCCGGCACGCATTGGCCCAGACGGAAGCCGACCTCGTTCTGTCCTAGAATGACGAATGACACATCCACCGGCTGCTGGACACCGTCGATGTCCTGCCACGCAATCGGCGCGCTCTCCATCATGACGCCCGTTGCAAGCTGGAACTTCAGGTTTCCCTCTGTGTCCAGACTCACCTGGCGGTTGTAGCGCAGATGGATGGAATTGGCCAATCCGGCATTGTCCAGGAGGTAGGTGCTCTTCGCTATTCCGTCATCCGTCGGCTCGTAGACGACGTCCACACCATCCCACAGGTTCTGATAGATGACGCGACGGAAAGGTTCTGCTGGCAGCGAGCCGCCGCCGTTCGAAACTGGCACGGCGGGATTTGCGCCAACGAACTCGGTCCTGACCATGTACGTGCCAGATGCCACAATTACGTTCTGCACATCGAAGCGCAGTATGTGCCCTGCAGAAGTGAACTGGAGTGATTCATCTCCGTTTCCATCTCCCGCGCTTGTTGCCGTGGGATTGTCTGGCGAGAATTCGATTGTTTGTGCTGCTCCTGGTCCGGCTGACGCGAGCAAGGTCGCGAGCAGGATAGTCGCGATCGTCAAGGTACGTACGCTCCGCGAAATCAGCTTGCACCGCATTCTGTGTTCCTCCTTCTCTTCCGCTCTCTCAATCTCTTGACGTGCGGCAGGTGGTATACGGCAGATGTGTTTGGGCTTCCGCGGACACCGGGCTGGTCTAGGGCACGTAGCACGGGCGGCATCTACAAGCAGGTCTGTTAGATGGGCTGAAGTGATATGCGTAGTATGTCTGAAGGGGTTTGCCGGCCCTTGCTGATGTGCCGGCCAGTAGTGCTGACAAGACTGCTGCCGCGCAGTTCACCCCCTGTTGCCTCGGTACCATCTGGCACTGGCTATGCAGCCAACCCAGTTGGTCTTCACTCCCAACATCCCCGACGGGGATACTGCAGACGTACACTATCTGGTAGGGATAAGACTGCCAGGGCCGAAAGGGTCCAGACAGCCGCCCCTACGTCATATAATCGTATACGATTATATTGGCTTGAGGGCCGAATGTCAATGATGGCCGTGGCTGCATCATTTCAATAGGAGTCTTCTTTCGTGAGCAAGCGGGGCGGGATTCGTGGACCACGGAGCAGGCGATACGTCGCAGGTGAGACCATGTGCGTGCCGGAAGCCTGATTCCGTGCCCTCGTTCCGCTCTCGCCTTGTCGTGGACATTCCCGCTACGCTGGACCAAGGCCTAGTTGGCATGGTGACGTGCACGCGGCCCAGTAGCCGACACCAGTGCAGATGTCGGTCTCGTAGTCGTAGCATTTGCCACTAGGGTTCCAGCAGTAGCAGAAACCCTCGCACGAGCCATTCGGGTCGTCATCCGGGTCTGAGAAGTCGATGGTTCCCCCGTACACCGAGCCAATCATGTTCCAGCCCTGTAGTAGACCATCCTCCCACTCGGTGACTGGCATGCCCACAACTGATAGATTGCGGTCGCTGCTGACCGCGACCCAGTAGCCCTTCTTCGACTCGATAGTGGTGGGCATCGTGTAGGATTTTGAAGAAGGGTCCCAAGTGTAGACGGCGTCAACGCCGGGGAATATCGCACTTGCCGACATGTCGTCCGCCTGAACGGGCACGGATACCATGTTCCAGCCGGTCTTGAGGTCCAGGTCCACGCTGACCACGCGGTAGGTGAATACCTGTATACGATTGTTGCCCTGGTCGGCAATGTAGACGTCGCCGTTTGGATGCAGAGCGATACCGGCGGGATACCAGAACTGGCCGTCTCCCGTGCCGAATGCTCCCCACTTGGTAGCGTAGTCGTAGGTCGACGTGCCCGCATTGTAGGTGAACTTCTGGACCCTGTCGTTGGTGCTGTCGACCACATACACATTGCCGTCAGCGTCGACTGCCACGCCATACGGGTCCTTGAACTGTCCGTCACCGCTTCCCTCGGAGCCCCATTTGGTCAGGAAAGTCCCGTCGCTGTCGAACTTCTGGATCCTGTCGTTCGCATCTTCTGCTACGTACACGTCGCCTGATGAGTCGATCGCTATCCCGCGGGGTTGCTTGAACTGTCCATCTCCGCTGCCCCACACGCCCCACTTGGTGGAGTACACATAGCTCGATGTGCCCACGTCCCAGACGAACTTCTGGACCCGATTGTTGTACAACTCTGACACGTAGATACTGCCATCATCAGCGACTGCAATGCCGAAAGGGCCGTTCAGTTGTCCATCTCCGCTGCCCTCGGAGCCCCACTTGGTCAGGAAGTTTCCGTTGCTGTCGAACTTCTGTATACGATCGTTGTCTTTGTCGGCAACGTACACGTTGTCATCATCGTCAGTTGCGATGCCGAAGGGGTAGTCGAACTCTCCGTCGCTACTGCCCGGTGAGCCCCACTGTCCAAGATAGGTGCCCTCGCTGTCGAACTTCTGAATTCTGTTGCCGAATGTGTCTGCGACGTAGACGTTGCCGCTGGTGTCCACTGCAACATCATAGGCGTTGCTGAACTCGCCGTTGCCAGTCCCAATTGAGCCCCACTGGGTGTAGTAGTAAGGTGGGCCGTCCGCGGATACGGGAGAACTCAGGAGTAGGATTGATAGGACACTAAGAACGGATAGGACCGAGAAATGCCGCGCAAAACCCCTCATCACAACCTCCTCCCCCTGCCACCACGGGGAAATCGAGCAGCCAAGTCCACGCTACCACCGGGACGGTGGAATTGCAATACCTTTGAGGGTCAAGTCATGCGACTGCTATCAGGGCTGACAATAACCGAACGCGCGTGCAAACACGATGACAGGCCCGTCTGTCATCCTGCCCGCTCCCGCGCACGGCCGCAGCCTGCCCAGGGCGGCTATCAACTTGCCGACGGCATATCCGCTATGGACCGGGAGGTCCGACGGTGAGGTCGCACGAAGACGTGCACGCAGCCCAGTAGCCCTTGCCTGTCTCAACCGTCGTGCCGTAAACGTATGACTTCGTTGTGGGGTCCCATGAGTAAACGAAGCCCTCGCACGAGCCGTCAGGGTCGTCATCCGGGGCCGAGAAGCTCACCGACCCGCCATGGACTGAGCCAATCATGTTCCAACCTGTCGATATGGCATCCGTCCAGTCGGTCATCGGTATGCCCTCGATTGACAGTATCTGATCGCTCGATACCGCAACCCAGTAGCCCAGTTCGGGCTCAATTTCGCTCGGAACGGAGTAAGACTTCGCACCGGGGTCCCACGTGTAGACCGCATCGACACCGGGGAATACGGTGCCTGTCGACATGTTGTCCGCGACAACTGGCACCGAGACCATGTTCCAACCGGCCTTCAGCGAGAGGTCCACTTCTACGGCCGACAGGAATGCAAACACTTGCACGCGGCCATTGCCATTGTCAGCCACGTAGACTGTGCCTTGCGGGTCAACGTCCACCCCCCATGGGCCATCGAACTGGCCGTCTTCCGAACCATAGGAGCCCCACTTGGTCTGGAAGACACCGCTTGCATTGAACTTCTGTATCCGATGGTTCAGCCTGTCGGCGATGTAGACGAAGCCATCGGCATCAATGCAGATTGACCACGGCATACTGAACTCCCCGTCATCTGAGCCCGCAGTGCCCCATGTGTGGACATAGTCGTATTCCTCGTTCTCCGAGTCGTAGACGTATTTCTCTATGCGGCTGTTGTTCCTATCTACGATGTAGACGTTGCCGCTGTCCATGTCGATGGCTACATCAATCGGGAAGTCGAATTGCCCGTGTGTTGAGCCTTCTGAGCCCCACTTGAGAATGAAATCCCCGCTGCTCGTGAACTTCTGGATGCGGTGGTTGGAGCCATCGGCGACGTAGATGTTGTCATTGCTGTCGACCGCGATACCGTAGGGACCCAAGAACTGTCCATCGGCTGACCCCTCGGAACCCCAGGCGGTGATGTACTCGTGGCTGCTGTTGTACTTCACGATGCGGTGGTTGTCCGTGTCCGCCACGTAGATGTTGCCGTCTGAGTCAAAGGCTATGTGCGTGGGGTGATTGAAGCCGGAACCCAGTTGCCCGACGTAGTCGCCATCGCTCTCGTACACAACTACCCGGTTGGCCGTCCATTCGGCCACGTAGGTGTCCCCGTTCGGTGCGACAGCAAGCCCCCATGGCGCGGACCCGGTCGCCCATTGGTCTACGTACTCAGGAGGGTCTTCGTCAGCGAAGACAGGAACGGTGGTGTCGGCGGCCGCGATGGCCACCGCCAGAAGTGAGAAGAATACGTGCTTCAGACGCAGGCGTAGCTGCATTGCTCCCTCCCGAAAGCGCTTCTCTTCGACACGGCAGTCGTGCGTTTCATGTCCGTCCGTCCCAAAATGAACTGTCGAGCAGGTATGCAGGGTCCATCCGGACGGCTTGCACGCTCGATACTACGGTGGTGGTGGGCCCAATGTAAGGTCGCACCCAGAGGTGGACGCTGCCCAGTAGCCCTTGCCTGTCTCAACGGACGTGCCGTACACGTACGACTTGGTTGTCGGGTCCCACCAGTAGACGAAGCCTTCTACCGAGCCGTCCGGGTCGTCATCCGGGTCCGAGAAGTTCACCGAGCCACCGTGGACTGAGCCGATCATGTTCCAGCCGGTCGACACGCCGTCGGTCCAGTCGGTCACGGGCGCTCCCGTCACGCTGATGGTCCGGTCGCTGGACACTGCCACCCAGTAGCCCACCTCAGGTTCGATGGTCGTCGGCACCGTGTAGGACTTCGAGCCGGGATTCCACGTGTAGACCGCATCAACTCCCGGGAATACCTCGCTGGTGGACATGTCCGCTGCCTCGACAGGGACTGACACCATGTTCCAGCCGGTCGAGAGGTCGATGTCGATGTCCACATCTGGTGATTCCCCGAAAACCTGGATGCGGTGGTTCACCCAGTCGACAACATAGATGTTGCCGTTGGTGTCCACGTCAATGCTCTGTGGAGTGTCGAATTGGCCGTCACCACTGCCGTAGGCGCCCCATTTCGTGAGAAACGTCCCGCTGCTATCGAACTTCTGCATCCGGTCGGCGCTTCTATCGGCCACGTAGACGTTGCCGTCCGTATCGATACCCACCCCGCGTGGCGTCGTGAACTGTCCATCACCCGTACCTGCTGAACCCCACTGCA
>Ga0272441_10004580_pt1 | contig 24861 bp, 21 predicted proteins | sample SSMProp6N_FD_193582 | JGI IMG/M metagenome (GOLD analysis project Ga0272441, IMG submission 193582) | Marine sediment archaeal communities from Little Sippewissett salt marsh, Falmouth, MA, United States - SSM-Prop-6N | ecosystem: Environmental > Aquatic > Marine > Wetlands > Sediment ...
GCTGACAAGAGGTTCTCGTTGAGCGAAAACATGGCACGCAATCTCTTTTGCTGCAGACTTGTGCTTTTCTCCGATAAGCAGTACATCACTTAACATAGCAGACCGTTTTATTACCTCAAAAAGGACCGGAACGTCATCGGTATCAAAATGCCTGATGATAGGGCCGCTCACAGATCACACGCGCTGTCACCCGGACAAATGAAGTTAATTTATGGAAACATAAAAATCAAACAAACCCGACCAACGCTTGTCAGGAAGCAATCAACCGAACAGCATCCCTGACAGCACGAGTCAGAATCGCCATCTCGGATGGGCTGATGATAAATGGCGGCATAAGATAAATCAGTCTCCCGAACGGCCTGACCCAGGCTCCCCTCTCAACGAAAAAATTCTGTACGGCTGCCATATCGACCGGTTGACAGAGTTCAACGACGCCGATAGCTCCCAATACCCGAACATCGTGAACGCCGCTGAACCTGCTGCATGGAGACAGCCCGTCCTGCAGAGCGCCCTGAATATCCTGAACCTCCTGCTCCCAGTCCCGGCTGCAGAGCAGATCGATGCTTGCCGATGCTACACTGCAGGCAAGCGGATTGGCCATAAACGTCGGGCCGTGCATAAACAACCCCGGTTCAGCTGAAGAGATCGTATCCGCTACGTGATCAGCTGCAAGGGTTGCCGCTAACGTCATATAACCGCCCGTCAGCGCCTTGCCGACACACATGATATCGGGAACGACCCCCGCATGCTCAAGAGCGAACATCTTCCCGGTACGCCCGAACCCGGTAGCAATTTCATCGAAAATCAGAAGCACGCCATACTCATCGCACAGCTCTCTGAGACGGATAAGATAGTGAGGCGAATAAAATCGCATCCCTCCGGCACCCTGAACAACAGGCTCGATAATCACCGCTGCAACAGCCTCATGATGCTGCCGCAGCTTTTGGTGAAGGTCTTCGATACCGTTCTCATTCCAGGCGGCATCAAAACCGCACTGTGGAGCTTCAGCAAAAAGCTGCTCAGCGAGCATGCCATTGAAGAGGGAGTGCATTCCTGTATCGGGATCGCACACCGACATTGCCCCGAACGTATCGCCATGATATCCGGAACGAACCGTCAGGAGACGCCGCTTACGGGACAGACCTGCCGCCTGCCAGTACTGCAGGGCCATCTTGATGGCTACCTCGACAGACACTGAGCCGGAATCACTGAAAAAGACCTTCTGCAACGGCTCCGGTGTCAGCTCGATAAGCTGGCCGGCCAGTTTCACCGCGGGCTCATGGGTGAGCCCTCCAAACATGACATGGCTCATCGAATCAAGCTGGCGGGTGACAGCATGGTTCAGCACCGGATGGTTGTAACCGTGCACAGCCGCCCACCACGACGACATTCCGTCAACAAGCTTCCTTCCGTCCTCCAGCTCGATCGTCACTCCAGAAGCCCTCGCTACCGGATAGACAGGCAGCGGATCACGCATTGAAGTATAGGGGTGCCAGATATGCCCCCTGTCAAAATCTGTATCAATGTGTCCCTTCATATCAGCACTCTTTTTTCAGCAGTTGTGTTCAACCCGATTCCCCGGCGCACATCACCCAACAAGGGAGGCAAGAGCCTCAAGTCCTGATTGGCCCAAATCCGATGTGGTATCCGGCAGATCGACGACAGGGCATTGATAGCCATACAGGGAAAGGCTCCGTTCCAGAAAACGACGGGTATCGACAGCAATCGCGGCATCATCTTCCCCGCCGAATCGATTATACAAAAGACCCCTGAGCACAATCTTTCTATGGCGGCACGCCTCCAGCGAGAGAAGCGTATGATTGATGCTGCCAAGCCGCGAAGAGGTCACAAGAATAAGCGGAACAGCCTCCCTTGCCAGGTAATCGATAAACAGCAGCTCGTCATTGAGCGGCACCATAAGTCCGCCCGCCCCTTCAAGCAGAATAATCTGATAGTGGCGCTGCAGCGCTTTCGATGCTTTTGCAATCACCTCCGGATCTATCCGGCGATGCTCCATTGCTGCCGCAAGGTGAGGAGAGGCCGGATAGGCAAAAACCAGTGGACAGGTCAGCGATTCACGATCAACCTCCTGCAAGCCAATCCCCATCAGCTCCCTATGCACCACAATATCGTCCGATAGTGCCTCGCATCCGGTCTGGACAGCCTTTTGCGTTATCACACTCCTTCCCTTCAGCAGCAGAGCCCTGGCAAGCAAGCCTGTCGCGATGGTCTTTCCTATCCCTGTATCGATACCACTGACCGCTATGATCATTGAAACATGTTGAACTGTTGATTTATTGAATTTCTGAACCCGGCATGGCGACATCAGCAGCACGTCGCTTCAACGCCAGCCGAAGCAGGGCATTTCCTGAAACAGCAATACATCGTATGATAGGTCAGGCGCACGCCATCGCCCGACGAAAACGCACGCCGGTAGCGATCGATAAAAGCCCTGTGGCGGCTCTTCGTCCATGCGCGGCCATCAAGACCATTGACGCCAGTCCGACTGATATGGCGAAGTACTGCTTCCGGACCAGTGAAATCAAGCTGATGGCGCTCCTCCTCCATACCGGTAACCTCATAGAGCTCTCCTGCCATTGCCTGCATCTCTGCCAGGGTATGGTAGTGCAAGCCAACAGATTCAAGCGCGCGAATCTCCTGCATATTATCATGTCCGAAAGTGCTGAAAGCAAGCACTCCCCCGGGCTTGAGCGCGCCTGCCATACGATGGAAAAACCCTGGCAGGTCTTCAAGCCACTGAACGGTCGCCCCGGAAACAATGACATCAAGATCTCCGGGAATCTCCCGAAGCGCCTCTATATCGCCATCAAGAAACTCGGCAGAATCTACGCCATGAAGCGCAGTAACTGTTTCCACCATCTGTCGGCATTGCGGAACCAGATCATTGGCATAGTAACGGTCGATACGCAAACGATGGAGCAGCGCGTCTGTCAATGAAGCAGAGCCGACGCCTATTTCAAACAAACGACCGACCTCAGACGATGCAAGCGATGCGCTCACCATATCGGCCAGATGCCCGGCCATCTTCTTCTGGATAAATGCGTGTCGGTTATAACCATGCAGCTGACGCCCGAAACGCTGCCGGATCAATGTCTTGTTCAACTGCTGCATGCCATCACCTCGTGCCAGCCTTTGAGATGGAAAAACGGAACATGCGGCATTGTCTCCACAACGGTCAGCGGCAGATCACGCCACGCCCTTTTCTGGGCATCAGGAGAAAAAATCATATCCCGAGCGCCTATGACGGCGTGCGAGTAACGCCATCCGTGCTCAGCCTGCGAAGAGCTATCAGTCAGGCGCTGCTGCAGGGCGGCGAGTTCAGATTTCTGCTCATCAATACTGCGCCGCATCCCAACGGCCGCCAGACGACCAGCCAGATCTCTGCCACCCGCAATCCTGCGCATGAATCGCTCACGACCATCTTCCGACCAGTTATCGAGGGTTGCCTGAAAGATCTCCGGTGCAATGCCTTCATCGCTGCTTACCGGATAGGGTGTCCCGTTGAGAGCGATCGCCCTTCCGATATGCTCCAGACCGCTGTTCAATGCAGCGTAAACCCCGAACGACCATGCAACGACAACCCGCTCGTCATAAGCGGCCAGACGTTGTCGATCCTCTTCCGGCAGCAGAAGGTCATGATAATCGTGACAGGCAAGAACGTCATACTCAAACGTCCCGGGTGTCGAGGAATGGATGTAACGGGCAATCTGTTCATCCATTCCCCAACCATTGAAAAACACCAGAACACGGTGGTTGTTTCGCTGTTCTATCCAGATCGTCTTCATTTCGCTCAGGGTATCAGAAGTTCAGGGATTCCGGCGAGGTCCTCCCACGCCAAATCCGCGCGTAGCGAAAAGCGTACACGGGCGCTCTGTTCAGGGACCGCAGGAGGGCGCACCGGTAGCGCAAGGATACCATGCGCCCGAAGCTCAGCCGCTTTTCTGACGGCCAGATCATTCTCCCCGAGCACAACAGGAACAATATGGCTCTCACCGTATACTGTCAATCCCCGGGACCTGAACCCCTCACGCAGAAGAGAGGAGATCTCCCGGAGATGACCACGCTCCTGCTGCATGCATCGCTGACGCTCCAGCACCCGGGCGCTCCAGCCGAGCACCACCGGCGGCAGTGCAGTCGTAAAGATCAGCGGACGCATCGTATTGACCAGATAATCCCTCACCAGGCTATCCATCACCGCATAAGCCCCGGTTGATGCGAACGCCTTGCCGAATGTTCCGACAAGGATATCGATCCCGCCGATCACCCCTATAGCTTCAGCCACCCCAAGCCCTTGTGTGCCGAAGGTACCGGCTCCGTGAGCCTCATCGACAACAAGCATCGCCCCATAGCGCTCCTTGAGCTCGACCAGCCGTTTCAGATCAGCGATATCACCGTCCATACTGAACACCGACTCGGTCACGATAATAATCTGACGATAGCTGCTCCTGCAGGAATCAAGCAGCGACTCGAGATGCGCGTAATCCAGATGCCGGTATCGTCTGAACGCAGCATCGGCAATTCTGCCACCGTCAATGATGCTTGCATGATTGAGCCTGTCGGAAAGAATAAGATCTTGACGTGTAGAGATTGCAGGCAGAATACCGGTATTGGCATGGTAACCGCTATTAAAAACCAGCGAGGCCTGTCGCCCGTAAAGTGCCGCAAGCTGCAATTCAAGCGCGCCGTACAGCCGATGATTGCCGGTTAACAGACGCGACGATGAGGATGCCATCCAGTAATCCTCGGTATAGCGGTGACATCCATCGAAATACTCCTCAACAAGGGCGCGGTTACTACCGATACCCAGATAGTCGTTCGAGGAAAGGTTGAGAAGACTCTCCCCTCCGAACTCAAGAAATCTCCCGTCCCGTACACCGGTATCCGGAAGCCGCCTGAAACGCTCCTGGCGCCGCAGCGCATCAAGCTCTTTCTCCATAGCCTCAAAAACCGGAAGCATCAGGACCTCCCCGAAAAATGTTTGAGCTGCTCCATGAATGCCTGATCGTCGCCAACATCGCGTCCCCTTGTTGTCAGATAACCACCTGTCAGAAAACCGTTTGCTCCAGCAAGCATGAGAAGGCCCTGAAAATCCTTCATCACCGTCTCCCTGCCGGCGGCAAATTTTATCACCTTGTCCGGATGAGCAAGACGACAAAGAGCGAAGGTTTTCACAATATCACTCACAGCAAGCGGAAGCGAACCTTCAAGCGGCGTTCCATCGACAGGAACCAGAACGTTGAGAGGGATCACTGCGACATCAAGCGCCTGGAGCACAAAAATCAAATCGATTCTCTCCTGCATCGTCTCTCCAACGCCGAGAATAGCGCCGCAGCACACTGCAATCCTGTGCTTTCGCAGCAATCTGATGGTCTCGATACGATCATTCTGCGAATGACTGTCGGCAATCAGGTCACTGTAACGGTCAGGGGAAACCTGGAGGTTGATGTTGTAATGCGCAATACCTGCATCGGCAAGCAATGCTGCGCTATCAGAGCCAAGCACACCAAGTGAAGCACACACCTTCAAACCAGGGTACTCTTCCCGCAGGCCTGTTATGAGATCGATTATCCGCTGAAACTCCTTATTCACCGTCCGGTACCCATACCCGCTCGTTACAATCCCGAAATGACGGACCCCCTTGGCATAGACCCTGCCTGCCGCCTCGAACACCTTCGAGCGGTCAAGCAGGGAATACGATTCAACATCCGCCTGATTATGGAGCGACTGGGCACAGAAGCGACAGTTTTCAGAACAAGCCCCCGATTTGGCATTGAGGATCGAACAGCTGTGCAGTGCACCGTCGGGAGCAGCAAAGCGATTTTTCACTTTATTTGCGAGCGAAAGCAGATCCACCACCGCCTCACCCCGCAGGGTCGCAAGACGAGTGGCCAGATCGTAGGAGACCGAGCGGCCCGTTTCCAGAACGCCATAGGCTTCCTGGATAAGAGGATCAATTACAGCTCCATTCATATCCTTCAACAGATTGTCAGTGTTCAATAAAAAGATGCGCTTCGCCTGATGAAATCACCCGTCGCTCACCGTTATCGAGATCAAGAAGCAGCTCCCCTGTCCTGCTGATGCCTGCCGCCCGGCCCCTGAGACGCCGGTTAAACTGCTCAACCTCGACCAGTCTGCCCTTGAGATAGGAGTACTCATCAAGACATTCGAGCACCTGCCCGAGATCTTCCTCCTCGAGCCAGGCATCATAGATCGGCTCGAAAGCATTGAAAAACGACGCAAGAAGTGCTGACCGGGAATACTCCTCCCCGGTTTCAAGAAAAAGAGATGTCGCGATACCCCGGATCTCATGAGGCAACTCACGAAGATTCACATTGATACCGATTCCGGCAATCACGAAATGCGCCATATCCGCCTCAGACTCCATCTCGCACAGAATACCGCATATCTTCCTGCCATTGACCAGCATATCGTTCGGCCATTTGATCAGCACCTGAAGCCCGGGAACAGAAAAAGAGAGCGCCCGGTGAAGAGCCGCTGCAACAAGAAGCGGAATCTGCGGAAGTCTCAACGGAGAAACCGAAGGCCGGAGAATAACGGAAAAATAGAGATTGACTCCGGCAGGGGAACTCCATACCCGCTGCATGCGCCCCCGGCCGCCGCTCTGCGCATCGGCTGTCACCACCGCTCCCTCTCCCGCACCGTTGCGGGCAAAACTCTTTGCCAGAGCGTTGGTCGATACTGCGATCGGATAAAAGAACAGCTCCCGACCAACCCGCGACGTGTCAAGCAACGGCTCGACCTCCGGACCAACAGGAAGACCGGGCATAGCCGAAAGCCTGTAACCTCGTCCTGTCAATGCATCGATACCATACCCCAGTGCACGCAGCTTAGAGATATGTTTCCATACGGCGCTTCGCGTCATACCAAACTCCCGGCAGATCGTCTCGCCCGAAACAAAACCTTCAGCATCACGCAAACAATGAAGAATGCGTATTGTAGAATCGTTCATGATACCCCTGAAAAAGACCAAACATCAAACCGTCAACCGGAATTTACGACAGGGTTGACAAGTTTGCAAACAGCAACGTTGCTCAGCAGAAAAACACGCCAGATCATGACCAACTTCAGATAAACACAGTGAAAGATTGTCGCAAAAAAGAAAAAAAACCACGAAACACACAATAAATACACCAAACAACAACATTCCAGAACAACAATACACTTTATTTTTTGGGGCAGTCACGTCAACTCACTATCTTTTTTGAAGTACACAACTTAAGCAGTATCCCCCAAATGCTCAGCATCCCCTCAATGTACCAACCCGCATTGCCTCTCATACTATCGTTGCCGCCAGCACTGCACGTATCGGCTCCCGTAATGCCGATGAGTAATACCATGACAAAAAAGTATCGCCACCCCCGGCCCGGTCAAAGCGATCAACAGCTAATGAAATGCGTGCTATCATGAAGATCATCGAAAGAATGCAAGCATCATTTCAGGAAGGCACCCAGATATCGCAATTCAATATGATTGCTGCAGCAATTATCGGCGGCACGGGCCATTTCCTGCTCTACTTCGTCTACAAATACCTCTTCCAGCACAACTGGGAAAACCTCCCTTTCCGGCTTGTTGCGGTAGTGCTCTCCATAGGAGTCTTGTTAAGGCTGCGCCATCCGGACTTTCTGGGAAAATATTTTCTCTATTTCTGGCATGTCATGCTCATCTACATGCTGCCGTTTATCATCACCCTGTTCGCATTAAAGAACAATTTTGAACAGCCCTGGCTCTACTGGGAAATTTTCATGATTTTCGTGCTCATGTCGTTCGTACCGAACATGTTTATGTTCCTCTTCGATCTGCTTTCGGGTCTTGCTGCTGCCTACGCGGTTTTTCTCATAAGCTCGCCGAACACTGAAATCATCTCAACATTTTCCGTCGCCGAATATTCTATTGTTGCCGTCTTTTCGATCGTTGCCGGCTACGTCTTCAGCTTAAGCAACATCAGAGGCATTGTCGCTCAGGAGAAAAACACTGCATTGCAAATGCTGGCGGCAAGTATCGCCCATGAAATGAGAAATCCTTTGGGACAGGTCAAATTCAGTTTCGAAAAAATTCTCCAGGAACTGCCGATCGAGCATCAGGAAAAAATGGTTGAGCAGATTTCGGCAGATGCGCTTGACCGGGTTTACCTGAGTGTTGCACAGGGACAGATGGCAGTTAACCGCGGGGGCCAGATTATCAACATGCTTCTCAATGAAACAAAAAACAAATCTATCGATCAGGACAACTTCACCTACTGCTCCTGCCAGAGTATCACCCGAAAAGCCCTTGATGAATATGGCTATGAATCTGATGAAGAACGCAGAAAACTGACGCTTGATGTCCAGGAGGACTTTTTCATACGGGTCGATGAAACACTCTACATCTTTGTGCTCTTTAATCTGATTATCAATGCATTCTATTTTATAAAGCCCTACCCTGATGCGCGAATCACCATCCGTATCGAAAAGGGAGCATCGAGAAACAGAGTCTACGTACGAGATACCGGTCCGGGCATTCCTTCTGAAAATCTCGACAAACTGTTTGATGCCTTTTTCACCTCCGGAAAAAAAGGCGGAACAGGGCTTGGTCTGGCTTACTGCAAAAGAGTCATGCACGCTTTTCAGGGCGATATCGTCTGCGACTCTGTCGAGGGAGAGTATACCGAGTTTATGCTGACCTTTCAGAAGGAGGAAGCCGACAAGCTGAATGATTTCCGAAACGCCATGATCAGCGAATATAAAGCACTGTTCAATAACAAGCGGCTACTGATCGTCGATGATGAAATGGTTGACCGCCAGAAAATCGTCGAGCAACTCAAGCCGTTCAACGTCAGCATAAGCGAAGCAGAAAACGGGCAACAGGCCATCGATCAGCTTCAAAAGAAACGCTATGATGTTGTTCTGATGAACCTGAACATGCCGGTCATGAACGGTTACGAAGCAACGGAATCCATACGGAGCGGCAAGGCAGGTGAGTCGCTGAGCAACATTCCAATTATCGGGTTCACATCCTCCCCGCCCTACATTGCCAGAGCAAAATCGGAAAAAGTCGGCATGCAGGGATTTATAGCCAAGCCTGTCGAGGAGTTCGAACTCATCACCAACATTGCAACCGCCCTCAAAGCGGCATCAATCAATGGGAAAGCAACCTTTGCCGGCCTGACAATACTGCTTGTTGATGATGCTACCGTCATACGGCTTTCACTGAAAGGCATGCTTGAAAAATTACAGATCAACATTGTCGAAGCCGTCAATGGAACCAGAGCTATTGAACACCTGAAAAACAACGGTCACCCCTGTGACCTCATCCTGATGGATTTTCAAATGCCTGGACTTGATGGTCTGGAAACAACCAGAATCATCCGCAATGAGCTGGGTAGCCATCATAAAAACATCCCCATTATAGGGCTCAGTGGCGAATCTGATGAACGTGAAATCGCAAAAGCACTGCATGCCGGCATGAATGACTATCTCTACAAGCCGGTTGACAATTACCTGCTGATCAACAAAATCGGCAGGTGGGTCAACACGAAACAAACGCTACAAAGCGAATGTCTTTAGATTCATTTCACAAGAGAGGAGTACGCCAGTGGAGTTCATAAAAAGCATGGTAGAAAAAAAGGGTCCTGAAAAATCAGACTATAAAGCCCTTCACAAAGAGATCGACCGGATAGGAATTCTTCTGGAGCAGTCCTCGCCGGACATTCAATACGCTGACCTGCTTGCTGTCATCTCGCCGGTACTGACGACCGAAACCATGCAGGGATTCGCATTTAATAAACCGCATGGATACCCGGGCGACTACGAGATCATCGACAGGATCTACAGGAAGTGGAAATCCGAAAAAGAGGACTTCAGGCGCTGGGATGAATTTTTTCATGCCCAGAAAGCAACGATCGCGGTCAGGAACAGAAAAAAAATCTTTTTGAACGTCCTGTCGTCGTCAGAGATGCTCAATCAGGAACGGCAAGTCCTCAATATCGGCAGCGGTCCGGGAAGGGACATGCTTGAATTTTTTGAACGCCACCCGGATGCAGCGGTATGCTTCGACTGTATCGATTATGACGAAGATTCTATAACCTACGCATCGAAACTCTGCGAACCCTACCTGAATCGTATCACATTCCACTGTAAAAACATCTTCAGATATAAACCTGAAAAAAAGTATGACATCATCTGGTCAGCAGGGTTATTCGATTATCTGGACGATCGCCAGTTCATCTTTCTGGTCGAAAAGCTCTACGCCCACCTGAAACCCGGAGGGTCTATGATTATCGGCAATTTCTCCATACAGAATCCAACCAAAAAGTACATGGAACTCTTCGGCAAGTGGTTCCTCTACCATCGGCATGAAGATGAATTAATCGATCTGGCTCTCCAGGCAGGCATCAACAGTCAAAATATCGATGTCTTCAGTGAACAACTCAACGTCAATCTCTTCCTGCGTATCGTCAAACCCTGACGCTCTGAGCCAACACTGAGCTATCCGGGGCAATGCAGAGTTTGAAGCCAGGCTGATGCCTGGCATTTCATGGATGAGCGCTCTGTCATGAAGCACCCCCTCAATCACCTGTGTCCATTGTCTTCTGCGGCAGTCACCCTGCCACCTCAGAATTTCCGCGGAACACATCCCGTGAAAATCCCTCTTGACCAGAAGCAGGAGAACTTCACCACGACAGCTGCTGCTGGCACTACAGTGACTCGAATATATTCAAAAGCACCCTCCGCATGCTTGTCGATTTAAACGATTGCGGTGGGTTCCGACGGGTAAAGCACCCCGACGCACCCAACCCTGACGTCAAGCAGATCTCTGCCCAAAGAGGAATAAATATTATTTAGTATTTACTCTTTGCGAAAAAAGAAAAATGCGTATATTGGAAGCAGAACCAGTTATGGACAATGAGATAATCAACACAAACCCTTATGGAGAAAAGTAATATGTCACAAGCATTTGACGATGAAATGTACTTTGAAATGTCCATGCCGCTCCTCGGTGATGACTTTCCTGAACTCAAGGTTCAGACCACGCATGGCCCGATGAACATTCCCGGCGACCTGAAAGGATCGTGGTTTGTGCTTTTCAGTCATCCTGCCGATTTCACTCCGGTATGTACAACTGAATTTGTGGCTTTCCAGGAGAGAGTTGACGCATTCAACGAAATCGGCTGCAAGCTCATCGGCATGAGCGTCGATCAGGTATTCTCTCATATCAAATGGGTAGAATGGATCAAGGAAAACCTCGACGTAGAGATCACCTTCCCGATTGTTGCCGCCAACGACCGAATCGCCAGCCAGCTCGGTATGCTGCACCCCGGCAAAGGCACCAATACGGTACGCGCAGTCTTTGTTGGCGATCCGGATGGAAAGGTTCGCCTGGTGCTTTACTACCCGCAGGAAATCGGCCGTAACATGGACGAAATTCTTCGTGCGGTCAAGGCGCTTCAGATCTCCGACAAGAACAAGGTTGCCATACCTGCCGACTGGCCCAACAACACAATCCTGAAAGATCGTGTTATCATTCCGCCGGCAAACAACATCGAAGACGCTAAAAAACGCCCTGAACAGTACGACTGCTACGACTGGTGGTTCTGCCACAAACCCCTCGACAAGTAAACTGAAAAAGCTCGTCCCTGTCATCCGGCCATTGGGCTGGAACGGCAGGGATTGTATATTATCTGAACTCACCAGAGCTCAAAACATCCTTTACAACTGACAATTCAAGGAGAAAAAATGGGAACAAGAGGACGCGAAATAGTCGGAGAACATATCGACCGGGTACTTGAGCTGCTCAACAAAGCGTTTGCTGACGAATGGCTTGCCTACTACCAGTACTGGATCGGCGCAAAGGTCGTCGAAGGGCCCATGAAGGATGCTGTCATGGGTGAACTTCTGCAGCATGCAGCAGACGAACTGCGCCACGCTGACATGGTCAGCAACCGGATCATCCAACTCGGCGGAACCCCGCTGACCAATCCGAAACAGTGGTTCGAATGGACCAACTGCGGCTACGATGCTCCAGACAATCCGTTCGTAAAAACCATTCTCGAACAGAACATCTCCGGTGAACAGTGTGCGATTTCCACTTATGACAGCATCATTCAGGAGATCGGCATGAAAGACCCTGTCACCTACAATCTTGCAGTCCAGATCCTCCAGGACGAGGTTGAGCACGAAGAGGATCTGCAATCCCTGCTTGAAGATCTTGGCGTCTTTATCAAAGCGTAACGATCACATCACCATACGACAATAAGGAGAACCAGAACTATGCCAACAACCCAGGAAAACCTGAACAACGCATTTGCAGGAGAGAGCCAGGCGTACCAGAAATACGCAGCCTTCGCAAAAAAAGCTGAAAAAGAGGGCTTTAAAAATATTGCAAAGCTTTTCAGAACAACCGCTGAAGCTGAAAGAATCCATGCAGAAGGCCACCTCAGCGCATCTGAAGGCATCAAGTCAACCGCTGAAAACCTCGAAAAGGCTATCAGTGGTGAAACCTATGAGCACAACGAAATGTACCCGCCGATGTACGAACAGGCGGTTGCGGAAGGCCACAAGGCAAAACGCATGTTCGGCTTTGCCGTAGAAGCAGAAAAAGTCCATGCGGCACTCTACCGCAAAGCACTCGAAGCGGCAAAAAACGGTGAAGATCTCTCAGAAACCGAAATCTGGCTCTGCCCGGTTTGCGGCCACATCGAGCTCGGCACACCTCCTGACAACTGTCCGATCTGCGGCGTTAAAGCCTCGATGTACATACAGATCGCCTAAGGTTAGCCCTGCGATATCAACAAAAAAGCCCTCACCAAAATGAGGGCTTTTTTGTTGATAAACATATGCTCATCACACCTCAGCAAAAGGCATTGCTTTCTGACTTTTACCTTTTGAAGGTTGAGTTTTTTCGCCGTCTTCATCTTTCTCAGCACACTTTCGGCAAATACCCCTGATCACCACCCGTTTACCAATCACGGTAAACTCATCTGCAATCCTCTCCGGTACCTCGACAGCATCAAGATCACTATCGCAGAAATCAATAATCTCACCACACTTGATACAATGCAGATGATGATGCGGTTCGAGATCCGTTTCAAAACGACGAACACCTGAATGCGACTCGACAGTTTCGACCACACCGATTTCGGCAAATGTCAAAAGAGTACGGTTCACCGTATCAAATGAAATCGTAGGAAAATCCCTCACCATATTTTTATATACAGCATCAGCAGAAGGATGGACCTGCAGTTTGAGAAGCTCGCGATAAATTGCAAGACGCTGAGGTGTGATTTTTAAACTGTGTGCACGACAACGCTCGATAAACTGCTTGATTAACTCTTTAGTATACTCATCACTCATACACATCTCCTCTTCTAAAATTTCCGGCGGCAAAAAACCGGACAACAAAAATCCCATTAAAGATAAGAAAAAAACACAAGAAAGAATAATTCTTATTTACGATCGAAGGTTTTCTGAAGGAATTGCATCTTGCAACGATTGACCCGCGCCTGAAAAAAGCTCAGACCAGTCAAAATACTCGGCATTGAAACGAAAGAGTCTTCGATAAAAAATGAAACGCTTCCGAAGGAACAGATAACAGAAGTTTGCCTTGAGCAAGTATAGTTAATAACCAACGTCCCTGCTTTTTTGCAAAATCAGCTATGAACCTCCAGAATCTCCGACCACCGGGTGGTGTAACGTGGCGAAAGCCGTTTCTGCAGGGGTTTCCATGCTTCGGTCTCTTCTGCTGCGAGATGGATGGTGCCGTGGCCGTAACGCCGGTTGACAGCGTCCATAATCTGCATGAGTTTACGGTGCTGCCCGTCACGAGTGCAAGGAGCTTCAGGAAACAGTGACAGAGCTGCTCCGGGAGCGTCTGCAGGGTTCAGACCGGCGAGGAGAACGCCCGCTTTCCGGTACTCATAGCCGGGCTGATAGAGTGCATCGAGCAGCTGCTCCGCGGCGTTGAGCAGGACAATGGAATCCTGCGACGGCTCCTGCAGAGCAAGAGTTCTCGTCCCCCAGTAGCGCTCGCTCTCGTGATTGAAACGGCTCGTTGCGGCAAAGACCGTAACAAGCGAAGTTCGGAGACCTTCACGGCGCAGCTTGAGAGCGCACCGTCCGGCAAAGGTCGCCACCGCCTGTCGCAGATCCTCTTTCGATCTCACCGTCCGCCCGAACGAGCGGGAGGCGCAGATGCTTTTCTTCACCGGCCTCACCGCTTCCAGAGCCAGACATGAGTGCCCGTTCAGCTCAGCCTGAACCCGTGCCCCGGTCACATGCATATGCTGCCTGATCCAGGCGGGCGATGCAGCGGCAAAATCAGCTGCCGTACCAATACCGTTCGTCTGCAGGAAACTCGCCCACTGCCGTCCGACGCCCCAGATATCACCAACCGCGATCAGCTTCAGCGCACGCTGAATCTCCGCATCGCGCTCAAGCACGCATACCCCATCATACTCCAGGTGCTTCTTGGCAATCCGGTTGGCAATCTTGGCAAGCGTTTTGGTTGCGGCAATCCCGACCCCCACAGGAATACCGGTATGCCTCCGTACTGTCCTTCGGATCTCGCTCCCGTAGCGCTCAAGGTCAAAGCGCCCGAAACCGCTGAGATCGAGAAAAGATTCGTCGATCGAATACACCTCGATCGACGGCGCAAAACCTGCCAGCGTCGTCATCACCCGCGAAGACATATCGCCATAGAGCGGATAGTTGGATGAAAAGACAGCAACCCCGTGGCGCAGCAGCAGTTCGCGGCACTTGAACTCCGGGGCGCCCATCCCGATCCCCAGGACCTTCGCCTCCTCTGAACGGGCAATAACGCACCCGTCGTTGTTCGACAGCACAACGACCGGCCGCCCGACAAGCGCAGGATTGAACACCCGCTCGCACGAAGCGTAAAAATTATTGCAGTCAACCAGAGCGAACATGGCGTATACCTCTCCCGACTATCTCGGTTTATGCACAATAAAGGTCACGATACCCCAAACAAGAAAATCGCTCTCTTCCGTAATGCGGATAGGCTGAAATTCGTCATTTGCCGGCATAAGGAACAGAGCGTCCTGCCGCAGGGCAATCCTCTTGACAGTAAACTCGCCATCGAGAAAGCATACCGCGATATCGCCGTCTTTGGCCTCAAGCGACTTGTCGACGATCAGAAGATCACCATCGACAATACCGGCATCCCTCATAGAAGAACCTTTCACCCTGGCATAGAAGGTTGCGGCAGGATGCTTTATCAGGGCCTTATTCAGATCGAGCGACAACTCCTCGTCATCTTCCGCAGGAGATGGAAACCCTGCGGCAACCCCTGTTCCGGCCACAGGAAGTTCAAGCACCGTCGTCAGATCCGATGCATAGAAATCCAGCGAAGGCGCTGTATGTATTCTCGTAAGCTTCATATTTTTTTTTAAAATCGGCGACCTGCACGCCTGAAATCCCGGTTGCAGCAACCTCCTTGAACAAAGCATCTCGCTGGAAGAACGCTCCGCGTGTGAAAACAGGTGCGGCAGAAAACCGTCAGGGGGTTTGCATGCCGCGGGTAAATGTATGTCGGTAGTGCCCGCCCGGTGTACCGTCTCCGTCTCCGTCAAGCTTTTCCCCGTTTTCTGACAGCAGGGTGTCGTAGAGCGATACGTCAATCCGGCAAAAGGAGTCCGGACTTCCCGTACACGTCGATGTCCATGAGGTCTGATCTGATTTCCAGCGAAGAATAGTTGACGGGGTTGTGGGCGGATCGTCGGAATTGGCTTTAACGAATTTCCCTGATATCAGCTCCTGTCCTTTGAGCTTGCCATCCTTGAAATATTTCAGATTGACGCTGATCGAGGAAGGGTTGAGCGATGCCGGATCAAATTTTTTTGTCGTATGAAAATTCAACACAAACGTGCTGCTGCCGGGAAATGAATAGGTGTAAAGGCCCTCCTTGTAAACTTGAAAGGCAAACTTCGGCTTCGTTTCAGCAATTGACGCCGGCAGTGTCACCTTATACTCTGTCGCCCCCTGAACAGAGGGTTTGACAACATCAGGAGAAACCGGAACATTACGAACCAGAGGCCCGCCCGCCTCTGCAGAAAAGGAGGAGAACAACAACGCGGCAGAAAGAGCACCCGGACTCGCAGACCGGAAAAAACGTGAAAACAGATTCATGTCTGGAACGGTTTAAGCGTGTAACAAAGATTTGATCCAACGGTCTCTACTGCTGAATGTAACCATTCTCTGCCTAACCGCCGAAAAAAGCACTTCTTCACATACCGCGCCGCACACGAAAACCGCATCAGACGGACTATGCCTCCCCGCTCTTCAGCCAGCTCTGGATCTCATCGATATCCGACTCGGAAACGAGACCGGACGCTTTCTTGAGCATGAGAAGATTGATAATATACTGGTAGCGGGCTTTAGCAAGATCCTGCCTGGACGTAAGCAGTTTCACCCGGGATTCAAGCACATCGACTCTGGTGGAAAGACCGGCCTGCACCCCTTTTTTCGTACTCCTGCAAGCTGTTTCTCTGGAAATGACCGCTTTTTCATACGCTCTGACCTGCAGAACAGCATTCAGCACGGCATGGTAGTACCTGCGGATATCGGCAACGACCTGGCGCTCATACCAGGAGAACTCCTCTTCCGCCTTGACACAGCCAACTCTGGCCTGGCGCACCGAGGCGCTGATATAGCCGCCCGTATACATCGGCACCTTTAACTGCAGCATCAACGAATAGGTATCATAAGCCCGGTCGATAGTATAACTGGTCTCACTGACCGAGTAACTCCTTCCTGCAACAAGATCAAGAGAAGGATAGGCTGCTCCCCGATTCTTCTCCAGCTCACGACGAGCGATGTTCATCCCCTCTTCAGCGGCACCGATCTCCGGGCTTTTTTCCATAGCAAGGGCAAGCCACACGTCGACATCAACAGGGTCCGGATCGTCGAGAGGCAGTAACCCGGCCGAAAGAGGCCGCAACTCACGCGCATAGATTCCTGTCAGGCGCTCCAGCTCGCGCCGGTTGAACTCATCGCTGTTACGAGCTTCTATCTCATCGGCTACAACACTGTCATAACGGGCCTCTGCTTCGTCAACTGCAGTCACTGTCCCGAGACCGTTTTTCAATGCCCGTCGGGCCTGCTTCAGCCTTTCAGCAGCAGCGGCAACCCTCGCCCGGCTCACCTCGACTCCTTCTTCAGCATACAGCACATTGAAGTACGCCTCAACGGTGCGCACCATCAGGTCATTCGACTCATTGCGAAGTATCTCGCCGCTTTTTGCCGCAATCGCCTTCGCCTGCTTGTATGACGCAGCACTTCCCAGGTTAAAAAGCGACTGCTTCAGAGTGATACTGCTCGACTCGGTATTGTAGTAGCTGGTGCCAGCCAGCGAACTGCTGCGGGTACTGTTTCTTCCGCGGGAGCTCTGCGCCTGAATGTTGGGACGCAAGGCTGCACGCGCCTTAGCGATCTCCTCCTGCTGCATGGCATACTCCGCTTCTGCAACACGAAGCCTGGCGTCATAGGAGCGGGCCTGCTCCCATGCACCCCGAAGATCAAGCGATTCAGCCGATGCGCTCCCGAGCCCGCAGAGGACAGAAAGCATCAGTAACATCAATGGTTTGGTCATCTTCCTACTCCTCCTTCAAAGATGCGGTTATCCGTTTGACCAGCGGATGCAGCAGATAGGTCAGCAGCGTGCGTTCACCGGTACGGATCACCGTCTGCACCGGCATGCCTGCCTGCAGTTTCCTGCTGCCGAGTGACGCAATGCCTTCGGGAGTCAACGCTACCCGGGCGAGATAGTAGGTCGCCCCCGGCATCACAGGATTCATCTTCGGGTCAGTAATCAGGTCATGGGAGACCGACTCGACCACACCGCCAACCATGAGCATAGGAGAGTGCGCAAACGAAGCAAAACGCATATCCGCCGGAAGACCAGAGTGCACCCTGTCAATCAGGTGAGGCGCTACTCGGACCTCAACCAGCAGCTTTTCATCAAGCGGAACGATATCCATGATCTTTTCACCGGGAGAGATCACCGCTCCGACCGTCTGTACCTGCAGACCAACGACCTGTCCGGAAGCAGGAGAGCGGATACCGGTTCGCTCCAGTTCATCATGCAGGGCGGCGGTTTTTTCCTGCCAGGCATCGACAGCAACCTGCACAGCGGCCATCTCGGATGCCCGCTGAGACTGCAGCTCCGCAAGGTGCCCCTCAAGCTCCAGTTGCTGGTATCGCGGTGCATAGCCTTCAGAAACCATAGCACGCACCCCTTTCAGCCGCTCACACACCGAACGCATGGCTTGCTGTCGGGCAGTAAAAAGCTCCCGCTGCGTTGCCATCATCTCAGCGGCCAGCGCGGTATCGGGCGAACGCAGCAGATCGGGATGAAAGGTGATTGATGATGCTCCCCGCTCTTCAGCCAGAAGTCTGCTTTCGGCCGCCCGCAAGCCGAGATAGTGCTGATAAACCTCCCTGTAGCGGGCAAGGGTCTCCTGATCGGACAGTGTCATAAGAAGATCATCTTTTCCAACCATCTGCCCTTCGCGCACGTTGACCGAATGGACAATTCCCCCCTTCAGATGCTGGACCACCTTGCTTCGGGTGGAGATACTGACCGCTCCGGTACACGGCACGCCTTCATCAAGCGGAGCCAGCGCCGCCCAGAGAAGAAAAGCGCCGAAACCTGCGAGCAGCACCATAATGCCGATGCGCATCGAGCCTGATGTTTTCCAGAACGTCGCGGAGGATGTGCTCTGCTTCTTGTCGCTACTGTTTTCCGGTAAGAAATCTGAAGGCTCTGTACTCATAATCTGGTTTTCTCTGCCGGCTTTGATGCCGTTTTTCTTGCTATCATTGTTTTCATCACGTCGTCACGAGGTCCGTCGAGGGAAATATGTCCCTCATGCATGACCATGATCCGGTCGGCAAGGTTGAGCACCGAAGGACGGTGGGTAACGACCACCACTGTTTTTCCGGCATCGGCACGAGCGCGCAGGGCCCTGTTGAGCGCACGCTCTCCCGCCTCGTCAAGATTGGCGTTCGGTTCGTCAAGCACCAAAATGGAAGGATTGCCGTAGAGCGCGCGAGCCAGTGCAACGCGCTGACGCTGTCCGCCGGAAAGCATCGAGCCGCCCATACCGATCTGCGTATCGTAGCCTTTCGGGAAACGGAGAATCATCTCATGAATGCCGCTCATGGTAGCAGCCTCGATCACCCGGTCTGCATCGAGATCGCCAAACCTGGCGATATTTTCTGCAAAAGTACCGTCAAACAGCTCGACATCCTGAGGCAGATAGCCGCTCATGGGACCGATCATCGAACGATCCCATGAGGATACAGGAATGCTGTCGATGAGCACCGTACCGGTGGTTTCCGGCCAGATCCCGAGCAACGAACGGGCAAACGTTGATTTCCCCGAACCCGACGGGCCGATGAGCGCAACCAGCTCACCCGGCTGGAACGAGGTGTTGAGACCGTGCAGCACAGGAACCCGCCCGTCCGCCGCCGTTGCCGAGAGATTTTCAACCCGGATCCGGCCTTGCAGCTCCTGAGACTGCTCGACACGCTCAGGCATGGTGTAGCCGGCAAGCAACGCTTCAAGCCGAAAAAATCCCCCTTTAGCCTGAACAAACTGCTTCCAGGTACTCACCATCATATCGAGCGGAGCAAGCGCGCGCGACATAAGCACGTTGCCTGCAATCATCGAACCGACCGACATCTCCCCGTTCAGAACCAGAAGGGCTCCTGCACCAAGCGTGAGCGACTGCATGGAGTAGCGGATAAACTTCGTCAAGGACTGTTGCCGCTGCTGATGATCGTGCTGAGCCGAAGCGGCACCGAGAGCCCTCTCATACCGTTCAATCCAGCGCTCTCTCAGGGGAAGGGTCATTCCCATAGCGTGCAGTGGCTCGATGTTGCGCAGCTTGCTCTGCACATAGGTTACGGCATCGAGCGAGGCATCTGCCGCAGCGTCAATGCCCCTTGCCGATGCCGCCTGTCCTGCCCAGGCAGTGACACCGAGCGCAAGAGAGAACAGAATGCCCAACCATCCGATAAGCGGATGAAGCATGAACATGACCACAACATACACCGGTGTCCAGGGCATATCGAAAAAGGCAGTCACCCCTGTACCGGTAAGAAACTGACGGATATTGGTCAGATCGGTAAACGTCCGGACCGTATCGAGACGGGCATTTTTCAGATACTCGCTGAACCCGGCGTGGAATACCAGAGAACCGAGCATTCCGTCAAGCCGGATACCGATACGCACCAGTAGCCTTGAACGCAGCCACTCGGCCAGCGCGATAACCCCGAAGAAGCTCACCATAAGCATCGTAAGCACCAGCAGCGTCAGCTCGTTGCGGCTTACCAGCACACGATCATAAACCTGCAGCATGTAGATTGTCGGCGTCAGCATCAACAGATTGGCGATCATGCTGAGCAACCCGACCAAGACAAAATCCTGCCTGAAACGCATCAGGACATCACCAAGAGAACTCTTCCTCAATGCATCTATCGTCTCCTGCAATTTCATCGTCCACCCCCCGCAACCGGTACCATGGAAGAAACAACTGGCGCTCGGTTGACGGCTTTCGGTTTTGAGTCCGATCTCATGGATCCAAGGACCTCGTCGCGCAAGCCGAACTTCTGCACCCGTCCGTCGATGAGTACCAGCATGTGATCGAGCGCACTGAGCAGATTTTTTCGCTGAGTGATCACCACCACCGTAACCCCGTCGCGCTTCAGCGCCCTGAGCAGCTCAAGAAGCGATGCATCGCCCTCGTCATCAAGACTTGAATCGGGCTCATCGAGCACAAGAAAACGGGGATCGCCATAGACCGCGCGGGCAAGGCCGACGCGCTGTCGCTGGCCGCCGGAAAGAAACGCCCCGTCGGCACCGATCCGGGTATCGTACCTGTCAGGCAAAAGATCGATCAAAGCGTCGATACCTGCCAGCCGACACGCTTTTTCAAGCATCGAACGATCAATGTCGCCGAAGCGGGCAATATTCTCGGCGATGGTACCGTCAAACAGTTCGACGTCCTGCGGCAGATAGCCGACCCGTGGTCCCAGTTCCTCCTTATCCCATGCGTAGACATCAATACCGTCCAGGCGGACCGTGCCCTGACGTGCCTGCCAGATCCCCGTCAGGAGTCGAGCGAGCGTGGTTTTCCCCGAAGCCGAAGGGCCGACAACGGCCAGCGAATCTCCGGGGACAAGTGCGAAACTGACCCCCTTGAGGACAGGCTGCCCCCCGCCTGGAGGAGCGGCAATAACGCCTTCAACGCTGAGCCTGCCTTCAGGAGAAGGCAGGGCCATCCCTTTCTCCGGCACCGGATAAGTGTTCAGGAGAAGCGTGATACGACCCCAGGCTTCCCTGGCAGCCTCGATCTGACGCCAGCCGGTGATAATCTGGACAAGAGGTGCCAGGAGGCGTCCTCCGAGGATAGAGCCGACAATCATAAGGGAGCCGCTGAGCAAGCCCTGAAGCGCGAGCCAGCCACCGGCCCCCAGCAAAATCGAACCCTGAAGCAGCTGTACCATCCGGGAAAGCGCAGCTCCGCTCCCTGCATGATCTGACGCAATAGCCTGTTCGCGAAGAAATGCCTGCTGCAGTTTGAGCCACCGGGCATGAATACCAGGCAACATAGCCATGGATTCGATAACCTGGGCGTTTTTCAACGCGCCTTCCGCATAGTGGCGCGAAGCTGTCGCGTAGCGATTGGCATCCCTGAACGGCTCATGTGTTCTGCGTTCATTCATAAAACCGATAACCGCCTGAAACAAAGCGCCGCCGACGGCAATCCAGCCAAGAAGAGGACTGACCAGAAAGAGCAGCACAAGAATCAAGAGCGAAAGCGGCACATCAAGCATCGACAGAAACGGTGTTGAAGGCAACGCCTCGCGAATTGTTTTCAGATCGTTAAGAGGCTGCACGCCGCCTGCCTGAGTCCCCTGCAGCCTTGCCGCAAAGATCGCGTGCAGCACCCGCTCGCGCAGCGACCTGTCCAATTCAAGAGCACCTTCCTGCATATGACGGCTCCTGACCCATTCAAGCAGCTCGAGCACGATATAGAGCCCGATAACCAGAATGGTCAGCATCAGCAGCGTCGAAAAACTCCGGCTGTTAATCACCCGGTCATACACCTCGAGCATATACAGACTCGGGGCAAGGACCAGAATATTGGTAAAAAAACTGATCAGAAAAACCCTGATGAGATAGGGGAAGATCTGCGAAAAAAGCTCCTGTGTCTCAATATTCTTTTGTGATTGTTTCACTCGCTCTGTACCCGTTCATTCATTGAAAGACATGAAGGGCAACTGCCCTTCATAAGAAAAGACTGCCACCCCGAAAAGGATGACAGTCTGTTACTGTTACGCCGATTACCCTACAACGCAAAGGCAAGAATACCGACTATACCAATCCCTGCGAGAACAACTCCCGTACTGCTGCCGGAGTCATCTGAGGTCGCTGCGAAAGCTGCCTCGACTGCATCGGTGGTAAAGTTATACTCTTCGGTACCCTCATAGCCGTTACCGGAAAGATCAAGGACCGAACCATCAGCGAAGGTGATGAAAAACTCGGTATCCTCGACGAGGTCAGCCGTCGGGTCGATGGTCAGTGTATCACCATCAAAATCAAGGTTCTGGCTCGTTGCGGCATCATAGCTTTCAACAAGATCACCATCGGCCGAGCCCTCCCTGATCTCGATCGTCCCGCTTCCCCGCTGGATAATCTCGTTGAAGGTGACAACGATATCACTGTCAGGAAGAACATCCACCTCGCCGTCTGCAGGAGCAAACGACTCAACGGCAGGCGCGATCGTGTCGCCCTCAAAAGCCGCACTCACTTCAGAGTTCAGCGGGAACGCAACATCACCGCCTCTGGACGGATCGTAACCAATCAGCGGATCGAATGACTCCTGGCTGTATGGAGCAGCGCCACGCTGTTCAGCATAATGGTTATAGGTATCCACATCCCACGTGCTGGCATAACCGGACCATCCATCCTCCATGACGCCCCAATCGTCCCAGGCAAGCCCCTGGTCCGTTCCGTAGAGGTAACGACTTGCGGCAACCTCGTGCTCGACATTCATTCCGTCGCCGATAAAGAGGATCACATGCTCGGCACCTTCCTGGAAAGCTGCCTCGCGCATCACATCATAAATCTGAGTGTTGTCGACGATGTCAGATCCTTCGTACCACTGCCCTTCGTACTCTGCGAAAAGTTCTGCTCCCGCACCGCGCGCCTGCAGGGTCACCAGTTCGTTGGTGTGGCCTGTCGTGCTGTAGCTCACCTCGCCGTCAGGATAGGTAAAGTTGTACGGCGAGCCCTCCTGCAATGGAAGATTCCCCTCTCCCAGCACCTCATTGCTCTTGAGATAGCTGTTGGAGTGATCGCTGGTCACAATGATCAGCGTGTTCGACCAGTCCATGTCGTTCTCGCCTGACTCGACATACGCTTCGGCTGCCCGTACCGCCTGGTCAAGGTCATAGACGCCGCCGATCATGTTCTCATAGTCGTTGGCATGGTTGTTCCAGTCGATATCACCCTGCTCGAACATCACGAAAAAGCCGTCCTCATCCTGGTCCAGCACCGACAGCGTCGCCTCGGTCACATCGACGAGCGTCGGATCTTCATCAATACCATCACCCCTTGTCACCTCGGGGCTTCCTGGCGCATCGGCCACATCGTAATAGTCGAAGTTACCACCGCCTGTACCGAACAGTCCGAAGAGCTTGTCACCGTCGGCAAGGCTCACTTCAGCCGCAGCATCTCTGAGCGCCTGACCGCCGTCAACATCCTCTTCACGCTCGACAAACACGTATGGCGTCCCGTCATAGTCTCCGACAAACGCATCGTACTCGTCATTCAAACCATTGTCGTTGATATCTCTGTCAATGCCTGCCGCGTCTTTTGTCGCCTTGGCGAAATAGCTGTCAAGACCGCCGCCGATCACGACGTCAGGCTGAACATCGAACAGAATCTCGTGAGCGATATCCCATTTATTGCCCCTGGCAACATCGTGGCTGACAAAGGTTGCCGGCGTCGCATGCGAAAACGGTACCGTACTGGCCACACCGATCGAGTAGCCCATCTCCGATCGCAGCGTTTCAGCAATAGTGGTGAGCTCTCCGCCTTCGGGATCGCCGCTTGCCCAGGCGACATTGCCCGCATCGGTTTTATGCCCGGTCGACATCGCCGTTCCGGCTGAAGCCGAATCAGTCGCCTTGGCATCTTCGAGGAAATACTCGTTGATGCTCTCTTCAGAAAGAGTAGAAACAAAAAGCGGATAAGGCGCCGCACCGCCTTTGGACGGATCGTAACCAAGCATCGGATCGAATGACTCCTCGCTGTACGGTTCAGCATCGTTCCGCTCGGCATAGTAGTTATAGGTATCCACATCCCAGGTTGCCGAATAGCCTTCCCATCCGTCCTCCATCGTCCCCCAGTCATCCCAGGCAAGTGCCTGATCGTCACCATAGAGATAACGGCTGGTGGCAAGTTCATGCTCGATGTTCATACCGTCACCGATGAAAAGGATAACATGCTCCGCTGCACCGCTATCCACGGCATCGAGCATCACATCGTAGATCTGGGTATTGTCGACGATGGGAGCGCCGTCATACCACAGCCCGGCATACTCTTCAAAGAGTTCGGCGCCTGCACCGCGAGCCTGCAGGGTCACCAGTTCGTTGGTATGGCCTGTCGTGCTGTAACTGACCTCGCCGTCCGGATAGGTGAAGCTGTAGGGGGTACCCTCCTGTAATGGCAGATTTCCCTCTACAAGCACCTCGCTGCTTCTGAGATAGCTGTTGGAGTGATCGCTGGTCACAATGATCAGCGTGTTTGACCAGTCGA
>Ga0272441_10004581_pt1 | contig 24859 bp, 18 predicted proteins | sample SSMProp6N_FD_193582 | JGI IMG/M metagenome (GOLD analysis project Ga0272441, IMG submission 193582) | Marine sediment archaeal communities from Little Sippewissett salt marsh, Falmouth, MA, United States - SSM-Prop-6N | ecosystem: Environmental > Aquatic > Marine > Wetlands > Sediment ...
GGCGGGTCTTAAAACCATAATTAACGGCGCAATCGGCATAACCGGTACAATCAGAGTTAAACCCAGAATAGGCAATATGTTACAAATGAATCAGAATTTAAGTTGACACAGGTTAGGGACGATAGTTAAATTAGGAACTATAGGTAAAGTGAACAGCGGCTATAAATGGTTAAAATATAGGTATTAGCTGGTTTAGCGTGTTTATAGAGAGGTATTAATATGAAAAATGTATATTCGACCGGAGAGGCGGCGGATGTTTGCAAGGTAAGTCAACAGACTATAATTCGCTGTTTCGATTCGGGGCGTCTGCATGGGTTTCGGGTGCCGGGGTCGCGCTTCAGAAGGATACCGCGGGAAAGTCTGATCAAGTTCATGAAGGAAAATGATATTCCGCTGGATAACCTAGATTCCGGCAGGCGCAAGGTGCTGGTAGTGGATGACGATCCGGAAATTTTGGAGCTGATTGTGGATGTGCTGGAGCGGGACGGGCGCTTCGAAGTTAAAACGGCGGCCAGCGGATATGACGCCGGGGTGCTGACGCAGGAAACGCAGCCGGATATTATGATTCTGGATTATATGCTGCCGGATGTGAACGGCAATGTGGTGTGCAAGACCATACGCCAGAATCCGCTGTTCGAGCATATGAAAATCATCATAGTCAGCGGGGTGGTCAATAGAGATGAGATCAAACATCTATTGGATATGGGGGCTGATTCGTTTATGCAAAAACCATTCAGTATCGACGAATTGGTGGGCAAAATGGCTGAATTGCTTTCCATCTAAAACAGAGCCCTCTGCTGGGCCAGAGGGCTGAATTGCGGTACTGAAGCAGTACTTAAGGTAAGCCGATGGGAGCCGATCCGGTAAGAATCATGATGACGGAACAGAAAAACACTCAACACTCCAAAAGTAAAAAAATTGAACTGGTAATTCAACAACTCAACGGTCTGCCAACGCTGCCAGCAGTGGCGGCGCGACTGTTACAGCTTACAGTTAAAAGTAATACGCAGGCTAATGAGGTGGTGCGTCTGATCGAGTCCGACCCGTCGCTGGCGAGCAAAATCGTGTCTTTGACGACCAAGGCCAGTGTGGGGATAAGTAAGAATGCGGCATCGCTGAGCAAGGCGGTGGTTATGCTGGGCTTTGATGCGGTGCGTAATGCAGTACTGAGCATCAAAGTGTTCGAGACCTTAAACCGGACAAGTTCGGGGGAAGAGGGCGAGGTGTTCGACAGGGTGGGGTTCTGGAAACACAGCCTGGCGGTGGCGTGCGCGGCGAAGATGCTGATTCGGCATATCGATCCCAAGGTCGATGCAGAAGAAGCGTTTGTCTGTGGATTGCTGCATGATATAGGCAAGTTGGCCCTGGATACGTGTCTGCCGAAGAGCTTTGCCCGGATTGTGCAGATGACGGAAGCGTCAATGGGTAATATTGCGGAAGTAGAGCGCAAGATTCTGGGTCTGGATCATTGTGTGGTTGGTCGGCGGCTGGGTCAGAAATGGAACCTGCCCGAGGTTATAACCGAGGCGGTTTGGCTGCATCATCAATGGGTGGGTGGTCTGCCGGAAGCGGTACAAAATCCCGGAATCATCCAAACGGTGCATCTGGCCGACGTGCTGGCGCGACAGATGCGGATCGGTTACTCGGGTAATCATCACCTGGACCATACAGCCGGGGAGGTTGCCAAGGAGTTGGGTATTGCGGTGGAGGAGATCGAAAAGATTAGTCGTCAATTGCCGGAGGCGATAAGTGAGAGGGCCTCCATGCTGGGGCTGGATGAACTGGAACCGCAGGGGCTATACCACGATGCGCTGGGGGAAGCGAACAGTGAATTGGGACGGCTGAACGAACAACTGCGGCAGCAAAATCAACAGCTTCAATCGCGCAGTATGTATTTCAACCTTTTGTGCCAACTAAATAATTCACTACAAATCGGCCAATCGGTGGTTGATATCTGCTCAGGGATTACCGAGCTTTGGCACAGGCACAGCGGCTGTGAACGCTGTGCAACTTATGTTACAGAACAAGATGATTCAATAATCGAAGGGGCGGTAATAGACAATGCCGAGGGTGCTTCATCGATTTTTCTGGTGGATCATACAGACGATTCGGAGCTGGGTGGAACCATGCCACTGAAAGAAAAACTGGCGATCGGTTTTAACGTGTCTTATGTGGATGCGAACCACTACTGGTTTTTCGAGCAGGTATGTCCGGCGATGGAAATAGATAAAACCATTATGATGCCGCTGCTGGTGGGAGAACAATATGTAGGGGCGATACTGTGGCAGTCGGATAAGTCGGTGAGCCACTATCAAAAACAGTTGGCGGATATGGGTGCCTTTGCGGCAGGGGCGGCGCTGGCGCTGCAACAGGGGCAGGAACATGAAAAGCAGTCTCTGCTGAGCGAACAAATGGCGCAAAGCAATGCGGAGCTGCAGCAGATGCAGCGGGAGCTCTTGCAAAAGCGTACCCTGGCGACGGTGGGTGAGATGGCCTGCGGGGCGGCCCATGAAATCAATAATCCGCTGGCGGTGATAGTCGGTCGAAGTCAGTTGTTGGCTAGCAAGGAAGCCGATGAGGAGAAGAAAGCTACACTGCAGAACATAGCCAAGAACGGCGAGGAGATATCGGAAATTATTACGGATCTGCTGGAATTTGCCCAACCTGCGATTCCTGAACCGGCGAAAGTAAAGGTTGATAGCCTGCTGGTCCAGGCGATGCGCTCGCAGAGTCAATATGCCAGGGGTGAAAACGTAACCATCGAAACCCAGTGCGACGAGGAGATCCCCGAAATATTCGTGGACATGAAGCAAGTCTGTATGGCGTTGGCGGAGCTGCTTAATAATGCAATTGAATCCTACGGGGGCGAGGAAGGGGTGGTGGCGTTAAAGGCTCACTATAACGAACTCGAGGAGGAAGTAATTATCGAGGTGGCGGATAAAGGGTGTGGGATGAACGAAGAGGTGCTGAAAAAGGCGATGGATCCGTTCTTTTCGGCTAAACCGGCCGGGCGCAGGCGCGGGCTGGGTTTGAGCCGCAGTCTCCGCCGCATCGAACACAACGGAGGTAAGCTGAATCTGGAAAGCCGATCCGGTGAGGGATGTTGTGTCAGGATCGTTTTTCCGGTGGCCCAGTCAACCTGCGCTGATGAAGTGGCTGTGCCGTGAGAGCAAAGGATTAAAGCCGCCTAAAAGGTAAAATTGCGGGATCCATGGGGGACGGAGGGCCGATTTTATAAAATCCTTTTGGGGGCCGAATAGTATTTAAGGAGGGAGAAAAGAGAGTTGTCCGCAAATGAGTCTGAGAAAGTGAGAATTTTTTCACTGGTGGACGGTGATTTAGAAGAGCGTCTGCTAAGTGAATTGGAGGGAGAGAAAGGTTTCGATTACCGTAAAGCCCCTCTAACGAGAGTGCCCCGGCGCCTGGAACACATTATCAAGGGGGCGTATTGGTCGTCTGTTTGTCTGGATGATATTGACGTTGTTTTGCTGCCGTTTACGAGCAGCGAACTGGAGCAACTGAGCGGGATTTGCAGGGACAAAATAATCACGCGAGATTCGGGGTGGGGGATCTGGTCGTGGACGGCGGCGGCGGTGATAGCGGTGCTTCAGGATGATTCATTAACAGATGCGGTGCGGGCGGCACAACTGGATTTCGACGGTATTCTGGCAGAGCCTTTTCTGAAAGAGCAGCTACCGCTAATATTCGAGCGGGGTCGGCAGCGCAGTCTGAGGCGCTTTAGGCTGGGAAGGCGGTATAAGAAGATGCAGGGCCTTTTTCGGAAGGTGAACCATGACCGGAGGCACCTGCGTAAAAAAGTAGATCTGCTCTGCCGAGACCTGGTTAAGTCGAATTCGGATCTGACCAATACGCTGCAGAGTATCCGCCGGGCGTATGACTTCCAGGGTGAGCTAATGGGAGAATATGATCTGCGCTATATGCTGCATCTGGCACTGCGTCACATAAAGCAACATCTGCCCGATTCCAATGCCACCATCTATCTGGGTCATACCGGTACAATGGAAGCGCACATCTCCGGGCCGTGGTACGACGAACAACGTGATCTGGAAGAGCTGGAAGAAGTGTTTAAAAATACCATTGTGCCCAAATTGCTGGGGAAAGGCAGGTGTGTGGTGGTTGCAGATGCCGGTGAGTGGGGGGAAATAAGCCAGGGGCAGCGTGAACAGTTGGCGGGGTTGTCGGTGATGGGATTGCCGGTGATTCTGGAAGATGAATTGCTGGGAGTGCTGGTACTTTATCGCGAGAGGGAGATGGCTTTTGAGGACAAAGATCGGATTCAGATCGAACCTTATCTCAAGCCGCTGGGGCGGGCGGTGGCGGCGGTGCAGAAGCTGCAGCAGATACTAAAGGCGTGAGAATAATAGTATATGAGTGTATGGGGGTATGGGGAAGAGGAAATTCGAAGCACGAAATCCGAAATGCGAAACAAATTCAAAATTCAAATGCTTAAAACAAAAAAATAAAGTTGGGGCAATCATTTTCACCCGTGCTAAAAGCACGGGCCTTCACCGCGGCGAATAGCCGCGGAGAGGCCGGTGAACCGGCCTGAGGAAGAAAATGAGTATATGGGTATATGAGTAAACAGGTAAACGGGTAACCCCCTGATTTTACATAAGGGGCTAATGAAGAACATGCAGATAATTTTACTTGGGGGTGTCGGTGGGCGGCGGCGGAGTTGGGGCTGAGGGAGCGGGTTTGGCAGGGAAAAGTGTGGTAAGATCGGGTGTAGAAGGTGCGGGAGGAGCGGGTGCAGTAGGAGCAGGTGCGGTGGGTGCGGGCGTAGTGGGAGCGGGGGCAGGTGCGGTAGGTTGAGGAGCGGGAGTTGGTGTCTGAGCAGGCAAAATACCTTCAAGGAGCCCGGCAGGTTTTTGGGTTTCTTCTTTTGGTTGCTCTTCTGGTATGTTCATTGGTACTTCGACGATTTCCCAGGGTTTTTGCAGATAGAACTGGGCCTGGCGTTTGACAATTTCATTTTCGTCGGTAATGGTGGTCCAGCGGAGATATTCGGTAAGATCGGCTACCGAGACCAGGGTCTGGGCAGTCATTAACCGTACAAACCAGTTTTTATCTTCCAGCAAAGTAATCAGTTTATGGGTGACGGGGGCCTGGGGGGAAAGCTCTGTTTTGCCCAGGGCATATGCACACCAGCCCCTTACCCGGGGGTCGGTGTAATTTAAGTTTTCCGGCAATAAACCCCCCAAGGCCGCAATGTCAAGGGGTTGGGAGCGATAAGCAAGGGTACCGTTTTGGGCCAACTGAGCTTCCTGGATCAGTCCACTGAGCAGGTTCGCTGCCTGTATCCGCTGCTGGGTAGTCCCGGCAGTAATAAACTGCTCCTGGGCCGAGAGTCGAGAACGCGTAGGAGTAAATCCCTTGCGGATAACCGTAAAGGGTTTCGGTTGTAACTGGGCTATCCGGCCGACGATGGTACCGTCGGGATTGATAATTGGGTCCAGGAACATGCGAAAGGTAATCTGGTAGGTTTGTTGGGGATGCTGCTGGAGGATTTGGCGTAATTGCCCTACGTTTAGACACTCGGTAACCAGATTGGATCGTCCGGGGGCTAAGACGGGACTTTGATTAAGATAACGGTGCACCAACGGTATTAACATACCCTGTGAGCGAGGCTGGGCAGATTGCTGGTTGGTGGCGGTCTCGGGCAGTCCGGTAGGCATTAGTTCGGCTACAATGAAAACATGGGGATCCAAAAAACAGCCCGGGCCAAGCTGCAGATTTGATTCGCTGATATTCGTTAAATATATCTGTACGAAAATCGGCTCACCGTAATTAAAGGTATCGGTATTGAATCTCATGCAGGAGAAAATATAATCCTGGGGTTTATCGGGCAGGAGTAGTTCCTTGTTGTCAAATTCGTTTTGCAGGATCAGGGCAATATTATCGGGAGGAGGCTGGGCGGGTGGGGCAGTTGTTTCGTCCGGCGGCTGAGGGGGAGACAATTCCTTTATTTTATCCTTGATGGTGTCGGCCAGGATACCGGCGCGATTGAGATTTACGGCCTGTAAGCGTTTCAAGGCGGTGTCTTTGTCGTTACGCTTTAATAAAATCCCGGTCCAGGCCAGGGCGGCAATGGGATCGTTAGGATCTTTAGAGTTTTTGAGTAATTCCTCGGCCTTGTCCAACTGATTGTTCATGGTAAGGGCATAAGCGAGGGTATTGAGAGCACGAGAGTTACCAGCGGAACGATGATAGACGTCCTGGGCATATTTGAGGGCCTCGAGTGGCTGGGGTTTTATAAAACAGAAAAACCAGGCCAGTTCGGCGGGCAAGTTTGGTTGATAGCCCTGAGCGGGTCCCGTAGGGGGCTGAGAGGCGATGATTCCGGGTTTAGTGAAGTATAAAGAGTTAACGGATTTTTTCGCCGCCTGATCAAGTACTTGCTTTGCTTCTTCGGGCAGGCCCAATTTCTGCAGAGCCATACCCATAATACCGTTTATGAGCAGATCGTCGGGACGGTCCTTGAGTATTTCGCTGGCAGTTCTGACGCAATTTTTGTATTCTTCCAGTTTGTAAAGTCCGACCAGTTGTTTTAATTGCATCTGTCCCAGCAAAGCGGGCTGGGGGGGCATCGATTTTAGCAGTCGAAAGACATGGGGATAAAAATTCTGGGCCAACTCATCCCGACCGTAACTTTCCAGAACATCAATAAGATTCAAGGTCGCCTGCAAGTCGTAAGGATTGGCGAGCAACTGCAGGCGCCAGCGTCTGATGGTCTGAATCTCAACCTGCTGAATAAAAGCCTTTTTACGAGCCTCGATAATTTCGGGAGTGTCCTGGGGGGAGACGGGCGGTTCCGGAGCGCCTATCTCAAACAGGCGAGCCAGGGCATCAAAGTTATATGCCGAAACAGAAGCAGCCTGGGTAAATAAGCCCCGAGCGCCGTCTTTGTCACCCTTTTCCAGGGCCAAGATGGCCAACTCCTCCAAGATTTCACTCTGGACATAGGGATAACTGCGCATCTGGGTGAGGCTGAGCCGGAGGAAGTATTCCCGTTCTTTGCGTTCATTTAGACTGTTGAGTCGATATCGGATCCAGTTCTCGACAGGGACCTGGTCGTCGGGGATTATGCGGCTATATTGAATCAAGGCTCCCAGGGCCCGGCCGGGATCATCGATGATCGGCGAGGTATATAAAGAAACCAAGTCCAGCCAGGCCGGGACATAGGTCTTGTCCATCTCGACGGCTGTCTCTAACAAGATACAGGCCTGGCGCAAACGATATTGGGCTTCGGCGGTAGAAATTCTGGTATTAGTGTAATTGAAGGACTGCAACTCGACCGGAGCCCAAAGATCGCGAGCCATGACAAATATGCGCTGGGCATCGTCAGGAGTGCTTTGCAGATCTTCCTGGGCCCAGGCGCAGTGCAGGGGCAGTACCATAGAGCCAAGAAGTATTATAGGTATAAATCGGCGTGCCATATAAATTAGTTTCTTGTGCACAACATGTTGTGCCCCGGTTTATTATCGGGGGTTGTTAAAAGGGCACGGCCGCGAGGGCCGTGGCACACACAGGTATTATTTTATTTGGGACTATAGCCGTTATTATCAGTGTATACTGTAATCGGCATTGCTGCCACTGTAAACACGTAATTTATATAGTGTGGCAACCTCTAAGAATCCGAAATTCCAAGGTTGAAACAGCGATTAAAAGCAACCGCATGGGCTGGTTCGACAAGTTCATCACGGGCGAAGCCCATCCTACCGGGATTATTATAGTTGGTCTTGTATGTTGTCAGAGCATATGTTGTTTTAAGGTTGTCAGAGAGCGTTGGGCCTGAAAGGCCATGGTACTTTGGGGCTCCAATTCGCAGACCGACTGCCAGGCGGCGGCGGCGCGATCGATAAGTCCCATACTCTGCAGAGCGAGGGAGAGATTGGCGTGCACATCGCCTTGCTGTCCCTGTCCTTTCAGGGCGGTCTCAAAATGCTCCACCGCCAGGGCGAATTTAATCTTATCGCAGTACATAAGAGAGAGCTTGTAGTGAAGGTCGATATATTCATGTTTCAAGTCGAAGGCCTCACGTAGTTGTTGTTCGGCCTTTTTGAAGCGGGTCTGCTCGCGCAGGGCGAGTCCTAACTTGATCTGGGCCTTGAAAAAAGCAGGATTGATGGTCAGGGCCTGCTGGAAATTATCAAGGGCCTCTTTGGGCCGAGACATGGCCTGGAGCAACAAAGCGTAATGATAGCGGACATTGGCATGATTGGGACTTTGTCGCAGTTTGCGACGGTATCGTTCCATCTGGCGCTGTATCATATCCTCCTGATCGTCTGGGTCGGGGGGTACAGGAGATGCTAAGTCATACAGGTCGTGATCGCGCGGGGAGGCCTGGGCTATCTTTAATTGCAGCCGATTCATCTCAGCAAAGAGCAGACGGGTGTTCGACATCAAGGCGGCGGCCAGATCAAAGGTCTCGCGGGCCTTTTCGGGTTGGTTTGGCTCGTTGAGTAGCTGGGCTACACCCAAGCCTGCATAAGCGCCGATAAGCCGATCGTTAATTTCCACACCCTGATTGAACTTTCCGGCGGCCTCGTAAAAACGTCCCATGCGCAGATGCTGAGTTCCGAGCTTAACGGCAGCTTCGAGATATTCGGGATGTATTTCCAGGGCCCGTTCGTACAGACCGACGGCCTGTCGATCTTCGCCCAGTTGACTATAAAGATCACCCAGCCGGACAAAGTTATCGGCGAACTCTCCCTGTTCATCCATAATCTGGCGGAGACGGGAAATGGCCGCTTCAATCTGGTCAGACTTGACCAGGGCTTCGACCTGATCATCGCGCAACTCAAAATTGTCCGGTTCGATGGTCAGGGCCCGTTCAAACTGCTCAATGGCGAGTTTGTATGACTTTTGATACAGGTATAATTGCCCCAGGGCCAAATAAGTCCAGACGTCTTCGGGATGCTGCTTTTGCAGTTCAAGGCATTGGGCGATAACATTTTCATAATCCTGCTGGACGAGATAAATAGCGGCCAAGCGTTGTCTGGCCTTGCGTAAATAGGGGCGGCAGGGACAGGCCTGCTGATAGAAGCGCAGGGCCTTGGTGGTATCACCTTTGCGTTCGTGGCAGTATCCCAGACCAAATAATAAACGGGCGTCCTTTTTTTGAGTTTGATATCCCTGCATAAGCAGGTCAATCGCCAAGTCGAGCTCGCCGAGTGAAGCGTGCAGAGCCGCCCAGGCCAGATGGGCTTCGATATAATGACTTTGGCCCTGCAGGATTTTCTGCAATAATTCTTCGGCCTGCTCCTGGGCACCGCTCTGGGCGTAATGAACAGCCAAGCGTAGCATGTTGGCGGTGTGGGCCGGATCGCTGCTTATGCTCTGGTTGAGCATCTGAACTTCTTCGGTGCTGAGCGGTTGGCTAAAAGGCAGCACCAAAGACATAAGCGACGGCTGCTGTAAGCCTTTACCTAGTAGTTCCAATAGATAACTCATCTATAATCGATTCTCCTGCTTATGTATATCTAATGTTGTGATTACTAGTCGTTGTCCATGCTGCGTATCGACGCTGGCTGGGCCTGCCTTAATGGGTGAGCGTTTTTTCTGTGCTAAAAACAAGGATTTTTACCCCCAAAACCGGCGCATCTGGAATATCTTTATCATTCCGCCGAACAATCGGCACGATCGGTATATTTACCCTTCAGACTGTACCGATTATCCCAACCAGGTAATCCGTTTTAACACCCCCCTAAATAGCGGGAAATAAATTATCGGCAGTGTAGGTGATTATCGGAGGATTTGGGTGGGGATCGGCTTGCGCAATAATGACGAATGGGTAAAAATTAACGAATAACAAAAGATCATTTACAAGGTGAAAATAAGAAGGACGGGGAATGCGTATAGAGTTGAGAGAAGCCGGGGCGGGTTAACCGTGATGTCAATTTCGAAAGCGTTCGCGGATAAACTCGGCTCGTAGTTCATCACGAGAGTCGGCGGTGAGTTTCTTTTGATAGTGGTGTTGGAGATGGGCGGGCTGGGTTAAAAGGAACAGCTCATTGACGACGGTAAGCTGGATGCCCTTTATTCGCTCGAGATTTATTCCGAGTCTTACCAAGCTGAGCAGATAGGCGGTTTCTTCGGAACTGATCAAACGGGCGTGGCGGAGAGTACCCAGGGCCCGATGAATCTTATCATCGAGCACCGTGAGTCTGTCTTTGAGCAGTTTGTCCCGGGCGCGTCGTTCATACTCAACAATCGGTTCTACCGCAAGGCTGATCAACTGTTCGATAATATCCGTCTCGCTTTTCCCAAGGGTTGTCTGATTGGAAAGTTGGTAAAAATCCCCAATCGGTTCGGAACCTTCGCCATATAAACCCCTGACGGCCAGGCGCATCTCCTTGGCCGCCCGAAAGACCTTGCCCATCTGTTCGGTCATTTTCAGGGCCGGTAGATGGAGCATGACCGAGACGCGTAAACCGGTTCCGACATTGGTGGGGCAGGCAGTCAGATAACCATACTTTGGTGAGAAGGCATATTCCATTTTTTCTTCCAAGAGAGAGTCGATGCGGTTGATATGCTCGTAGGTTTCTTCCAGCTGCAGGCCGCTGGCTAGCATTTGCACGCGCAGATGGTCCTCCTCATTGACCATCAGGGCCAATGATTCATCATGGCTTAGGGCCACCCCGCGGGCACCCTGGCTTTCGGCGAGGCGGCGGGATATCAGATGCCTTTCGGCGAGCATGTGTCGTTCCAGCGAGCGGATTTTGGCCATGTTTAGATACCACAGTTCATCTTTCAACTCTGTGGTCATAATCCGGCGGCGGACATATTCCAATAAATCGGACTGCTGCTCCTGATCGGCGTGAGAAAAGAACAGATAGCCGGCAATATTACGGGCCAGGCGGATTCGACTGGACAATACTATGTCGCTCATAGGACCACTGCCGTCCATCCAGTCTGAAGTACGGTTATAAATATCTGATACATTCTTCATAGATTAAAATTCAGGATTAAATTTTTAAAGCAATTGTATTATGAAGTAAAAAATGTTTGTTATTCTTTGGTGGCTGCGTCGGATTAGTTCTGTTCACATTTTTTAATCTGGTCCCTCAGGCGTACCGCCGTTTCATAATCTTCCTCTTTCAGGGCTTTTTGCAGGTTCTGGCGGAGGCGCAGGAGCTGCAACTGCTGATCAAGTTTGCCGTCGGTTTGTTTGGGCACTCGGCCGATATGAGTATTAGCCCCCTCCTGGGCCCGTTCGATGAGGCGGCTGAGAGGCTCTTCAAAGGCCAGATAATCGTTGGGACAACCCAATAAACCTTCCTTGCGAAATTCCTTCCAGGATATGTCGCATTGAGGACAACTGAGGTCCTGCAACTCCTGGGTTTCCTGCTGGGCGGTTACCAGATTATCCAGTAAATCATTCAAGGGCATGTGAGTCTTAACGGTAATTCCCTCTTTCAGGGCGCATTCTTCGCAAAGATGCTTTTCGAGCTTCTGCCCATCAATGATTTCGGTCAGATGTACGGTGGCATGCTTATCGCATAACTGGCACTGCATAATGTAAATTACACTCCAAGCTGAAGTTAACGGCTAATCTAAACAGCCCTGTAGCTATGATAATTATATCACATTTAACTTATATCGTCAATACGAGCAGTTATGATAAGAGTATATACAGGCGAGGATTGTATATGCTAAGATTTTTTGGAAATTCGTTCCTGGGCAAGTTTATCTTTTAAGCGCTGATAAATACTCGGGGGGATCAGGCCTGAGACATCTCCTCCGAAACGACCTACTTCACGAATCAGAGTGGAGGTGGTAAAGCCATACTGCTCACCGGTCATAATAAAGACTGTTTCCACCCCCCCCACGGCCCGGTTCGTAAGGGCCATCTGGAATTCGTACTGTACATCGGTGAGGTTACGCAGGCCGCGGAGGATGACCTGAGCGTTTTTACTCTGGGCATATTCGATGGTAAGCCCGGTGAAGCGCTCCACTTTGATATGCTCAATATCCTCGACCAGTTCCCGTATCATCTGGACTCGCTCCTGACCTGTAAACAGATATTCTTTTTGGGGATTGTCTCCTACGGCGATGATTAATTCATCGACGATCTTCACACCCCGGTGGATCACGTCCAGGTGGCCGTTGGTAATGGGATCGAACGAGCCCGGAAACACTGCGCGGACGAACTTGTTTGCCGACATTCTGTCCTTTCTCCTAAAACTATATAGGTAAACCAAACACTTATTATCCCATTAAAGCCCTTCCTTGACAAGGCTTGTCTTTTAGGGGTGGATTTAACCGACAATCACGGAAGGGATATTTTTTACGGGTTCGGGAAAGGGACTGATGGGATTTTGGGGGTTGGCTTGTTCAGAGAATTTGATTTCGACGGAAGTGTGGCCGAACTGCTGGAGGCGGTTGGTCTTGACCTTGATGTCGCAGGGATTGCAATGGCCGTAGTTTGAGCAGGATAAGAACTCATCTTTGATCTGGAAATCAGCATCAAGAATATGGCCTATCGGTTGATAAGCATTGTAAAGGTCATGGTGACAGCGATAGACACTGCCATCGGGGCCGATGAGCAGTTCTGTTGTCCGACATTGGACGGCGGGGTTGTCAGGGAAGTTGATTTGATCTGAAAATTGCTCAACAGAGCTGGTACAAGCGCGGGGATATTTGTATTGGCCGTAGAGCTTGCCCTTATAGTTACCAAGGAATTCTTTGGTACGAAAGTCGATGCCCTCATTGCGGGCGCGATGAGAGGCGGCGAGAATGATATCAGATTGGGCCGGGTGCATAACACCATATACGCCGATCGAAAATCCCGCATTCTGCAAGCGGTGTACTTTTTGCAGGAGCTCATCGAGAGAGGTCTGTTCGGGATGGTAACTTACGCGAATCGAGGCGTAAGGCGCTTGGCGCTTGAGTCTTTGGGGATCAACGCGGGCAATCATCTTGGTAACATCAAAGCTGAGATTCGTTAGTATGTCTATTTTAATATTAGGGGAGAGTTGATTGATAATATCATAAAAGCCGGAATGGACACTGGGTTCGCCGCCCTGGAGGGTTATGGGTATCTGGCCATCCGGGCGACCAAGATTGGTAAGCCGATGCAAAGCGTTGATCCAGTCTGCGGCGGGCATGGTGGGATGGCTGCTGCGGGGGTAATCGAACTGGTTAATGCAATAACTGCACCGATAGGGACAGGCCATGGTCAGAAAGACGCCGATATAACTATAACGGCTGGGCAGGTAGATTTCAGGTAAGTTGGCGGTAACAGTCATTTTAAGCAGTTATACTAAGAGCAGATTTTGAGGTTGTTGTTTGTGGTATTTGCAAGTAATGAGATTGGGGTTGCGGACTCATTAAGGACGCGACAGCATCGACAACCATTTCAACAGTGAGGTATTCCAGGCAGGTGTTTGCATGAGTACATTCAGGAGAAAAACAGGGGATACAGGAACGGTCACAGGCAGGGGTTAGTTTTATACCGCAGCCATACAAATGGATCTGTTGGGGCGGGGTGGGGCCGAAAAGGGCTACTATTTTTCTATTCAAAGCGACAGCCAGGTGCAGGCCAAGCGAGTCGCAGGTGATGATGAGCCGGCAGGAAGCCAACCAGTCAATATAGTGGCGGATACTATTTAAGGACTGCTGCCAAGAAACCGTATAAGAAGTACTCAAGGCATCGTAAAGATCACACCAATATTGACGGGGCCAAATTTTGTGGGGCCATTTGGGACCGACATGATGATTAAGGCCGATGTCGAAAACCTGAGGAACTTCAGGGCGATAGCCCAAGACGTAGCGCTGACCGGTCCAAGAGCGAGCTATGGTTTTAAAAAGAGTTTCCTGCAGGGGGCGGTAATACTGCCGTTGCAGAGCCGAAGAAAGGGCCGAGGCGGATTCGGGATAAAAACAATCTTCGCCCTGGCTGTTCCAGTCTTTGAATCCGTAGCGATTGCGGCCGGGTACGGCGGCGGCGAAGGCGCACCAGTCTGGCTGCTTTTCCAGGTTGATGATGGAATCGTATTGTTGTTGGCCAACGTTGGGGGGAAGTTGGTCGGGTGTGTCGGCCAGGATTAACTGATCGATGAGGTGGTTTTCAGCCAACAGGTCATAGGCAGGGCGGGCGGTGATCCAGGTGACGCGGCAATCTCGGAAATCCTCCAATAGGCAGGTACAGCGAAAGACATCGCCAAAGCTGACGGTGCGGGTAACTGCAGATTCACAAGTTTCTGAAAAACCGTGCTTTATGATTAAAACGGCCTTGGGAGGCATGTACTGTTCCTGAATTAGACTGATTGCTGAGCCCGCTCTGGGCGGTGAGTATCTTCCAAGGTATTAATCGGTGGTTATAGGTCCTTGGCATGAATAATTGCAGGTTATCGGAACAAAATCAGGGGGTATAAGGAAATGGGGCAAAAAGTGGAGATGGGGGGCCAATAATGCAAAAGATAGGTTTAGGAGCCTGAAAAGCTAATTTTGGGGTTATTCGGGGGGCATTGGTTGCTTTAACCAGGCGAGATTGAAGGCGTAATGCTGTTTGCTGCTGATAAGGTGGATCACACCATCGGGAGTTTGGGTGCAGGCCATATAGCCTCGAGGCTCGGCTGTGTTAGGGCTCAGGGTGAACCATCTGGTATTGCCTCCGCCGTCAATCTGGCGGGCAGGAGCATCGTCGGTAATAAGGCGGCGGATAGGCCAAGTTTCGCTCTCGTCGAAGCTTAGAGCGCCGAACAGACCGGTAACATGGCGTTTTTTGCCGGCGGCATCGGTAAGAGTCATATCTTTGGCAAAGGAGGCAAAGAATAAGGGGCCCTGACGCAGACGGAGCAGTACCGGGCGCTGGCCGCTACTTATGGGAGGGAAACAACTAGCCGAGTAGGTCCAGTTTTTACCCATGTCGGAGGAGATACTCTGGGGCATGTGGCCATTAATATTATTGCTGCGGCCAAAGGCGAGGAGGCGGGAGTCTTTGAGCTGGGCGACGGCGGCGTGAATGCCGGCAATCCAGGCGCCGGTTTTGCCTTGGGCAAAATCGGGCTGAGGTCTGTCTGCTCCGGGGTCGGTCCAATTTAAACATCCATCGGAGCTAATTTGGATAGCGGAACCTCCGCTGGAGCCGGTGGCGGCATCACAGGGAATAATGATATTACCTTCTTTGGTCTGAAAGACACCGTAGATAACCTGATTACGCAGGCCGTGTTCGGGTTTGATGATGCGGGCGGGGGCGAAGGTAGCGCCATTATCAGTACTGGTACGCATGATTAAGGCAAGTTTGCCCCAGTTGGCATCGGTGCTAAGACCGTTGAAATGGTAGATTGTATGATCGCCGTCGAACCAGAGGGCACTGCCGTGATTGTTGCGGTCGGGTGCGTCCCAAAAGGGGGAGGCCGGTTCCCATTGATCGCTTCCGGCGCGCAGCCGGGCGGCCAAAACGTTTAGTTCCCTTCCCTGTTCCCTGATACAACTATACCAGATGGCTAAGAGATCACCGTTGGGACAGAAGGTTATAGCGGGTTGATGATTATGCTGGGAGAACATGGGGCCATTGGAGTTGGGGGGGATCTTGACATATTCGCGCGGGCCCCGGAAATAAGGCTTGGAAGGATCGGGACCGTGCGAGTAATCGAATTTTTTTTGACTTATATTTTGAGACCACAAAGGAGGGGCGGGTTTTGGCAGGGGTTTGGTGGCAGGTAGTTCGGCCAGGGCGACGCGAAAGCCGATAAGCCAATGTTTATCTCTGGGTAGGGTGCCCAGACGATTGGCGGAGCGGAGGTATTGTACGTGAGTGGAGTGGCTACCACCGCGGGTTACCTTGAAATCACCGGCAGCGCGGCCTACGGGGTCGGTTTGCGGACAGTCGGGATAGGGGCCGTACCAGTCGTAACACCATTCCTCCACATTGCCGTGCATATCGTAGAGGCCCCAGGGGTTGGGGGGGGTCTGAGCGACGATGAGCGGGACGGGTTCGGGTTGCCAGAGTTCTTTCTGATTTTTTTGATATTCGGCGGGAAGAGTTTCTCCGGTGTTAAAAGCGGTGGTAGTGCCGGCGCGGCAGGCGTATTCCCATTCTGCTTCGGTGGGAAGGCGGTAGGGTTTATTTTCTTTTTGGGAGAGCCACTGGCAGAAGCGCTGGGCAGCGTGCCAATCGACAAAAACTACGGCCTCATTATCCCGGGTGGAAAATCCCAGTTTGCCGCGTAATTTTTTGTGAGAAGGGTCAAACTGTTCATATTGGGCGTTGGTCACCTCGGTGGTCGAAAGGTAATATGGCTTGGTGATGGTGACTTCATGGACAGGTTGCTCGTCCCAGTCGCTATTTTGGGCCTGGCCCATGAGGAAGGTGCCGGGCTCGATGCGGACAAATTTCATGCCGAGGGAATTGGTAAATGATTTTCCCATCTGCAGAGTAGCCGGGGAATTAACCGCCATGCTCAGGCTCATAAAAATTAAAAGTATGAAACAACGGTACATAATATGACCTTCCCAAGAAAGTATTTATTCTTTTTTGCCCAGGCCGAGTTTCTCGACATACCCTTGAATAATTTCCCTTTCGCGGGGGCGGAAACGATGGAAGGGTTCGGCGAGAAAATCACTACATATCCCCAGATAGGAAAGGGTACATTTAGTACCTTTGATATATCTGGAGCCATATTGGCCCACGCTATAGATGGTGGTTGAGATTTGCATTACCCGTTCGTGCAGGGTGGTGACGTTTTCCAGTTCCTTGCGGACGGCCGCATTGTATAAATCGACGTATAATTGCGGGAACATGTTAGAACCGCCATTTACACCGCCATGTCCGCCCAACAGAACTGATTCACCGAGCAGTTCCTCCGGGCCAACCAGCAGAGTAAAATCAGGTTTGTTCTTTAATAACATCTGCAGTTGGTGGAAATAGTTCATATTGCCGGAGCTGTCCTTAAGGCCTACAACGCCATCCAGGTCGGCGGCCTGGCGGACGGTGTCGGGCTCGAACATCATTTTGGTGAGGCTGGGCATGTTATATAAGAACAGAGGCAGGGGCAGTTCGCGGGTGAGATGCTCAAGGTATTCCAACAGTTCCGGTTGGCCGGCGGGGAAGTAGTAAGGGGGAGCGAGGACTACGGCCTGGGCACCGGCCTGATGGGCCAATTGGGCTATGCGGACCGATTCCACAAAAGCTGTATCGGTTATGCCGACCAAGACCGGGACGCGGTCTGCTACCTGGGAGCAAGTGCGTTCGATCAATTCACAGCGCAGGCGATACCCCAGGCTGGGAGCTTCACCGGTGGTGCCCAGAATAAACAAGCCATGTACTCCACCGGCGAGAATGTGCTCTATGAGCCTCTGGAGCCCTTCTACATCGAGGGTGTCGCGATCCAACAGAGGAGTCACCATAGGTGTAATAACGCCACGCAGAGGCCTGGGCAAAGTAATTTCACTCATGCAATCACCTCATGTGTTGTTTGTTATCTGTTCTGGTCCATAACATTAAATCAAGGATTTGTAATTCTATACGAAAATCAGCGAGAAAGCCAGACTACTTTGATGCAAAGCGCCTGGAGGTGGCATAGACGTGAACGTTGAAGGAGCGGATGCCGTCACGAAAACGGCCATTTTTGACAGTTACGGTTTCCGGATTAGAAAGTCGGTATAGCATTTTACTATCCAGATCTTGCGGCAGGGAGCCAATGGTGAAGGCCAGGCCGGAGCGGGTTTCATTGGCTATTATAAGTAAATAATCTTTATCTACTTTTTTTAGCATCCAGGTCAGACCTTTATCATCCACAGAACCGGATACCTCTTCGAGAGTACATTGCGGGGCCGGCTGGCAGGTGGGAGCGACCAGGGCATCTTCCAGAGCGCTTAGTTCCCGGGCTAAACGCAGCAGATCCCGCCAGAGTTGGGTATCCAGGGTATATTCTGGCTGGGGATTTGATTTTTCTAAATTCTGGTTTGAGGTTGTTGGAGACACTTTGTCCTTTGCAAAGTGGGTGCCCCAATAGATGATGGCGTTGGCGCCGTGAAGGATGGCATCGTAGGCCATGAAGCGTGATTCTTCAAAGGTGGGACGGCGGCCCTGATCAGGATGATGTTGGTTGTCAGCCGGGAGGGGATGAAGGTCCCGCCAACCGAATCCCTGCAGGACCATCGCACAGGCCTTGCCGGGGGCGGCCTGGCGCATGCGGTCGGTATATTCACCTACACAACTCAACCAGACATTGGGAAAGTCACTGTGACCTATCAGCAGATTAGGCGGGACGGGATAGATGTCGCAGCCGGCCATGTCCACAGCGCGATTGTAAAAACGCAGAGACGCGATACTGTTGCGGGGGGCGTGGTTGAGAGAGATAATGTTATCGGGATCCGCCTTGCGCACAGCTTCAATACCATCTGTGATGCCCTGGCCTACTTTGCGGGCCTGTTCGGGGATCTGAGCGAAACGCAGATGGGGTAGAGGAATGGGTTGTCCGGCTTTTTTCCAAAACTCATCCCGGGCGGCATCGAGCTTCGACCAGAGGGCACGGGCCTTTAAGAGTTCTATCCGACGAGCCAAGTCCTGCAAATCATTATGTTGGGCGGCCAACTCTCTTATCCGGGGAAGTTCCTTATTGGAAAAATTGATATCATTGAGATACCAACTATTCCAGAGTGCTTCGTCGGGTCCTTCCCAGACTAAAAGGGCCGGATGATTTTTAAATTTATTTACAACTTCAAGTAGGCGAGCGCGGTGATTATCGATATCCTGACTTAAATCTAGTGTACGACCTAAACATATCCAGGCATGGGCGTGGGCCTGATGGATCCGGTCTAGATCCGCCTTATTGTCGCTGGAGCGAAAGATGTTAAATCCGGCCTGAACCGCCTGCTGGAAGCGCTGCTCATCAGCCGGGAGTTCACACAAGCCCAGCAGAAAACGGGGTTTACCGTCGATCAAAACCATTTTATTAGCACTAAACAGGGGAGCGGCGGTAACTGAGGTGGAAAATAAAATCCCTACAAAGATAACCTCTGCCAGAAACAACGAGCAAATCTTCTTGTAATAAGTCATAACAAAATTATCCTTCATACAAGCTATGTTATTGGTTACATTTTAAAAAGCTTAAAAGTAAAAACCAACAATAATTTTAACAGCAATAAACGAGGAAAAACACTACAGGAGAATATTCATGAATGATAATAGGGTTGGACGACGTAAGTTTTTAAAAATTAGCGCCGGGGCGGCGGTAGGTAGTTCCCTGTTGAGTAACTTTGGTCAAACAATCAAGGCCAAGGAAGAAAAAAAAAGATTTTTAAAAGGCGTCAAGATTGGGATGCTACCCAAAGAGCTCGGCGACAAGGATAAATTCCAGTTGGCCCGGCGGTGCGGTTTTGACGGCATAGATGGAAAGCCCATGAAAGATTTTACAAAGGCGCGGGAACAGGCGAAGATAGCGCGGGAGGCGGGGTGTCCGCTGCATGGGCTGGTGTACGGGTGGTGGCCGCCGTTTACTGACACAACGGAAAGCGTAGTACAGAAAAGTGTAGACGATATGAAGAAAGCCCTTTACTGCGCCAGGGAAGTCAATGTCGATACGGTGCTGCTGGTGCCCACCAGGGTAACGGAAGAGTTTGGATATGCCGAGGCCTATAAGCGGTCGCAGGAATATGTTGCTAAACTTATTCCCACAGCGGAAGAAACCGGGGTGGTGATCGGACTGGAAAATGTCTGGAATAAATTTCTGTTGAGTCCACTGGAGTTTGCCCGTTACCTGGATGAGCTGGACAGTAAATGGGTGCGGGCGTACTTTGATATAGGCAACGTGATTATCGAAAGTTATGCCCAGCACTGGATACGCACGCTGGGTAAGCGTATCATCAAACTGGATGTCAAGGACTTCAAGCGCAAAGGATACAAATGGGAAAATCTGGGTGAGGGCGATGTCAACTGGCCGGAAGTTTGCAAGGCGCTGGACGAGATCGGATATAGCGGCTGGGCGACGGCGGAATTGCGCGGTGGGGACGAAGCCTATCTGACCGACGTAGCCCAGCGTATGGACCGGCTGATGGGGATCAAATAATCGATTGCCTGAGAGGCTCTAACCAAACCACCAAATTCCCCCTCGATTTTACATCGGGGGCTATTTTCTCCCGGCTTGGTTAGGTTGCCTTAGTGCATTTCCACGTCGCAGGTACCGATACCGTGGCGATAGAAGTTGAACTGCACATTGGGGTGGTCGGCCAGGAGCGACATGGGGACGGCGCTGTCGGGGAGCTTTTTGCCGATCATCAAGGTTGTCAGTCTCATGCCAAAAGGATTGTCGTGGGTGCCGGCCTGCCAGATAGAAATTTTCTCGGACTGCCAGGTCTGGACGGGTCCTACGGTTATCGCCTGGGTGGGAACGCCGGTTACTACGCCGCCGCCGCTGGTGCGGGCGTTCTGCATAACCGTGACGGGGTGTAAATTCACAATTCGGGTGCTGAGTTTGCGGTATTCCTGCGGTGAGGGGGGTGCATCCTTATAAGGTCCTTCGCGTTTGAAGGGATCGTTAAAGGCCCAGTGCTTGATATCACCCTGGCCGCCCTGCATGAGGGCGCAGCGGACGCCGTTCCAACTATTAATATAACTATCCAGGTCGGCCTTGGGGAAGTGCAGGTTCTGGTCTGGCATGCATAGTTTTTTGTTGATCCGACCGAAACAGAGTTCGCGGTCCGCCTTCTCAAATGAGAGCGGATGGGTAACCGGTGCTTCCCGGCCGTCAATGTACCATTCGTCCATGCCCCAGAAGTGTCCTTCTCTGATGTCCAGTTCCAATTCGTTGACCAGGCGGGCGACGAGGGGCAGTTGTTCGGTGGGGCCGATGGGGCCGCAAATACCGACGGGATTATCGGCAGTGGCCTGGCGCCAGGCATTGATATATTCCAGGGCCTCAGCCAGGTAAAAGTCTTCCAAGGTGTCGTAAAAGACGACCTGAAAACCATCCCGTGAGAGGGATAGCATATCCTGAGGTGTTAAACGAGCCGCCTGATCCAATATCTCGTCATCCAAGGTCGTAAAATCCCACCACTGGGGCGCCAAGATACTTTGTTTTCGCGCCATGACATGTTCTCCTTATAGTGCGATTTCGCACTTTTGCTTGTTAAATATTTTGACATAATTGTAAGAAAGGGCCTTTGAAAGGCAATAACTGATTTTTAATAACTTTCGGGGATTTGCCCGAAATCAGCAATAAATATAAACGACCGCCAGAAGGCCCTTTAACAGGCGATAAGCGAAATATAAAACTGCGAAAGTTAAGCTTATAGTAAGTGCACCAGATCACCAAGTTCCGCTTTGAGGATATTGTCATGGGGAAAGGCATGGCCCAGGTGTTGGCGGAAACCTTCCCCATAGTTTGCGCCGACAAGTTTTCCCGTCTTTACATTCCATCGTTTCATGGATTCCAGATATTCATCTATACCATGATGTTCCAAGAGCCAATTTCGCTGACTTTCATGGCAGGCCAGCATTTCCTTTTTAGTGTCAATAACAGAGCTGATGTCCACAACCATACTAGGGGTCACGGGCCGGCCCAGAGTGTCTTTTCCTTCTACCGTGTCCATATAGAAAAGATACGGTACGGTGTCAAAGGTATCCACGCCCGGGATTTGGATGTTGGGAATGCCGCAGCTAAAACAGGCGGTCTGAACCAGGGTTCCGGTAGTGGTATGATCGACCATGTAATCCTCCGAGCTGAGAGTGAAGACCAGGGTGGGCCTTACTTTTCTAATCAGCTCAATTGTCTTGAGCAGGGTAGGCCGATCATACATAATAAATACATCGTCACATTCCAGGCAGTGATATTGTCCCTCTAAAAGAGACGCCGATTTGGCCGCTTCGGCCTTGCGTATTTTGCTGATTTCTTCCCGGTTGTATTGGGCGGAGCCACAATCACCGGGGGTCATGGTGGCGCTGTGCACCTGCCAACCCTTTTGGCGCAAAAGAGCGAGGGTTCCGGTACAGAAAAATTCCGAATCGTCCGGATGGGCCCCGATAGTTAAAACGATTTTGTTCTGTTCATTATTATTCATAAAGTTCCTTCAGTAATATAGAGCCGGCCCAAAGTCTTTGGATTGCAGGTTATGCTTGAGCCTAGCCGTGTTATTCAACCTGAAAAAGCTGCGAGTCTTTCCGCTGCCAATTTGATATCACCAAACCGGTTTTCACCTGCTTCCCGCTCGATGGCTAAAGCGCCTCGGTAACCGATTTCCTTGAGTGTCTTTAAGAATGATTCGGTATTCACCTCACCTTCCCCCCAGGGTACTTCCTGGCCCCAGGTGCCGGGTTGCTTGGTCTTTAGGGCGTCCTTGGCGTGCACATGCCGCACCCAGGGGGCCAGGACACGAACGGCCTGGAGCGGATTACCCTTGGCGTAAAGAATCATGTTGGCCGGATCGAAATTGACGCGCAGGGCGGGGTGATCCATTTCCGTTAGAAAGTGTTTAAGTTCCTCGGCGGTTTCCTGGCCGGTCTCCATCAGAAACTTGACGCCTTTTTTCTCGGCGGCATCGGCCAAGAGCCGGGTTCGGTCATAAAACTTCCGGGCGTAATCAGGTTTGGTATGATCGATAAATCCAAAGTGCATTAATAAATACTCGACGCCCAGTTGAGCCGTTATATCTATCGCGCCCAGAGCCAGAGATTTATTTTGCTCCCAGTGTTCGTCGGGACCGATACCCCCGGTTACTTTAATGGTATCCAGAGTCGAGTAATCCTCGGTGGGGAAGGCGATCATGGTGGCAGTAATGGTCCAATCCTGTCGGCGAATAGCAGCTAGATAATCCTTGCCATTCTCAGTCAGGGCGGGGCCGAGAGCCAGATTTACAGAGCCGACATCCATTTTACGCATGGCTTCGACCACAGCGTCCACTTCATGTCCCAGCGACCAACTGCAAATTGCTATGGGCCAATCGTTACACTTAAGCATCAGCTTTACCTCCATATAATCAGGTTATCAGCTAAGTATCTGTTTATGTGTGGTTACAATATTATCATAATGATACGGATTTGCCCGTGCGGAGTGATTCTATTTCGGCGGTTATAATACGAACCGAATCACGAGACTGCTGGAGAGTCAACACGGTGGGCTGCTTTTGGCCCAGAATGGAATCGGCAAAATAATCAATCTCACGAGTGTAACCATCTCCAGTGGGTACTTCGGGGGAGAAGGCATCTGCATCCATGGGACAGACCCTAAAAGCAGGATCGCGGGTGCAATCATAGGTTATGGTGGCTTTTTCCAGGATGATGTTAAAGCTCATTTCAAAACCGAAGGAAGGAGCCATTACCCAGCCCCCTTCACCTGTTACCAGGATATCCTTATCATAAAGATATTGGGTAACCGAATGGGCGAGCATACCTTCGGTGGTCTTAACGCCAAAAGTACTTACCGCCCGTGGCAGCCCCAAGAGATATTGTACGTAATCGGTATCGTGAATATGGAGGTCCAGGATGACTCCGCCGCTGCGTTGTTCGTTGAGGATCCAGTTTTCATAGCACCAGGTGGGCAGGCAAGACAAACGCCGCAGCGAAGCGGCAAGGACCCGGCCATACTTACCGCTGTCAATAATCTCTTTGGTAACGGCGTATTCGGGCCAGAAGCGGACACAATGACCTATCTGTAATTTTTTGCCGCTGCTTTGGGCGGTCTCAATCATTTTATCACAACGGGAGATGTCCAGCGACATAGGCTTTTCACACAAAACATGAACGCCTGCTTCCAGGGCCAGGCAGGTGTTCTCCGCGTGCAGATAAGTGGGCAGAGTAAGCGAAATGGCATCGAGTTTTTCCTGAGCGAGCATGGTTTTGAGATCGGTATAGATTTTTATGTGAGAAAAATCAAAAGCCTCTTCCGCTCCGGCGATATTGCCGCCGGCTTTTTGCGAATCTTCCACAATGTTTTCATTGGCATCACAGATTGCAACGATCTGGGCATCTTCCCTTCCCTGCCAGCAGCGATAGTGCATACGCCCCATGAACCCGAAACCAACAATTCCTATTTTCAGCATGATTTGCACTCCTGTATTGAAAGACTCATTGTAACGTCAAAACCTCACCTCTTTAGAGAAAACGAAAATCTAAGGTATTCAACTGACAAATGCAAGCCTTTTTTCCCCGCAAACCAAGCCGGGGTTCTTTTTGCAATTGCCTTTGTCGGTTTGCATGTATATAATGCGCATCCAGTTATAGACGAAATTTATCTGCGCTGGCGGCTGTGAAAAATAACATCTTTTCAGTGGGTATTGCGTGCGGCAGCCCATTAGGTTGTCGAGGGCATTTACTGTCAGCACAGATCAGTTCCTCAGCACAGAGGGATATCATTTAATATATTAAAACCAGAACGTTAGGAGGCGGCTATGAACAGACGTGATTTTGTCAAGGTGGTAACAGGTGTTTGCGGCAGCGCTGCAATAACAGCAATTGCACCATCAGCTCACGGGCAAACTGTAACTAAGAGTGAAGAGGATAATAACATTAAATGGTATAAGGTGAGTGCTGAAAATGTGGAAGGCATGGGATGGAAAGATACAGAAAGTGAGTTCGATCGACTTCCCAGTCGAGCAAAAAATGTAGTGAGGGAACCGGTATGGAATATGAGTCTTCGCTCGGCAGGTATATCATTACGATTCGTGAGCAACTCGGATAAGATATGTTGCCGGTGGAAGCTTTTAAGCAGGTCGCTGGAAATGGTACATATGCCGGCAACGGGGGTCAGCGGGGTGGACCTATATGCGCAGGATGAAAAGAAGCGTTGGCGGTGGCTGGCCACGGGTAGGCCGAAGCAAGCAGAGATGGAACAAAAACTCGTCTCCGGATTGGATCCGGGCAGCCGGGGATATATGCTTTACTTTCCACTTTATA
>Ga0272441_10004582_pt1 | contig 24858 bp, 19 predicted proteins | sample SSMProp6N_FD_193582 | JGI IMG/M metagenome (GOLD analysis project Ga0272441, IMG submission 193582) | Marine sediment archaeal communities from Little Sippewissett salt marsh, Falmouth, MA, United States - SSM-Prop-6N | ecosystem: Environmental > Aquatic > Marine > Wetlands > Sediment ...
GAGTCGTCGTTGGTCAGGCGGGTAGGCAGGCCGCCGTCCAGTGTAATCGTCCAAATGTAATGGGATGCACTCATGACGATTCTCTTGCCGTCCGGCACGGTCGAGTTGAACTGTTCCATTTGTAGAGGCACTTTGCCAACATTACCACCCGCAGCGGGAACATATGACACCAAGGCGTTCTTATCACCGTCCCCTCTGAAGTAAATGCGCTCTCCATCGGGGGACCATCTCGGGTAGTAAGGCAGTGTTGATTCAGGTGTTATCTGCACCGCTTTACCTCCCGAAGCTGGCACGGTGTAGCCGGCCCAATGTGCTACAGGCGTAAGGAAAACACCAAGCTGGCCTTCCGGCGTCCAACCTGCCAACATATTCCAGCTACTGTGCGGAAGAGCGATCTTCTCAGGTTCACCCGCACTGGATGCGTCAGACGACACTGGGAACACCCATATCTCCTTGCTGGCGTTGTTGCCTCCCGGCTCGTGGTGAGCGGCAATGTACTTGCCATCAGGCGACCACACCGGCCCTCTCAACCGACCCTCCACGCTTGCGAGCTTGACCGGAGTACCACCCTCGGAGGGAACGATCCATAGCTCTCCGCCAAGAAGGTAACGCTCAGTCCCTTGCCAATTCTTGCGTACGCCATCCACATAAGCAATAGTCTCACCGTCAGGGGAGAAGGATGGCATCCGGCCCCAGCCCGACGAAAGCTGTTTGGGCTCTCCTCCTGCGGTCGGAATTGTACAGATGTAACGGTCGTGCTTATCGGACGTTTTCTGGCGAGGTTTACGAAGCTCGAGTGCCGAGAAAGCCAACATCTGGCCATCGGGTGACAGACTGAGGCGATAGCTCCACGCGTGACTGCCACGTTTGGGCATCTGAACCACGCGGGGTTCGCCACCGGCCGCCGGAATGACATAGACAAAAACGTCCTCCGCATCGGGCCAGGTATTCACCGCGATCCATTCCCCGTCTGTCGACCACGCCATCAGGCTTCCATTATCCCATATCCTCGGTACCTCGGCGAGCCGTACCGGTTCACCTGCGATGTCGGGATCAACTTTGCCGTGGAGTGGAACCACCCACACTGCACCCTCGGAGATGAAGGCCAGCTTGTTCCCATCGGGCGATAGAACGCCGTTCCGCGGCTTGCTGGCGATCTTGATTTTCCTGAAGGTCGGTCGCTGAGCAGCACTCTTCAATTCCTTGGAGATTGCAGCGATTCTCGCCTTAGCTACCGTAACTTCTTGCTTCTGCCCGGGATATTCCTCAATGACGCGCTGGTAGGCTTTCTGTGCCTCCTGTTTGCCCAGCCTCTCATAGCACCCTCCCATTTGCACCAGGGCCTTCGCTGCCAGAGCGCGATCGCCCGCGAAGTCTTCGACGATCTGCTGAAACAGCCGGATCGCCTCATCGAGGTTGCCTTTGGCGCGCTCCTGGACGAGCCCCTTTTGAAAGAGGTCGTAGCCGCTCTGGGCGAGAGTGCTTTGCCCTCCGAGGAAAACCAAAGCAAAAAACGCTGCGATGATTGATCGTCTGTTCATGATTCATCTCCTTTCTTAAAAAATACGGTTACGGTTTTTGTCTCAATCATCGCATTTTCGGCACTCCCGCATGTCACGGGTTTGTCTGGTAACTGTAAATTCTTTGCAAAAAAATTGTCATGAGAACGTCAGGTTTTGAGAACCAGCTTGTATCCCACGCCGTGCATCGTGATGAGATGACACGGTTTCGAAGGGTCATCCTCAAGTTTGGAACGGAGCGACGCGATATGATTATCGACCGTACGCGTTGTAGGATAGCACTCATGGCCCCACACCTCATCGAGCATCTCGTTCCGAGTCACCACCCGGCCGATGCGAGCGGCCAGCAGGCGCAGGACACCAAATTCCTTGCGCGATAATTTCAAAGCGTGTCCCGCCTTCTTAGCCTCGAAACGTTTGAAGTCTATCAGCACATCATCAAAACGCAGATGATCCGGAATATCCTCTGAGGATTGCACGCGGCGCAGAATAGCACGTATGCGAGCCAAAAGCTCCGGCACCGAGAACGGTTTGGTGACATAATCATCCGCCCCGAGGTCCAGTCCCTTTACACGATCCATCTCCTCACTTCGGGCCGTCAACATCAGAATGGGTGTAGCAATTCCTTCACGACGAACTTTCTGGCACAGCTCATACCCATCCATCTTGGGGATCATCAAGTCCAGAACAATCAAATCGGGCTGATGCTCCTGGATCAGGTTGTAGCCCTGTTCGCCATCCGTCGCGGTCAGCACATCGTACGATTCATACTCGAGATTGTCCTTAAGTCCGCGTAGTATCGCGTGGTCATCTTCAATGATGAGAATCCGGCTCATCGTTCATCCTCCAAAGGCAGGTAAACAGAAAAAGTGCTTCCTTGACCGAGAAGGCTCCGGACTTCGACGTGTCCGCCATGGGCCTTTGCGATATGGAAAACGAGCGCCAGGCCCAGGCCGGTGCCGGGAATCCGCCTGTTTTCCTCGCTTGGAACCCGGTAGAATCTCTCGAAAATATGCTTCTGCTGTGCCGAATCAATCCCGACGCCCTGATCGCTCACTTCGATCACGGCGCAGCCGTCCTTTTTTTGCACTCGCAAGTCGATCCGGCGGGACTCGCCCGAATACTTCATGGCATTCGAGAGAAGATTCAATATGGCTTGCTCGACGGCATCCCGGTCCATCTGAATATCCGGCAAGTCGTCTTCGACGTTGACATTGAGATGAAAGCCCTGTTGCGTGAGCGGGTACTGTATGGCTTGAGCGGCGGCCCGAACGATTTCGGATAGAGAGGCCGGTTCCTTGCGATACGTTCTTTCACCCCTCTCGATCTTGGAGAAATCGAGAACGTTGTTCAGCAATCGCGTAAGACGGTGGCTTTCGTTAACAATCGTATCGAGATATTCTGCTTTCGCTTGGGAATTTGCAGGACGGCCCAGACGCAGACTTTCGGCAAACATTCGTATGGCTGTTAGCGGTGTTTTCAACTCGTGCGAAACGCTGGCGATGAACTGGGAGCGCATTTCGGCCATCTGCAGCTCGCGCCCCACGTCTCTCCACAGGAAATAGGCTCCAAAAAGAATCACGCACAACACCAGGAATAGAACGATCAGGTAAAATGAACGCCGAAGGCCCCACTCACCTAACGGGGGGGCCTCGTCATCCAATGTATAGGCAAGTTTCAGGCCTGGAAAACTTGATCCCAAAGAGATTCCATCGAGACCTGTGTCTGTCGTGAGCCGAGCCTTTGCAAGAATCATTTTTGAATCGGGCGTGTTCGCAACAATTGGATCAAGAATACGGTCGCCTTGGACCACGATGGCCAAACGCTGCCTTTCTGACAAGGCTGGAGCTAAGCTGACCAGCCAGGACGCTTTGCCATAATGGATCCAGGTCGCGTCAGGTTCCTGCTCCGGGCCTTTCTCCTTGGGAATCAATGTTAACTTTTGAAAGTCCTTTTGCAGGGCGAGAGCTTGTTCCTGCCTGTGAATATACCCCAGGATTCTTTGTTGACAATCCTCGGCTACCTGCTGCCGAACATTAGATTGTGAGCCAGACTCGACAAGCACATTGATCAGGTCCCGCACGATATAAGATTCGGCAGGTGATAGCCAACGCGGTGCATTGAGCTCACTTAAAATCAGTTGCCGGACTTCTTCATACGAATCGTTGCTTTCGAGCAGGCAGCCAGCCGCATACAGACAGAGGGGGACGCCATGTTCGTCGGTTTTCTCAGCGTTGACGGCCAAAATCTTGCGATATTCTGCCAGGCTCTCGTCCACTTTATCCAACTTTGCGAGAACCCGAGCCCGCAGAAGACGCGCATAGGTCTGCTGTTCGGATTGTTGTGTTTCCTCGATGCATTTGAGATACAAGGTGTTGGCTCGCGTGAGTTGTCCTCGGATAAATTCCTCGTCCTCGGCACGACGAATCTTCTCGATGAATGTCGCGTCGCTCCCAATAGGGCGGAGTCTGTCATTGGCCTGGTTGATTTCCCACGGCAGCAACAATTGCTCTCTGTCCGCCAGTCCGATCAGAACGACCTCGGGGCTGGTGGACTTGCGTGTATTCAGAAATTTTGTACTGCTCGCGGCAGCGTTGACCTCACGCAGCTTAATCTCTTCAAGGCGAACGAGCAGCTTCTGACCTATTTCTTTTACCATGCGGCGGCGCTCATCCGCCAGTCGCTTTTGGTATAGTTCCTGTTCCTGACCAATCATGTGAAACGTAAGCACAATCAGAACTGAGCTGGGAAGAACGACGGCGATCAGAAACAGAAGGACCAGCTTATTCCGACCACGAATACGCATGGGAAAAGTACTGGATTTTCTCAATACCATGACCACCTGAGCTTCCTGTACACAGTGAGCGCCTTGGCGATAAGATTCCACGTATCATAAGGCCCGGCTGAGTACTCATCATGATGCTCAATAAATTCTACTATCTTGTTCTTTCAATCTCCAAAAGAAAGCCGGGGTTTCTTTGCTCAAAGTATTCTAATTTGCTGGCCGACCAAAGTTGTCACGAAAATGTCATGAAGAGCCGTTCTATTGTTGGACAAAATCAACCGGATTCCCTCTGACAAAGTCTGCAAAGCCACGCCGACAAAGAAAGTCTAAGGTTTTATGAACGGGATTATGGTTGTTATTGATATTAAGGTATGATGGGCAGATTTTCAGCCCATACTGATTTTCAAAGAAAAAATTTGCCGCTACAAATGCCGTTCGGAGCACATTGCCTATTGTGGTAACTACGTATTTTTCATGAATCTGCGAAGTTCACTATTTTTTTGCTTGACATCACCGTGTTAAACTCATAGATTAACGAAATCGGGAATCTCAAAAGGAGGAGGTCTTGCCGCACATCATGAACCGCACGGATGTTTGCAAGGAGCACGGGCTACGTCTCGTCTCGCCTTGTGTCGAACCTGTGGCGGACCTCTGAATTGCCGGGGCATGGACAATGTTAGCGTGTCAGTTGTCCCCGCTCCCGGTGCTGTCATTCTCGGGAGTCTTAGGCTTGCCAGTTGGCGGCCTCGAAAACGCAAAGAGGGGTAAGAGCGGGGCAGAGCCGGCTTGCGTTACACAATGAGGAGGTTTCAATAAGGAAATCGTTAAGGGAGCAAAATCCATTCACATCACTTTGTAACAAAGAGAAAGGAAATGCCATGGGAAAGAAATTTAGCGCCATCATGTTATTGGTCTTGTCGGCCCTGCTTTCTTGTGGGGCCGGATGCGCGGATCTCGGAGGATTGGCCATCGCGGGAAAAGCCAGCACGTTAGGATTAGGAGGGGAAGTGGCTACCGGAATCACTCAGAATGTGAACGCTCGGGTCGGGGTGAATATGCTCGATCTCGATCTCGATGACATTGAACTCGATGATGTTGACTATGATATCGGATTAGATTTTTCTTCGTTTTCAGCCCTGGTGGACTGGCATGTCTTTGATGGTTCTTTTCGTCTTACCGGCGGTGTTGTGTCCATGAACCATGAAGTTGACATGGAAGGAACGGGAGCGGCCGGGGAGACGGTAGAAATCGGTGACGGCACGTACACCTGGGCCAATGTCGGTACTTTGACCGGGAGCGCAGAGATCGATGATTTGGCCCCTTATGTGGGCATTGGCTGGGGCGACCTGCTGAGCTCCAAGAAGAAATGGGGATTGTACTGCGATTTTGGTGTTGTTTTTACCGGCTCTACTGATGTCAAGCTCACGGCCACCGGGGCCGGGGCGACCCCGGGTTTGCCGGCAGATCTGGCAAAGGAACGGGACGATATCAAGGACGAGCTGGAGGCCTTTAAGTTTTATCCGGTGATTTCTCTCGGCCTCTTTTTCCAATTCTAAACGACAGGTTAGGAGTAGAAGAAATGAACAAGTTATTTTGCCTGATTGGACTGTTGGTGATCGGCGCCGGTGCGGGTTGTCACTCCGACATTGTCACCACCAGCCGCTTGAAAACGCTCGAGCACAAGTGCGTTTATATCGAAGCGGTCGAAAGTGAAGACCCGCATGTGGGAAAAGTCATTAGCGACGTGATTGCCAAAGAGTTTATAAGAGCCAAGGTGGAATTGTGCGAACCGGATCTCGCGACGGTGTTCATCACGGGGACGACCTTTCTGACATCACGAGCCGCCAAAAGTGGGAATCAGGAGGCTATCGAAAGCATCTCTGTGGTCGCAAAAGATCGAGACGGGGAAATTTTATTGTCGGCCTCGTACAGTAATAAGGAGCAATACACCGCGAGCAAACTGGCTAAAGAATTTGGCAAAGCCCTGGCCGGTAAACTCAAGTGAAACATCGAAACGGCGCGTAACGAATCGCTCTCGGTCGTTCTCATCGCCTTCATGATCTGAATCGCCAGACCGCGTCAAGAGGGGCGTGTTGGCGTCTTGCCGATGAGCCAGGACGGACCTTCACGGCAGGTTAGAGGCCGTAGAATTGCTTCTTAATCGTGGCCGGAGCTGAACGGCCGTGAGTAAGCAGCACTTCTTTGATGGCCGGATCCTTTGTATCAAACTGATGATACCAGATCTGTTCGCCGGTGGCTATGTCCATCATATAAAAATCAAAGTATACGTGACCTGACTCATACGAATAGACTAAGGACACCACTGCGTCGTAGCCGCTTATATCATTTAAGTCAACCACGGGGGGGGTGGATGCCGTGTCAACGAATACGTCCGACAGGCAGTCTACTTTCTCAAGAAATTGCAGATATGAAATCATTTTATCGCTCTGATTCAGAATCAGAGGCCCATAGGAGGAGTTGGCCCCCTGCTTGGGCGCACAAACGATGGCCAGCTGACCATATCTCTGCTGCCGTTCCATACTGATGGTGGGGCTGATCTTCGGACCACATCCAGCTATCACGAAAATTAAGACCCCTGCTGCATAAATAGAATGAATAACCTTCATGGCATATCTCCTTGCTAAAGTAGAACAACATGATAGGTTTTACACTCGATCCGGAATGTGTACTCATCAACTCCTATTATATAATAATCCCTGCCCGGCCGCAAAGATAATATGGAAAGATGATGACAGCCCTTTATCTCCAAATTCGACCCAGCCCGGCTTCGGAAGTCCCAAGCTCATAGACCTCGATCCCCAGGCCGAAGCAGCGCCGGCACAGTGAAAGCCGAAGGATGGGCAGATTTTCCGCCCATGATAATACCTGAAATTTAAACTTGAACCTTTAAGCCGTCCGGCGGGTATAATAGTTTTGTGTAAGAATTATTTTCAAGTAGGCGATTATGAAAAGAAAATATATACTTTTACCCGTACTGTTGCTGTGCTCGTTATTGATTCCATATTCGTGTGCGATCGTGGGAATTGAAAAAGCGAAATATCAGGTCCTTGACAAAGAGGGCAAATTCGAGATTCGACAGTATGCCCCTCACGTCGTCGCCGAAACGGTGGTCGAAGCCGGCTTCGATGAGGCGAGCAACATGGCCTTCAGACGCCTGTTCGACTACATCTCAGGCGAGAATCGTACGAAGGCGTCCATCGCCATGACCGCTCCGGTCAACCAGAAGACCGGTTCCGAGAAGATTTCCATGACCGCTCCCGTGAATCAACAGCCATCCGAAGGCAACTATGTCGTCAGTTTTCTCATGCCCTCAAAATACACGATGGAAACCCTGCCGGAACCGCTGGATCCCAACGTCCGACTCAGAGCCCTGCCTGCCCGTAAGATGGCGGCGATGCGGTACTCCGGATCGTGGAGCCGGAAGAAATATGAAACCAAGAAGGCGCTTCTAAAAGAATTCATTCAAAAGAAAGGGCTGACCGTCACCGGCCCGGACATCTTTGCGCGGTACGACCCTCCGTTCCAACTGCCGTTTCTGCGACGAAATGAAGTGCTGTTTGAAGTGGAGTGATCCAATACCCTCGGGACGACATCTGGCGGAAATCGATCGTTGGCTGCCGGATAAATCATCGACATCCCATAACCAGGACGCAGCGTCTGAAAAGATTGTGCAATTTTTCCCCTACATCAAATCCTTGATTGTCGTGCCGACGCTGCGGTGGCGTTTGATCGCCTTCTGAATCGTCAAACGCACCTTCGCATCCAGATCGTCCAGGAACTGCTTGCTCACCCGATTCGGATCCCATCCTCGTCGGTTCTCTTTCGCCCAAATAAGGGCGAACTTCCGGCATTGCGCCCGGTTAATGAATCCACCTGATGACATATAACCCCTTTTCTTGCTTAAAACAGGCGTTTTGCAACATTGAAATTCGGTTTATCACCATACAACAACCGGGACGGACACGCAAGTGCAAACGTCCGGAATCCAAAAGATCGAAAGTCGTTTCTGCTCACTCCGGCAACACCGGATATTGACGTCACGCCCGGCTTCGAGTATGCTACGGACCGGATCAGAACAAAACGAAACGATCACCAACAAGGAGTATCACAAAATGAAAAGACGAGAGTTCTTGACAGCGGCGGCGATGACGGGCGTCGCCGGCATGAGTCCTTCCATTGCGATGGGACAGGGTGAAGGCGGCCGGCGAGAGTACTTCGAGTTCCGGGAATATCACCTGCACGTCGGACCAAAGAAGAATCAGGTTGGTAACTTTCTGCGCGACGTCGGCATCCCGGCCATGAACCGCATCGGCATCGGGCCGGTCGGCGTCTTCAGCGCCAAGTACGGCCCCAATCAACCAACGCTCTACGTGCTGCTCGTGCATAAATCCATCGAAACGGTCGTGAATTCGGCCTCGCTCCTGATGGCCGATGACGAGTACCTTAAGGCCGGCGTGCACTATGTGGACGCACCGTTGGCCGAGCCGGCCTACGTGCGGATGGAAAGCTCGCTGATGGCGGCGTTTAAAGACATGCCGAAGCTGGAGGCGCCGGAAAAGAAATCCCGTATTTTCGAGCTTCGCACGTATGAGAGCCACAACATCAAGGCGGCCAAGAAAAAGATCGAGATGTTCAATAAGGGCGGCGAGATCGCGATCTTTCGTAGAACGGGCTTGCAGCCGGTCTTTTTCGGTGAGACGCTGATCGGGCCGAAAATGCCGAACCTGACTTATATGCTGGTTTTCGACGATCTGACGGACCGCGACGCGAAATGGAAGATCTTCGGCGGCGATCCGGCCTGGAAGAAGCTCCGGAGCGATCCGGCTTACAGGGGCACCGTCTCCAATATTACCGACATCATCCTACAGCCGGCGCCGTATTCGCAGATCTAGCCCGGCATTGTGATTCTGTATCCTAATAAATAAGTGGATAGATGGAGAAAGGGTGGCATCCTCAAAGCCGCAGGCTTTGGGAATGGTGGGGAAAAGCCATTCCCAAGCGCCAAAGGCGTCCCCAAGGGACTGCCGCTTGAGGATGCCACCCAATTGCAGTTTAGAATCTTCGTCAATTTCGTGTGGCCGGCCTGGCCCCGAGGACCTGGAGCGTTCCCTCGATCACGGGCAGGGTCTCGGTTTTGACCTTCGGATCGTGGAAGCCGCCGGTGACACTCAGCCGGACCACGGCCTGGCCAAGCCCTTCGGTGAGAGACTGGAGGACAGAGGGAGCGTCCGTCGCCAGACGCCGGCCGCGCGCGGTAAGGATCAAATCGACGGTGCTTTCCCGCAAGTCCATCCGCCCCGAGCCGGAAAAGGCCACATCCTGACCGGACAAATCGAGCTTTCGAACGAACAGCCCGTCGCGCCGGATGTAGGCGTCGACGATCATCCGATCGAAGGCGTAATCCTGTGGCTCCGTGAACCGAAGGACCTGGAGGAGCTTGGCCAGGGGCGACAGCTTCCCCACCTGCATGTCGCTGATCGAGAGTTTGCACAAGCCGATACGCGAAGCCTGATCGCCGGTTGTAGCATTGATACATAACGAGCCGTTCATCTTCCCGCTCGTGTGGCCATTGGTCGCGGCGCGTTCGAGTTCCGCATCGGCAAGGAAGCGTTTGAGATTCACGTCGGTAAAACCGGCTTGCAGAATGTATTGGCCGGGCTGCTCGACCGGCTCGCGATACTGGAATCTTCCCGTCACTTTGCCGTCGTAGCAATGGGCGATGAGATTGTCGGTGGACCAGCGTCGCGATTCGGGATCGTAGGAAATATCCGCTTTGAGATCCGTGAAGGACTTGCCCCGGATCATGAGTAGGCCGTCACTCAAAGCGGTCTGGCAGCTTATCAGGCCCTTGCCGGTTCTGTATAGCCCACCGGTATTCAATGTTGCGTCCAATCGCATTCTGGAATTGGACGTGTTGAAAGCGCAGTTCTTTAAGGTGACACTGCCGGCGAAATCCATCGCCTTTTGGCCGTCCGACGTTCGGGCGAGACGAACGGTATCAACATTCAAGTCGATAAAACCGGTCGGCGACAGCCTGTCATAGGAGGGACGCATATGCGCGGGTAACAGCAGGCGGAACTGCTCGTCGAAGGGAACGTTTCGGGCCGAGAGGGTCAGGAGGCCGCTGTTGAGCGCCCAATCGGCGAGAGCTATTTCGCCGTTGAGATTGATCGTCGCCCTGGATCCCACGGGCGAGCCGTTGCTGCTCAGGACCGCTTTGACGTCTCTGAACTCCATGTGATTCGCATCCAGCGTCAGGAAGCCGGTCATCTCTTCAAGCGGATAGCTAAAATTCGGGTGGACCAGTTGATTGCCGAGACACTCCAGGTGAATATCATACGCAGGATAGCGCGTCGGATGGTCTTTGCTGAATTGTGCGTTGAGGTTAATTTTCCCACTCGGATTTAAGTCGGAAACGGTTTCTTCGAGCGTCTCCGGCAACAGGCTCAGCAGGTCGTCATCCAGCGGCATCTGCTCCATCTTCACAGCCAGGTCATACAGGGATTGGCCCTGTTGCTGCGCGGGCCGGATTCGGCCGCTCAGGGACAGGGAGCCGTCGTTGTACCGGCCGGAAAACGCTTTGAGAGTGATCCAATCAGGCGTGAAAGCGGCTTTCGCCGATATCCCGGTGATCGGAAGGGGAAATGCATCGGATCTCAGGGACGCCTGCTCGAACGACAAATCGGCGACATACCTTATCGGTTCGGTACCCTGCTTTGTGATCCGGACCCATCCATCGGCCAGGCCCTCCGGATGACATCGCGCGTATAAGTTTCTCTGTTTCTCCGGCAGGGCTTCTTCCAGCGTCGAGTTGAGCGGGAAATTTTTAACGTTGACCGAAATATCATAGGTCGTTTCTTCTATGCTTTGGGTTTCTATCTTTCCGTTCACCGTAATGTGGCGCTCGTCCACCTTCGAGACAACGTTCGAGAAAACGACGCTGTTCTTTTCAATAGAGAGCTGGCCGCTAAGATTCTCTAGGGGATACGGAAAATGCTGGTACACGGCGTTGGTGCCGCGGAGTTCGACGTCCAATCTTTGTCGTTTATTGGTTGGCGATTCACGGGCGAATGTATAGTCGATGGCCACCCGGCCGCTCGGGGCAAACGCACACCAAAAGGCCTGCTGTTTCGCCGTCAGTGCATTGTACAAATCATCGTCAAGCGGCATATTGTCGCTTTTGATCTGGATCTGGTATTTTCGATCCGGACCGTAGTCTCGACACCAGCCGTTGAAGGTCAGCTCGGCCTCGCCGTGCCGACCGACGAGGTTGAACAGGGTCACGCTGTTCTCCGTCACTTTAATCCGGCCGGCCAAACGGTCGATCGGATACGCGAACTTATAGTGGCAGATGGCCACGTCCTTGCAATAGACGTCGCCGCTAAAGGTGCTTTCACCAAGCCGGTTCAGGTGGCCGGAGGCCTCCAGCTCGATATCCACTCGCCCTCGCGGCTCGTAACGGTTAAAAAATCCCTGCAAAGCGGCAAACGGACCGGATTGTTCCAAAAAAGCCGGCCCGACCAACGTCAACTTTTCCAGCGCAGGGCTGCGTTTGGACTGCAAGTCCCTGACGTTCAGCTTCAGCGAGAAAGCATTGCTTTGATCGTATTTGAACTCCGCGGCCAGGACGTCGATGATCCATGCCATTTCAAGCTCAGGGACATCGATGGATGAAATCCCGCCGGCGATGGTGACGGTTCCCGGTTTCCAGGTCCCGGTCAAGCGGCTGTTACCATAACCGGACGCCATGGTGGCCGTTGTTATCTCAAAGCTGTAGCCTTTTTCCGTTCCCTCGTCTGATTCGAATTGTGCATTCAACGGCACGGAAACACCCACCTTAGCTTGACCGTTCGATATCTTGGTGTATTGCAGCGTTCCCGCATTGAGACGTACACGGGGCATCTGGTCCGGACTTCCCTTGGGAGGTCTGAGCTTGAGCGCGGATAAGTTCCAGTGGTGTGTGTCCTGGTTGTATTGGGCGTTGACGACGAAATCGTTGACGTCGATGGTTTTGAGCCTGGGCCGCAGCATCAGTAAGCTGCCGAGACTAAAACGCGCAAAAACCATGCCGGCGTCGATGATGGCGTTATCTTCCTCCTCCTCCTGGTCCGGGCGGATGACAAGATGCTTAATGAAAACCGATCCGTTGGTGCGGAAGTCAACCGACTCGGTCCTTATCGTCGTATGGGTCAGGTCGCCAATTTGGCGAATCGCAACATAACACAAAGCCCGTCCGGCCAGGATAAAGAAAATCCATGAGAGAACGGCCAATATCGCACAGGATAACAGCCAGCGGATGATCCGCTTCGGTTTGGGATATCGGATGTTGTATCGGGCCATGAAAAATGTCGGTGACGATCAATTCCCAGCTAATGCATTTTGCGATTTTCAACCATGGGACGCCGTATGAATCGCCTTATCGGCAATATCACCACGGCAATACGCTCCCTCGAATTCAATTCGATCGACCGCTTCGTAGGCGGCGGCTTTTGCCTCTGCAATCGTCTCGCCCAGGGCCGTGACCCCGAGGACCCGACCGCCGCTCGTGACGATCTGTCCTTCCTGCTCCTTGGTGCCGGCGTGGAAGACGATCACATCCTCGAGCCGCCGGGCGTCTTCGAGGCCCGTGATGATCTTGCCTTTCTCATACTCGCCCGGATAGCCTCCCGAAGCCATGACCACGCACACCGCCGGCCGCGGGTCCCACCTGAGCGTGACCTCATCCAGCGTGCCGTCACAGGTGGCTAACAAAACCTCCAGTAAATCGCTTTCAAGCCGTATCAAAATCGGCTGCGTTTCCGGATCGCCGAACCGAACGTTGAATTCCAGCACTCTCGGTCCGCCGGCGGTCATCATAATCCCGGCATACAACACGCCCTTGTACGGCGTGCCGTGGCGGTTCATGCCGTCCACGACCGGCACAAGAATCTCCCGCGTGATCTGATCCATCAAGGCATCCGTCACGACGGGCGCGGGGCTGTAGGCGCCCATGCCGCCGGTATTCGGTCCGGTGTCGCCGTCGCCGATGGGCTTGTGGTCTTGTGACGATTCCATGACGTAGATATTCCGGCCGTCCACGAAGGCCAGAATCGAGGCCTCTTCACCCAACAGCTTGTCTTCAACGATGATTGTGTCGCCCGCCGGACCGAATATTTTATCCTGCATGATCTTTTCCGCCGCCAAAATGCCGTCCGACGGGTCGTCACATACATAAACGCCCTTGCCCTTGGCCAGACCCGCCGCCTTGACCACGACCGGCTCATCCCGGCTGGCAATGTAGGCCTTGGCATCGCTGAACCGGTCGAATACCCGGGCCTCGGCGGTGGACACGCTGCTGGAGCGCATTAGTTGCTTGGCAAACGCCTTGTCGGCTTCGAGCTGTGCGGCCTTGCCGCTCGGGCCGAAGGCTTTAATACCGGCCGCCTCGAAGGTATCGACGATGCCCGCCGCAAGCGGATCTTCCGGCCCCACGACCACCAGCTCGACCTTGTTCTGTTGCGCGAAATCCAAAAGCTTGTGATGATCCTCCGCGTCGAGAGCGACGTTGTGGCCGCATTGCGCCGTGCCGGGATTGCCCGGTGTGATAAAGAGTTTGGACAATTGTTTCGATTGAGCCAGTTTCCAGGCGATCGCATGTTCGCGCCCGCCGCTGCCGATCAGCAATACGTTCATGTGCCACTCCGTTGAAGGTCCTATAGTCTCTGTTATTCCTGAATGGATAAAAACAACGCTCTTCAGTCTAACAGAGTGAACCGTTCGGCTCAAGTTTTTTCGGCCATGGGTCTGAAGAGGTTTAAAATGATGCGAAACAGATAGGCAAGGCCGTCAATCCATTCAAAAAAGCCTTTTGATAAAAAGAAAGCGACCGCTTGGGAGTTTTTCTTTTATCATGGCGACAGAAGTTTATAATGCATGAGTAGGTCGTGTCAATAACCGGGCGTAAATCCTGAAGGGAATCTGATATGAGCAGAAGATGGACGATTGTTTTGATAATGGGTGTTTTGCTAACGGTTCTGGCTTTCGCCGGATGCGGCGAGCCGGTCCGGTATCCGGAGATCGTAGATTCACCCCGACCGTTGACGAGCACGCTTCCGCCTCAATACCGTATCGCCGGATCATCCGTTGAGGGCCGTCCGATGCTGTATCTCGGGCTTGGCGAGGGCCCCGATGTCATCTTCATCCTTGCGACGATTCACGGCAACGAACCGGCGGGCACCCCGCTCGTCCGGCGACTCATAAGACACCTTCAACAAAACCAGGCGCTTCTCACCGGTCGAACGGTCGTGCTTCTTCCTGTAGCGAATCCGGACGGTTTGGCGTATGGCACACGTTTTAACGTTCACAACGTGGATTTGAACCGTAACTTCATCGCGGCCAACCGCCGCGGCGACGTTCAGGGCGGACCGGAAGCGCTTTCCGAGCCGGAGGCCCGCGCCATCTATCAGCTCATCCAGCAATACAGCCCCGACCGCATCGTCAGCATCCACCAGCCTCTGAATTGCATCGACTACGACGGACCCGGCGCACAATTAGCCAGCCACATGGCCCAATATTGCGATCTACCCGTTAAGAAGCTGGGCGCCCGGCCCGGCTCACTCGGCTCATACGCCGGCGTCACCCTGGGCACTCCTATCATCACCTTCGAGATGTTAGCTGAGGATTCCGACCTCGACACCGAAAGCCTCTGGCGAAAGTACGGAAGAGCCCTCCTCGCAGCGATTACATTTCCAGAGTAGGGGCTACTCCATGTGGTTGCCCTGTCCCTTTAATTAGGATTGTATGTTTGAGGGCGATCACATGGGGCCGCCCCTACGATTTAATATCCGCCATGAGTAATTTCGACGTGAGTTTTAGGCCGCTTTCGGCTACAATGACAGTATCTATGGGCGTATTCAGACTAAACAATGAGTTCAGGCCGGCGGGCGATCAGCCGGACGCGATTGAGCGGCTCGATAAGGCACTGCGCGAGGGCAAGAAGTTCCAGACCCTGATGGGCGTGACCGGGTCCGGCAAGACCTTTACTATGGCCAATGTGATTGCCCAACAAGAGCTTCCTGCGCTGGTTATTTCTCACAACAAGACGTTAGCCGCCCAGCTTTACGAGGAATTCAAGGAGCTTTTCCCTCAGAACGCCGTCGAGTATTTCGTCAGCTATTACGATTACTACCAGCCGGAGGCGTATATCCCCCAACGGGATATCTATATCGAAAAAGACGCCTCGAAGAACAACGATCTCGACCGGCTCCGCCTATCCACGACGACCAGCCTCTCGACGCGGAAGGATTGCATTATCGTCGCATCGGTCTCGTGCATTTTCGGGCTGGGCTCGCCGGAGGATTATAAGGCGTCCGTCGTGGCCATCCGCACGGGCGACCACTGCGAACGAAACGAGCTGCTCGGCCGATTAGCCGACATTCAGTACGCCCGAAACGATATTGATTTCCAGAGGGGCACGTTCCGCGTCCGCGGCGACGTTGTCGAACTGCACCCTTCTTACGAATCTTACGCGGTCCGCATCGAATTCTTCGGTGACGAAATCGAGCAGATCAGCTACATCAATCCGATCACCACCGAGGTCCTCGCCGCCGAAGACCAGGTCTTCGTCTATCCGGCTCAACATTATATCATGCCCAGCGACCGGATTGGTTCGGCCGTTGAGGGTATCAAAGCCGAGCTGAAAGAGCGCCTGGCCGAGCTGCGAAGCGAAGGCAAGCTCCTGGAAGCCCAGCGGCTCCAGGCCCGCACGATGTACGATATCGAGATGATCCAGGAGGTCGGCTATTGCAGCGGGATTGAGAACTACGCCAGACACTTAGCCGGTCTGATGCCCGGCGCCAGGCCCTACACGCTGATCGACTATTTTCCCAGGGATTTCCTTTTATTTATCGACGAGTCTCACGTAACCATTCCGCAATTGCGGGCCATGTGGGCGGGCGATCGGCATCGAAAAGAAACGCTGGTCGAGCACGGTTTCCGGCTGCCCAGCGCGCTGGACAACCGGCCGCTGCGCTTCGAGGAATTCCAGGAGAACTGGGCCAAAGTTATTTTCGTTTCCGCCACACCTGCGCCGTTCGAGCTGGAGCACTGCCAACATGAGGTCGTCGAGCAGATCATCCGGCCGACCGGACTGCTCGATCCGCAAATTTTCGTCCACCCTGCCAGCGATCAGATTCCGCACCTTTTGGGCCAGATCGAAAAGCGAGTCGAGGCCAAGGAGCGCGTGCTCGTGACCACCCTGACCAAACGGATGGCCGAAGATCTTTCGAGCTATATTACGAAAAAAGGCTTCAAATGCCGCTATCTCCACAGCGAAATCGATACGCTCGAAAGGATCGAGATACTGAGGGCCTTGCGTCACGGAGACTTTGACGTACTGGTGGGCATCAATCTGCTGAGGGAGGGTCTGGATTTGCCGGAAGTCTCGGTCGTCGCCATCCTCGACGCTGATAAGGAAGGATTCCTGCGAAGCCAGACGTCGCTAATCCAGACCATCGGCCGGACCGCACGAAATATCAATGCGACCGTGTTTCTGTACGCCGATACGATGACCCCGTCGATGCAAAAAGCGATTGACGAAACGGAAAGACGCCGTAAAATTCAGTTGCAATATAATAAAGATCACAACATAACACCCGAAACCATAAAAAAGGAAATCCGCTCGGGCCTGGCCCAGCAGATCAAGGCAAGGCAGACGGCGCGCGATGCAGTGCAATTCGGGACCGGGGAATATGAGAAGGTCGAATTGGCGTCGGAAATCGAGAAAGAGATGCTCGAAGCCGCCCAGAACCTGGATTTTGAGCGGGCTGCCTTCCTGCGGGACCAGTTGCGGGAATTGAAAGAGCTGCCCGAACTCGTTCTCGTTAACTCGAAGAGAAAGAAAAGTGAATTCCAGGCGACAAAACGGCAGAAAATAAATAAAAAGAAAAGCTCCTCATCGAAACTGTAGGGTGCGATGAATCGCACCATTGTCTGTTAATCGCGTGAATGGTGAATCAATGCTTTCTTATATGAAAAGGTAACAATAAGTGGAAGTTAAAGAAAAGATATTTCCATGTTTGAACTGTGGTTCAGATACAGGTTGTCCGAATAAGATAATATGTGATAACTGTAGAGTATCAAGAAGTCAAAAGCAGACATTGATTCGCATACAGGCAGATAAAAAGCATTCGGAAAATCGTGATGTTTCTTGATAAACATAAATAGAATGGATCCGTGAAATCTAAGGTTTTAAAGTAGAATGAAAAAACTCAGCTTAACAAAGGTGCGGCCTCTAATTCAAATGGCCATTGAGGAAGACCTCGGACCGGGCGATATGACAAGCGAGCTTCTATTCGAGAGCGATGCCGTCGCCAGGGCGACGATCGTCTCCCGCGAAGAAATCATCGTTTGCGGAATGAATATCGTCGGAGAAATCCTCACGTGCTACGACGAGAAACTCAAGCTCAGGATCCTCATCAACGACGGCGAGCCGGCCCACGTCGGCAACAAGCTCGGCGTCATTGAAGGGCCGCTGCGCTCGATGCTCAGCGCCGAAAGAGTCATGTTGAATTTCCTGCAACGCCTGAGTGGGATAGCCACGACCACTCGCAAATACGTGTGGGCTATTCACGGCACGAAGGCAAAGATCTATGATACCCGCAAAACGATGCCCGGCTGGCGAATTCTCGAAAAGTACGCGGTTCGCTGCGGGGGCGGCTACAATCATCGAATTGGATTGCACGATGGTATTTTAATTAAGGATAATCACTTGGCCCAGCTCGGCCCAAACTTCCAGCAAAAGCTCAAACGACTCATCGCGAAGGCCAGAGATTTACAAGGCGTCAAGTTCATCGCCGTCGAAGTGGACCACGTCGATCACCAGCTCAATCACGTGCTCAAGATTCCCGGTATCGACATCGTGCTACTCGATAACATGGGCCAGTGGCAATTGAAACACGCCGTCGAGATGCGCGACGAGATGTGCGGTAAAGGGAAGAAACCGCTGCTCGAAGCCTCGGGGAATATCACGCTGAGCAACGTCTCGGCCGTCGCCCAATGCGGCGTCGATCGAATCGCCGTCGGCGCGATCACCCATTCGGCCCAGGCCGTTGACATCGGGCTCGACAGGTAACACCATGTCTCGTCCACCCAACGATCTGCTGGACCCGGACCAGATCAGCGTAAATCTGGGAACGAAACGCATCGGCAGGAAAATCCTCCTCTATGACAGCACGTCGAGCACCCAGACCATCGCCGCCGAATACGCCAGGAACAAAGAGAACGACGGCCTGGTCATCTTCACCGAAGAGCAAACGGCCGGAAAAGGCCGGGCCGGCAACACATGGTACAGCGGGCGCTCGGATAGCATTCTCTGTTCCATTGTCATGATCGAAAGCACGCTAAACGCTGAGCTTCTTTCACTAACCTGTGCCGTGGCGGTGGCCGAGGCGATCGGCAAGCCGGCGAAGATTAAATGGCCCAACGACATCTTCCTGAGCGGAAAGAAGGTCGCCGGCATTCTGCTCGAATCCAAAACGTATAATAAAGGATGTGTCTTTATCATCGGCATCGGAATCAACTGTCATCAGCGGAAAGACTCCTTCCCGAAAGAGTTACGACCGTCCGCAACAAGCATGGACATTGAAAGCCGAACGATGACCGACCGCGTCTCGCTGGCGAAAAGACTGCTCACCTTCCTCGACGACTGGCTCGAAGCGGCGCAAACGCATCCGGAACAAGTGACGAATCGATGGCGGCAATTGAGTATCCAGTTAGGCCACCGGATTGCTCTTGTTTTCAATGGCAGAACATTCACCGGCCATTGCATCGGCGTCGATCCCGAACAAGGTCTGATCCTCCGGCTGGATACCGGCGGCGTCAGGATGTTCGATGCCGCTCATACAACGATTGCCAAATAAAAGCCGGAGCGCTTGCAAGAGACGATTATTTTGCCACAAGTATAAAGCCCCGCCTTTTCTTTCCGGCCGTTTCCTGTTATAGTACCCCTTACGCAAACATGGAAAGGAATACATTAATAAGGAGAACCGCCATGTTAAAAAAAACGCGGATCAAAACGGCAAGCCTGGTGTGTTTGAGTTCGGCAATCTGCCTGTGTACAGCGTCTTTGACGGGAGCCGCCGACTCCGGCGGGAATTATCTCCACGCGAATCCCGAGGACGTTCAGGCCTGGCGCGAGATGCGGTTCGGCCTGTTTATCCACTGGGGGCCGGTGAGCCTGAAGGGCACCGAGATCGGCTGGTCCCGAGGGGGCGAGCGACGCGGACGAAACGACAGGAGCACGGGTTCTATCCCCGTGGAGATTTACGACAATCTTTACAAACAGTTCAATCCCGTCAAGTTCAATGCGGACGAATGGGTGCGGATCGCCAAAGACGCCGGTATGAAATACCTCGTCTTCACGTCCAAGCACCACGACGGCTTCTCAATGTTCGACAGCCAGGTAACCGATTACAAGATCTCCAATTCACCATTCAAACGCGACGTGGTCAAAGAGCTGGCCGACGCCTGTCATAAGGCCGGCCTCAAGCTTGGCTACTACTACTCGCCCGTCGATTGGTACCACCCGGATTACCGCACGGAAAACCACGCGCGCTACATCCGGTTTATGCACAGTCAGCTTCGGGAAATCTGCTCCAAATACGGTAAGATCGACATCATCTGGTTCGACGGTCTCGGCGGCTCCGCCGAGGATTGGGACTCGGTGAATCTCTTCCGGATGATTCGACGCCTTCAGCCCCATGTGATTATCAACAACCGGGCCGGCCTGCCCGCGGATCATGATACGCCGGAGCAGAGAATCGGCAAGTTCCAGAACGACCGCCCCTGGGAGACCTGTATGACGATCTGCCGGCAATGGGCGTGGAAACCCGACGACCAGATGAAATCACTCAAGCAGTGTATCGACACGCTGGTGAGGGTCATCGGTGGGGACGGGAACTTCCTGTTCAACGTCGGCCCGATGCCGGACGGCCGGATCGAACCCCGACAGGTCGAGCGATTGAAAGAGATGGGCAACTGGCTCAAACAATACGGCCAGACGATTTATGACACGCGCGGCGGGCCGTTCAGACCGGGGCCCTGGGGCGCCAGCACGCACAAAGGCAACACCATCTACGTCCACCTCCTGGATGGGTCCAATGAGCGACTGATCCTGCCGGCCATCCCAAAGAATATCATTGACGGCAATATCCTGACCGGCGGCAAAGTCACCGTCAAACAAACGAGCGAAGGCATTGAGATTGTCGTTCCGAAGGCGCATCGACAGGAGCTGGATATGATCATCGAGCTCACGCTCAATGGCCCGGCCGGTGAGATTGCTCCCGTCAGCCTGCCCTCGAAATCCTTGGCTTTCCAAAAGAAGGTCCGGGCGTCCAATGTGTACCGGAACAATCCACTACACGGCCCGGACAAGGCGGTGGACGACGATCCGACCACGCGCTGGGCCACAGATTCAGGCACAAAGCAGGCCTGGCTGGAGGTGGACCTGGGAAAGCCGTCCACCTTCGATCGCGTCGAGATGAGTGAAGAGTACGACCGCATTCGCAAATTCGAGCTCCAGTACAAAAATGGTACACAGTGGAAGACGTTCGCTCGGGGCAGGAGGATCAGATCGAATTACTCGACCCGCTTCGAGCCTGTCAAAGCGCGCTACGTGCGACTGAACATCCTCGATGCGACCGAAGGACCGACCATTTATGAGTTTCATCTTCTCGCACCCAAGTAGTATGCTATTGCAATTGATGGTGACAACCTGGAAGGGTGGCAGCCTCAAGCGAAGCTTGGGGATGGCTTCTCACACATTTTCCATCCCCAAAGCCTTCGGCTTTGAGGCTGCCACCCAATATCAAACGAACAACGTAAGATTCAAAAATAACGGGTAAATAGCAAAAGGCAACTTTGTGATTTTAAAGGGAAAATTCTATGAGACGTCGTGATTTTTTGAAAGCTGTCGGGCTCGGAGCCGCGTCACTGGCCGTCCCCAGTTGTATGGCCGGCTCTGGACAATCAAGGTCGATTTTTAAAGCAAATAGGAAACCCAATGTCATTTTCATTCTCATCGACGACATGGGCTGGACGGACGTCGGTTGCTACGGCAGCAAATTCCATGAGACGCCCCATATCGACCGCCTGGCCGACCAGGGGATGAAGTTCACGGACGCCTACGCCGCCTGTCCGGTTTGCTCGCCCACCCGCGCCAGCATTATGGCGGGCCAATACACCGCCCGAATCGGCATCACCGACTTTATCCCGGGCCACTGGCGCCCCTATGAGAAGCTCATCGTCCCGGAGAATCGACTGCAATTGCCGCTCGAATCCGTCACCCTCGGTGAAGTGTTCAAGGAACAGGGCTACGCCACCTGCTATATCGGCAAGTGGCACCTCGGCGGCAGTGGGTATTCCCCGGACAAACAGGGTTTTGAAAAGGTCGTTTTGGGTGTGAAGAATCAAAACGACAAACAAGTCACCGGTTTCACCGACAAGGCCATCGAATTCATCGAAGAAAAGAAGCAGGAGCCTTTCTTCGTCTATCTGTCGCATCATACGGTGCATATCAAATTGGAAGCCCCGCAGGCATTGGTTGAAAAGTACGAGACGAAACCCAAGCCGGCCAGCGGCGTCAATCACCCCGTTTATGCGGCGATGGTCGAACATCTGGATACAAGTATCAGCCGGATCATGAAGAAGCTCGACGATCTCGATCTCGCCAACCGGACCATTGTGATCTTCTTCTCGGATAACGGCGGACTGTATCAAGCCTACGGCGGCTACCGAGGAAAAAGAGAATCGGTCACGAGCAACGCACCGCTGCGGGATGAAAAAGGCACCTTGTACGAAGGCGGGATTCGCGTGCCGCTGATCGTTCGCTGGCCCGGCGTCATCCGGCCGGGCACGACCTGCAACGTCCCCGCCACCAGCGTTGATTTTTATCCCATGTTTTTGGATATCCTCGGCGCCAAAGGCCCGGCGAATCAGCCGCTCGATGGGGAGAGCCTCCTGCCGCTGCTCGAACAAACCGGCACGCTCGACCGCGACGCGATCTACTGGCATTACCCGCACTATCACCATTCGAGACCCGCCGGAGCGATACGAGAGGGGAAATGGAAATTGATTGAATTTTTCGAGGACGGCAAACTGGAACTCTACGACCTGAGCAAAGACATTGGCGAAACAAAGAATCTGGCGGATGAAAATCCGCGAAAGGCTGCCCAATTACAAAAGAAGCTGGCCCAATGGCGAAAGTCGGTCAAAGCCAAGATGCCCACACCCAACCCGGAGTATGACCCGGCCAGAGCGGATGAATGGAAACCTCGGCCGCGAAGGAAGTGAGAAACAAAGGATGATTGAAAACAATCCCATCAAGAGAAGGCAATTTTTGCAGGCGGCGGGACTCGGTGCCGCTTCGGCGTTGCTCCATCGAAATGACGCTCAGGCAAAGTCTCTATCGAAAAACGTATCTAAATCCCATCCCGACAAACCGAACGTGCTTTTCATTATGACGGACCAGCACCGGGCCGATCTGATGAGCTGCGCCGGCAGGGATCTGGTGCCTACGCCGAATATCGACCGGATTGCTGCGCGAGGCGTCCGGTTCTCCAACGCCTATTGTCCCTATCCGGTCTGCGTGGCCTCGCGGATGGCCATGCTGACGGGACTCTATGCCCACAGCACCGGCGCTATAACGAATCGAGACCAGCTCGATTGGCGCTATCGCACGATGGCCCATCATTTCGCCGAAAACGGCTACCTGACCGCTCTTGTAGGCAAGATGCACTTCGTCGATGCCCACAATCACGGCTTCGAATACTACATGTCCATCAATGACTGGCTGATGTACTTAGGCCCGAAGGTCCAACACTATGCCAATGAGATCGCCAACCATCCGATGGGCCCGCATTTCTTCAAGACCGTCGATGACTGTGGCGCCGGTCTGCCCGACATCGAGGGCTTGTGGCTCAAAGGCAGCCCGTGGGTAGGCAATGTCGAGAAGTGGAGCTTCGACAATATGGTCTCGCCGCTCGAGCCGGAAGATCATCTGGATAGGTTCATCGCGCGCGAGGCGGCCAAATTCATCACGCGCTATCGCGACCAATCCTTCTTTTTGGTGGCCAGTTTCATGAAGCCGCACTCGCCGTTTTATCCACCGAGACCATGGGCGGAAAAATATCCCGTCGAAAAGATGACGCTCCCGGAAGTCGGCGACATTTCCAGCTATCCTCCGCACATCCAGCGACGCATTCAAGGTATGGCATCGCAGGGAGAAAAACGCCAGCGGGCGCACCGGGCCGGGTACCTGGGCAATCTCGCCTTCGTCGATACGTGCATCGGATATCTCTACGACGCCCTCGAAAAAGAAGGATTGCTCGATAACACCATCGTGGTCTACACCTCCGACCACGGCGAGATGGATGGCGACCACGGGTTTTACCAAAAGTTCTGTCTGTTCGAACCGTCGATCCAGATACCGCTGATCGTGAGCTATCCGAAGCACCTACCCGAGAACAAGGTCACGAATGCACTCACCGAGCACATCGGTTTGTACCCGACGCTGAGCGAGCTGGCCGGCCTCGAGCCGCCCCGAAAAACAACGCGGCTTGATATGCCCGGCGCGCCGGAGCGCATGGATGCGACAAGCTTTGCGAATGTATTGCGCAATCCCGACCTCGAGGGGCCGCCTGCCGTATTCAGCGAGTATAATTTGAGAACCAAAATCTGTGAATACATGGTTCGCACGCGTCGGTATAAATACATCTTCAATCATGGCACGACGCACGAGCTATACGATCACCAAACCGATCCGGGCGAACGTGTCAACCGGATCGATGATCCGGCGCTGAGAAAGATTCAAAAACAGTTGCGCGACCGGCTTTTCGCATGGTACAATCCCGAGAAGAATCCTTATCGACCATAAGCTAAAAATGTAAATATCAAATATCAAAAATAAAAATTGAGGAGCCGCTTTGCGGGCTGTCTAAAAGAGTTTTGCCGAAGGCAATTCCGAAATTTTGCATTTTACATTTTGATTTTTTATTTTCTTCGCAAGGAGTTAAAAAGAATGGCAGAGAGTTTTGATGTCGTAGTGGTCGGCAGCGGTCCCGGCGGGTACGCCGCGGCGATTCGATGCGCACAACACGGTGCTTCCGTCGCGGTTGTTGAAAAAGGTTTAATGGGCGGGACCTGTTTGAATTGCGGATGTATTCCGTCCAAAACGTTGCTGGCCTCCGCCCACACGCTGCTGATGATAAAACATGCGGCCATCATGGGCGTTGACGTCGCCTCAGCAAGTCCGAATTGGCCGAAGATCCAGGCCCGGAAGGACGCCATCGTGGCCGGCTTTCGCAAGGGCGTGACCGGACTGATTAAAAGCAACAAAGTGACGATCATTGAGGGCCGGGCTATTGTAACGGCGCCGGGTCAGATAAAAGTCGAATCGGACACCGGCTCAACGGAAATCCAGGCGGGCAATATTATCCTGGCCACGGGTTCGCTACCGATTGAGATCCCGACGATCCCCTTTGACGGCCAAACCATCAT